>Ga0182012_10000690_pt1 | contig 37114 bp, 30 predicted proteins | sample 612S2SmetaG_FD_120486 | JGI IMG/M metagenome (GOLD analysis project Ga0182012, IMG submission 120486) | Permafrost microbial communities from Stordalen Mire, Sweden - 612S2S metaG | ecosystem: Environmental > Terrestrial > Soil > Wetlands > Permafrost | place: Sweden: Stordalen | collected...
CATTCTCCGGCCGCGACCCGTGTGATGCCCTCTTTTAGAGCAAGCGTCAGTCACTATTGACACAGCTCGCCAAACATTGAGCGAATCCAACCGCCCGCGTATCGCGACACACGTCACAATCATGGGATTGACCGCCCTGAAAAAACTTCGTGCCCTTCGTTACCTTCTGTTCAAAATTCGGTCCTTTTTTCCATGTGATCTCTGCGCTCTTTGCGGTTAAAACGCCTTTTTCCCTCTCCGTGCCTCTGTGCCTCGGTGGTTAAAGTAATCGGCCCGCAATCCCAGCGCCTATTTGAACCACAGAGGCACGGAGGCACAGCGCGGCAAAGGCCCCAACCAAAAGATTTGAACAGGAGCAAACAGAGCCAACGGAGGAGGACAAGGCCAGACCCCAAAAAACCGTTCATTTACTCTCTGTTTCCTCCGTTTCCTCCTGTGATAATTTTCCCGCCAAAAGTTTCTTTTTTGCTTTCCGTGAATTCTATACTGTTTTGTCATGCATCCCTTATTTGAGAAGGCTGGCGGGCTAACGGGTATAGTCATTGGCGGGGCCATCGAGGTTCACCGGGAAATTGGACCGGGCTTGATCGAGAGCATCTACGAAAAGTGCCTGCTGCATGAGCTGAGTCTACGTCACCTCGGCGCGGTGAACCAGCGGTTGGTCAAAATTGAATACAAAGGCCTGGTCTTTGAAGAGCCGTTGCGCTTGGATGTTTTGGTGGAGGGCTGCCTGTTGTTGGAACTCAAGTCCGTCCAAGAAGTGCTGCCCATTCACAAGGCGCAATTATTGAGCTACATGAAGCTCCTCGGCATTCCGGTGGGGTTGCTCATTAATTTTCATGAAATGAAACTGGTGGATGGTATCCATCGCATGATCCTGCCCGGAGCAAACCAGTGAATTCCGAAAGGCATTTTAACTGGCAGCAAAATGAACCGATATTTTTAACAGGAGCAAACAAAGAAAAATCTTTGCCAAAAATGTGCAATCCCAGGGAATAGCACTGCAAAGTGGGGGCCACGGCAGGAAATGGAGGGTTAACCGCGAAATAATCGAAACACGCGAACAGGGGAAGGGAAAATGAAATCAGGCTTTGGGCGGCGGGGAGTGTCTGGGTTGGGTGTTGCTGGTGGTCGTCCGAAAAGCTCCGTCGACTCCCGCAGTGCCGGGATCTGGCGGTGGAGTCCAGAAAGTTGGTCAGCGCAGGCGGTGGTGGGTGATGCTCGGCGGTGGTTGGAATGACCGGACGGGGGGATTGAAGTGAGCCTTCTGACGTCGGCTGCCACGGAGATCAGGGGGGACGGTTTGGATGGTGCAGGAACGGTGGTGGGTGATTTTTGCCTTGGGAGTGGTCGTTCGTCCAAAGCCGGCTGCAAGCCGGCGCTCCGGAAGGGTTATCGCGGGCCGATAGCCCGCCGAATTGCGGGGCGATGCGACCCACCCCGATTGGGCTGGGCTGAGGAATTGGCGGCCCGTTGGGCCTGGAGAGCAAAAAAGCGGAAATGGTGATTTAACGCAAAGGCGCGAAGGCGCAGAGGCGCAAAGTGGGGGCCGAATTTTGAACTGGATTTCCCAGGCATAGGATTCGGCCGTCCCGGGCGGGACTTGGAAGGTTTTTGGGGATGCCAACCCCACGATGAATCGCGGGGCTATTATCGGTCGTCCCTCACCGGGACTGGGGACCGGAGCGGGAATGGGGATTCAACGCAAAGGCGCGAAGGTGCAGAGGCGCGGAGGGGGGAAGCTCCAAGCACCAACATCCAAGCTCCAGAGAATAGGGAGAATAGCCGTCCATCTCTCAACCATGCGAGGCTCCATAGGTGGCCGACGCCGGGTCAGGGGACCCGGCCTACAGGGCGACACACCTTGGTTCGTTGGCACTAAAAACCCACGGTAGTTGGGTGGGGTCTGCGTCCGAGGACGGGCGCGCTCCGAAGGTTGGGTAACACGCTGATGAGGCATGTAGATAAAGGCACACAATGGAAAATTCTTCAAAATTTATTAAAAATTGCTTGACGATAACAAGTGTAACAGCAATACTGGTACACATAGATAGCGCGGTGTTTGGGTTATGTTGCCGTTTATCGTACAAATTCAGGACGGGTTGCCGGTCTCGGATCAAATCATCCAGGCAGTGAGGAAGGCCATGCTTACGCGGCAACTGGCGGTGGGCGATATTTTCCCGTCGGTCCGCACGCTGAGCCAGGAGTTGCGCATTAGTCCCACCACGGCGCACAAGGTGGTGGCGGCGCTCAAGGATGCGGGGTACCTCGCCAGCCGTCCGGGCATTGGCATGGTGGTGCGGTCGCCCGAGCTGCCCCAGCGCGCCGACCGCCTGGATCTCCTGCAACCGCTCTGCCAGGAGTTGCTCTCCGAGGCGGCGGACTTGCATCTGGAATTTAATGATGTCGTCGAAGCGCTGCGCACTGCCGCCCACACTCAAAACCCGGGAACCCCGCCGTCCACCAAACCCCAGTCATGAAACCGATCATCGAAATTCAAAACCTGCGGAAAGCCTACCGCCGCACTCTGGCGGTGGATGATTTAAGCCTCACCGTGCCGGAAGGCTCGGTCACCGCCTTTCTCGGACCGAATGGCGCGGGCAAAACCACCACGATCAAGTGCCTGCTGAACATGCTCACGCCGGATGCCGGCACGGTGGAGGTGCTCGGGCTGGATTCGCGCCGCATGGGGTCGGCGGTGTTTCAGCAGATCGGATACGTTTCGGAAAACCAGGAACTGCCCCTGTGGATGACGGTGCAACAATTCCTTGATTACTGCCGCCCGATGTATCCGAATTGGGACCCGGCCTTTGCGGCGCAATTGCTCAAGCAATTTGACCTGCCGCTGGCGACCAAGCTCAAGGCGCTGTCGCGCGGGATGAAGATGAAGGCCGCGCTGCTCTCCAGCCTGGCCTACCGGCCCAAACTGGTGGTGCTCGACGAACCGTTTTCGGGCCTGGACCCGCTGGTGCGGGATGAATTCATCCGGGGCATGTTGGAACTAACCGAGAACGAAGGCTGGAGTGTGTTTGTGTCCTCGCACGATATTGCGGAAGTGGAGCGGCTGGCGGATCGCGTGGCGATTATAGATCGCGGGCGCATTCAATTGGACGAGGATTCCGACTCACTGCGGGCGCGGTTTCGGTCGGTGGAAATCGTGCTGGCGGCCGGGGCCGATCTGCCCGGCGACCTGCCGGCGACCTGGCTGAATGTGGAAACGGCCGGGCGGGTGGTGCGCTTCACGGATTCACAATTTAAGGAAGGCTTGTTAGCCGCCGCGGTGGCCAGGTGCTTTCCCGGGAGCCAGCAATGCGGGGTGGAACCCATGAACTTGCGCGAGGTGTTCGTCGCGCTGGCGCGCACGTACCGGCTGCAAGGACTGGTTGCCGCTCAAACGGGGAAATGAAGGTTATGAGCACGTATTTTGAAATTGACAGGGGAGCGTGTCCGTCCCGGGCGCCGTTTTTCGCACCCTCGCGTAAAACGCTGGACGCACTGACTGGCCCGGCACTTGCGAGTGAGTTCCTGCGACCAATGTGCTGGCCGCGAGGGCGCGGCCAGCGACGCCCGGGGCGGGCGTGCTCCCCAACACAGGAAAAATTATGAATCTGACGCTGCATCAATTTCGCAAGGATGTCCGCCAGTTCCGGTTGCTCCTGCTGGTGTGGGGCCTGTTGCTGATTTCCAGCATGGCGGCCAATCTCGGCTGGGTGGGCGGAGTGGCGAATGGCATTGAACAAGGGGGGAACAATGCGGGGACCATTTGGGTCGGGGCGCAAACGTTCGTTGTCTGGCTGCTGTTTTTCCTGGTGCCGGCAACGGTGGTGCTGGCGGACTCGCCCGGGCGGCGGGAGGGTTTTCTTCGCACGCGGCCGCTGCCGGGTCGGGATTTGTTCCAGGCCAAGGCGCTGTTCATTGTATTACTGGTTATGGTGCCAGCGGTACTTCAAGAGGTGGTTTATCTCGCCTTGTCCGGGCTGCCTTTGGGACACATTGTGCGCGGGGCAGGGGAGCGGTTGCTGTTCGGGCTGCCCTTTGTCGTGTGCACGGCTGCCTATAGCTCCCTCTGGCCGGGATATGCACGCTGGATCAGGTCTGTGGCGCTCATCCTGGTGGGAATTTATGTGCCGTTTAATATTGTGGTGGAATTGTGGTCGGCCCTGAGCCACAGCCCGGTGTTTTCCTGGAACACAGCGGTGCCCACAGCGGTGCCTTCCGCATCGCGCATGCTGGCGGCGGGATATGCCTTGAGTCTGGCCTTGGTGGTGCTGGCGGTGTTTCATGCGCGCCGGACGTGGAATGCTCGCGGTCGCTGGTGGGGGCTGGCGGCCTGCGGGCTGGTCTGGGGGCTGGTGAGTTTCTGCTGGCCGGTGGATTTGTTTCCCCGGCAACTGGTGGACCCGGCGGCGGCTCGAGCGGTGCTGGACCGTTATCCGTTCACGGTGCCCCCACAGGCCCTGACCTTCAGTCAAACCTTGGGCGGTCCGGGGGATGACCGGCTGGACTTTTGCGCCTACGTCAAACCGAAGATTGATCCGGCCCGGTATCCGGCCATCATCGAATGGTCCGCCCAATCGGCCAGCGTGGTGAATGCCACGGGGCAGTCTTTCCCCTCAGTGAACCTGCTGCCGAGCGGTCTGGATTTTCCAAGCTATAACACCGTACTCACCCCGGAAGATTTTCGAGCCTGGGCCCGGCTCCTGCCGCCGGGGATGTTTTTCCGCAGTGGGCTGAATACTTACAACACATCCGGGGCCACCGTGGCCACACTGGGCGAGTTTAAGCTGAATGCCCGCGCCGGCTGGCTGGGTGAACCGGTCACCTTCAAGGCGCGACTATCCGGGAAAGTGTATCGCTGGACGCAGGTTGCGGATTTCCCGGCCGGCACCCGGGCCACGCAAACCGATGCCCATGGCGCCTGGAAATACTTTGGCTGGCATATCCGTCCCGGCACACCCGATGTACAGGATTTTCTAGTGCAGCGCAGCCAGCTTAACTTCGCCACTTCGCCGGATGCATTGGCCACCGGCTTCAGCTATGGACCTTCGGAGCGCTACGGCTTTGCCCTCTACCATCCCGGGCGCAAATTCGCCATGCTCACCCAAAATAATTACAACCTGGTGAGCAGCCGGGCCACGGCCACGGCGCTGGCCCAGTACTGGCTCGACGTTGATTTCAACGAACAGGGGGATGGAGGTTGGAAGGCTCTTTCCCCGGCAGATTTGGCGGATTGTCACCTGCTCATTTTCGAGAAAACCTGGCTGGGCGGCGTGCCGGTGGACTGGCAGTCCGCGCCGGTGGTGATTCGGGATGCACTGGCACCGCTCACGGCCAATGCCAATAGCACTCAAAACGGACTGGCGATTGGGGAGGTTCGCCGCCGGCTGGCCGACCTGCCGTTGCCCGGCCCCGACGCCAGCCGGCTGGAGGTGGGACATTATCTGGTGGCGACGGTGTCCATCATTAATTCCAGCCAGAATTGGCAGCCGCCGGGCGATGCCGCCGTCAGCCGCCTGGCCTCACTGGTCCCGGCGCACCTGGACGTATTGCTCAATGCCCTGCCCGCGCTCACCGGGCCGGCTTACCAAGTCGTGCTGCAGGCCATCACTCAGGGGGCCGCTGATTCGCAAAAGGACCAAATCATCGCCGCCCTGCCGGCCTGCCAGGACTTGATGCCGGTGATTCTCAATCGTGGCTGGGTGACCGAGGCACGACCCGCCCTGGCCCGGCTCATGGCGGCGGGCAAACCGCTCACCCATGCCACCCTGCAGGCCATCGTCGGGTTGCAGGATGAAGCCGCTTATCCCCGGTTGCTGGCGGAATTTGAGGCCAGCCCGAATGAGCAAGATTATGATTTGCTGCGCCGGCTGCCGGGACTGGCGGACCCATTGGGGGTTATGGTTACCAATCTGTGGGAAAACCGCGATCCGGTGGTATCCGCCCAACCAGGCATGACGGATCCGGTTGCGAGTCTGGCGCTGCATGCCGGCAACCGGGAAGCATTACAACAGGCCTTTCATTGGCTGGCCGAGACCCCGCCCGGCGACACGGACAATTGGGGTCTCCCGGAGTTGTTCTGGCAGAACGTCTACCTGGCCGAAAACCAGGCCAATGATTATGCCAACCGCGGGAACCTGCTGGACCGCATGCGTCAGTATGGGCCGGACAATTTTGTGTTCGATCCCGTGCGCCAGCACTTCGTCTTGAAACCCTGAGACTATGCACCTCATTTGCCACCAATTTAAAACCGACTGGATCCATTTCCGGCGCGGGCTGCTGGTATTATGGCTCGCCTATGCGGCGCAATTGCTGTTGGGCAGTTCCACCGGCCCGATGGAAATGGTGGAAGTGGAGCAGGACCTCCTGCCGTTTTTTCAGATACTGGCCGCGGTCTGGCTGCTCCCGCAAATCATTCAGGCCGATTCCCTGGTGGGCGCGTCCGCCCAGTGGCTGACCCGGCCCTTGCGCCGGCCGCATTTGTTTGCCGCAAAATCCACCTTCATATTGGTATGCGTGGTGCTGCCGCGTTTGGTTCCGCCGGCCATCCTCTGCGTCTGGCATCATTACCCTTGGGCGGCGGCCATGGCCACGCTTGCGGGTTTGCTAGTGGTGGTGCTGGCGGTGGTGGGGACGATCGTCGTGATCGCCGCATTGACTTCGGATTTGTCCCGCTTTTTTCTCAGCTTGAGTGTGCTGGTGGCCGCGTTTTTTATCTGGAGCGCCCTGTTATCCGTTCACTATTCGCATGTCACACTCATGGAAGACTCGCTTAGTAATAGCGCCATTCTGGCGACCCTTTTACTGATGGGGGCCTGCGCCCTGGTGGTTTGGGTGGTGCAAGTGTTCGCTGGTAAACGAGTGCTTGGTTATGCGTTGCTTGGTTTGGGCGTGTTGGTACTGCCATGCATCCAGAATATGTGGCGAACCGATTTTCTGGTGCCTCGCCTCACCCCGCTGCCAGCCCTGCCGGTCACGAGTGTGACGGCAACCAATCTCCCCGTCCCGGGCACCGGCAGCCAGCTCCTGTGGTCGGCCTTCGCGGTCGCCGGTCTGCCCACGAATGGCATCGTGGTGGCCGAAAGTGGCGGCCCTACTTTCAATCCCAACGGCACCAATAAAACCTACCATCTGGGTGGGTTTCGTAATTATGCTTTTTCCCAAATCATGACTCCAAATGGCCTGGAACTGAATCGCCTGCGGCCCATCGAATCCGGCCAGCAGGAGGCGTATGTGGCGCTGCTCCATGCTTTTTTCCCGCCCGAAACCCTGTGGACTGACCTGCCGGTAAATAATTGGTCCGGGTTTACCGGCATGGATGAGGTTTACAAGGAAACGGCCGCCCGTCCGATACGCGGGGGGCTTTACTGGTCGGCGGAATTTGATCAGTTTAAGGTTTTCCCGGCGCTCCGGGTGGCGTTGCGACCGGGCGTCTGGACGCTGGCGCCGGGCAGCCGGTTGGTGATTCACAGCGTGAGTCCCGGCCCCAACAGCATTACCGTGACAGTCGAGGAAATTTCCGCCACGCCGCCATTGCTGCCCTCGGTTTATGGCGGTCTCCATAATGTTTATCCCTCCCATAGCCGTTGCACTTATGTGCTGTATCACCCCGACGGCGGTCAGGCGGAATTGCTGGGGAATCAATTGTATTCGTTTGTTCCCGCCGATTTCCTCGGTGGCGAATCGCATCAATATAACCGGTTTGAAATTGCCTATCCGGTGCTGCCCGCGCGCTTGCTGGGCGTTTCCTGGCAGGAATATCTGGATAAAGCCGTGTTGTGCGTCTTCCTGCCCGTTTACCAGGGGACGTTCCACCAGACATATCAGGAAAACAACTTTGATCTCGCCCGCGTTCAGGGCCAGTCGGCCGCCGCCGGGGATGACCAGAAAAGCCAGGCCACCCTCCAGTCCCTGACCCTGCCCACGGCACCCACCGCCGCTCAAATTGGTGATTATTTGGACCACCTTCTCCAGGCTCTGCCGGACAATTCTGATGCGGCCACGCGCAAGCTCATCCAGTCCCGGCTGGCAGCGATTGGCACGGCGGGAGTTCCTCTTTTGCTGGACCGCCTGCCTTGGGAAAGAAATGCCGAGATGTTTTATTTATTTCCCTACCTGACCACCTATGCCACGCGCGACCAGCTTCCAGACCTGCGCGCCGCCCTGGCCCGGGACCTTAACCTGGCTGATTGGTTCAAAAAAATGAAATGGGATGACGCTGCGCGGGAGACGCTGGTTAGCCGGCTCTCGGATCATCGCCAGGTATTTCCTCCCGTCGCCCTGGAGCTGGCCGCCGGAGCGCGCAATCCCGCGACGTATGCGGATTTAAAATGGCATTTCGTGCGGCTGGAATACCAGCAGCAAGCAGTCGCCACCGCGCTGGCGGAATGCCCGGGCTTTGACCTGAACGGAGCCATTCGCGAGGCCTGGCAGCGGGTACTCCTCGGGCTCAACCCACCGGGAGACCTGCCGTTCCTGGCCGCCAAGCTGGGATTGCCCGACGCTTTTAACCAAGCCGTGATCCAAGTGGAAAGCCGCGCGAATCTTTCCCAGCAAGCGAAGGACCGAATCCAGCAACTCGCCGCCCTGACCGAGTTCCCAGGGCCGCCCGACGCCGCCCAGGCGTGGCTTAGCGCCCGGCTGGGTCGGTTTCAATATGAACCGGCTACTGGGCGTTATCGCTTGAATGGTGGTGGGCCGTAGGTGGTTGACGGGTTCAGGCGTCGCGACGCGACGCGGGGGTTTGGTTTGGCCGGGCTCCATGGACTTAAGTCCATGGCTACCTTCGGGAAGTCGCTCCGCGACTCATCCGCCCCCGCCGGAGGACCCGGCTGCATCAGAGGTTAGGATTGGTGTTTGAGGTGTGTTTCCCAAATGCAAAAGCCGGTATTTCAATTGTTTAGTGATGGAAACAACCCTGCGTTTGCAGGGATTTTAACGTTGCTGCGCCCGGGGACGGGCGCGCTCCGAGATGCTTCGCGCGGCCCGGGGCTGGTCAGCGCCAAGTTCGTTGGCTTAAGAAACCAATGGCAGTCGGGTGGTGTCTGCGCCCGGTCATGGGGCAACGCCTTTCAACGAATTGCCGGCAACAGCGAATCGGCGTACTTTGGGTTTCCACCGGTCAGCGGATTAACAATCCTCGATACAGCCGACTGCCAGTCGGCGCTACCAGCGAGGTGGCCAATTCACTCGGCATGGTAATTCATCTGCGCGCTAAAATTAATTAATCCGGGTAACCCGTCGGGTGCTTCACATGCCAGGCCCAGGCCGTGGCCACGATCTGCTCCAGCTTGGGAAACTGGGGTTTCCAACCCAGCTCGGTGATCGCTTTGTTCGCCGAGGCCACCAGCCGGGGCGGATCGCCCGGGCGGCGGGGCTTTTCCACGGTCGGGATTTTTTTGCCGGTGACTTTCTCGCAGGTCTCGATCACCTCGCGCACGGAGTAACCGTCGCCATTGCCCAGATTGTAAAAGCCGGACCTGCCGGGTTGCAGGCCCAGAATATGCGCCTGGGCGAGGTCACGAATGTGGATGTAATCGCGGATGCACGTGCCATCCGGTGTGGGATAATCGGTCCCGTAAATTTCGACGTGGGGCTTCTGGCCGAGCGCCACCATGAGCACATTGGGAATGATGTGCGTTTCAATCCGGTGATGTTCGCCAAATTTCGCGCTGGCACCGGCGGCATTGAAATAACGGAAGGCGATGAAATCGAGTTGATAAATCTGGTGATACCAGGTCAGCACTTTTTCAAACATCAACTTGGCCTCGCCGTAAGGATTAATGGGCCGCTGCGGCAAATCCTCGGTCATGGGCACCCGGTCCGGCGGGCCGTAGGTGGCGCAGGTGGAACTGAAAACGAATTTCTTCACGCCGCATTCGACCGCGGCATCCGCCAGCTTGAGGGCATTCACCAGGTTGTTGTGAAAATACTTTTTGGGGTTGGTCATGGACTCGCCCACCAGCGCGTTGGCGGCGAAGTGCAGGATGGCATCGGGCGCGGTGGTTTTGACCGCGTTCAGAATGTTGCCCTCCTCCTCGGGCTTCGCGAAAATGAAGATCGCGCGGGGATCCACCGCCGAGCGATGGCCCTCCGTGAGATTGTCATAAACGGTGACCGAATGCCCGGCATTGAGCAATTCCTCGGTGCAAACGGACCCAATGTACCCCGCTCCTCCAGTAACAAATACATTCATGCCCGCACTATGCCGGGAACAATCCGCCGTGAAAAGTTCAAAAGCTTGCGATGCCTTCATCCCAAACCACGACCAAGTCACTGCGAATTTCACACGCGGGACTTGAGCCGGACCGGCTTACGCATTAGATTCACCCCCCATGAGCAACACTTTAGATGAACAAGTCCAGGCTGCGTTTGCCTGGATCAAGGCATTGCGCGGCGAAATCGGCCAGGTCATCGTGGGCCAGGAACAATTGGTGGACCGCCTGCTCGTGGGCCTGCTGGCCAACGGCCATGTGCTGCTCGAAGGCGTGCCCGGCCTCGCCAAGACCATGTCGGTCCGTTCGCTCGCCGCCGCCATTGACGCCACCTTCCACCGCATCCAATTCACCCCTGACTTGCTTCCCGCCGATATTGTCGGAACCCTGATCTACAGCCCGCAGGATGGCAAGTACCACGCCACGCGCGGTCCGGTCTTCGCCAACCTGCTGCTGGCGGATGAAATCAACCGGGCGCCGGCCAAGGTGCAGTCCGCCCTGCTCGAAGCCATGCAGGAACGCCAGGTGACGCTCGGGGGCGAGACGCTGCCGCTGCCGTCGCCTTTCCTCGTGCTGGCCACGGAGAATCCCATTGATCAGGAGGGCACCTATCCGCTGCCCGAGGCGCAGGTGGACCGGTTCATGTTCAAGGTCCTGCTGGATTATCCCTCCTTCGCGGAGGAACGAAAAATCCTGGATCGCATGGCCTTCACCACTTCCGAGATCAAAATCAAACCAGTGGTGACACTGGAGGAAATCTTGCGCACCCGCAAAATCGTGGATCAAATTCACGTGGATGACAAAGTGCGCGATTACATTGTCCACGTGGTGTTCGCCACGCGCCAGCCGGAGAAATACAAGCTGGAGATCAAACATTTCATCCAGTACGGCGCCTCCCCGCGCGCGACGATTTATCTCACCCTCGCGGCCAAGGCCTGGGCCTTGCTGCAAGGCCGCTCGTATGTCACCCCGGAGGACATCAAGAGCATCGGCCCGGACGTGCTGCGCCACCGCATCATCCTCACTTACGAGGCCGAGGCGCAGGGCGTCACGACGGACAGCATCATTCAAAAGATATTCAATGCGGTCGTGGTGCCGTAATTCGCGGCGCCAGCCATCCCGTTGCCCAACCCATGACCCTCAGTGAAATCCTGGCCTCCGTCCGCCGCGTGGAAGTGCGCACGAACCGGCTGGTGAATGACATGATGGTGGGGGCGTATCTGAGCCGCTTCAAAGGGCGGGGCATGGACTTCGAGGAATTGCGCGAGTACATGCCGGGCGATGACGTCCGCAGCATTGACTGGAACGTCACGAACCGCATGGGCCGGCCGTTCGTAAAACGCTACCGCGAGGAGCGCGAGCTGTGCGTGGTCCTGGCGGTGGATGTGTCGGCGTCATCGGCCTTCGGCTCGCTGCGCCGGACGAAGCGGGAATTCGCGGTGGAAATCGCGGCCACGCTGGCGGTGTCCGCCGCCCGCAGCAGTGACAAGGTGGCCTTGATGCTCTTCACGGACCAGGTGGAATTATACGTTCCGCCGCGCAAAGGCCGGCGGCACATTTTGCGCATAGTCCGGGAAATGCTGACCTTTGAACCGAAGCATCGCGGCACCGGCATCCCGGCGGCCATGACGTTCTTAAATCATGTTTTGCGCCGGCGGGCGATTGTGTTTTTGCTGACGGATTTTCTGCATAGTTTTGGCGCGAACGACACGCTGAACCAGCCGACGCGTGATCTCATTCAGGAACTGGGCCTGACCAACGCGCACCACGATCTCGTGTGCCTGCATCTGCATGATCCGCGGGAGAGTGAGCTGCCGAGCGCGGGTTTGCTCACAGTGGAGGACGCGGAGACGGGCGAGTTGCTGGAACTGGACTCGGGCCGCGCCGCCGTGCGGGCCAAATTCGCGCGCACCAACGCGGAGCGCCTTGGCGAACTGGACCGCGCCTTCAACCGGGCCGGGGTGGACACGCTGAGCTTCAGCACGGCGGACAACTTCGCGCCCGTGCTGCAACATTTTTTTGAGACCCGCCGGGGCAGGAGGCGCGGATGAGCGGGCGACATCTTATATCGAGGACTGGATGGTTGGCGGCGGTCGTTTTTTGTCTGGCCATCCGCGTCCAGGCCCAGGACGATACCAACGAAATCCCGCAAATCCGTCCGCCGCACGCGGAACTGCCGCCCACGTTCTGGGAATTGCACGGGACGGTGATCCTGGTTGCTGCGCTGGTGTTTCTGGCCTTGGCGGGGTTGGTCGTCTGGCGGCTGACCCGGCCGCGTCCGCCAGTGGTGATTCCGCCGGAGGTCCAGGCCCGCGAGGCGCTGGCCGCGCTGCCGGCCACCATATTCGAGGGGGAACGGTTGAGCCAGGTTTCCCGGATTGTGCGCCATTACATTCAACAAGCCTTTGAGCTGCCGCGGGTCGAGCTGAACACCACGGAATTTAGCCAGGCGGTGGCGGAACATCCGGCCATTGGACCGGAACTGGCGGGCGCGCTGGCGGGGTTTTTGCGCGAGTGCGACCGGCGCAAATTTTCGCCGGAACCCGTCCCGGCGGGAACGGTGCCGCCAGTCCAGCATGCATTAAAGCTCATTGAACAAGGCGAGGCCCGCCGGGCCATTTTGCGGGCGCAGGCCGCCGCCACGACGAAACGAACGGCATGAGCAGCAATTTCCAATTTCAATATCCGTGGGTGCTCGCCCTGCTGGCGCTGCTGCCGGTGTACGCGGTTTGGTGCGGCCGGTCGGGCCGGCAGTCGGCCGTCCAGTTTTCGAGCGCGGACATTGCCCGGGCGGCGGGGGCGGTGGTGCGAACGACGGCCGGACGCTGGCTGTTGTTTCTGCGGTTGCTGGTGGTGGCCCTGGGCATCGTCGCCCTGGCCGGACCGCGCTTCGCGGATGAGCACACCGAGTCCAGCACCACCGGCGTGGACATCATGCTCTGCCTGGATTTGTCGTGGTCCATGGAGGCGCAGGACATGGCCGGTCCCAACGAGCGCCTCTCGCGCTTTGACATTGCCCGCGAGACGCTGGAGGAGTTCATCCAAAAGCGGCCGAACGACCGGCTCGGTCTCATCGCCTTTTCCGCCGTGCCTTACGTGGTCAGCCCGCTGACGTTGAACCATGATTGGTTGATCCAAAATCTGGACCGGCTGTATGTGGGTTTGATTCGCGACCTGGGCACGGCCATCGGCGACGCGGCGGCGGCGGCGGCCAAACGGCTCAGCACGGTCAAGGATGCCAAGAGCCGGATTATCATTCTACTGACGGATGGCGACAACAACGCCGGGGCGATTGATCCCGTGCCCGCCGCGCAACTGGCGGCGGCGCTGGGGGCGAAGGTTTATACGATTGGCATCGGCATCGAAAAACCCTGCTCGCTGCCGCAATTCAACCCGGCCACGGGCAAGCTGATTCTGGATGCGCAGGGCAACCTCATTCCGGCCATGATGCTGCAACCGGCGAATTACAGTGTGCTCGGCCGGATGTCCGCGCTCTCGCACGCGAAGTTTTACCGCGCCACCAACCGCGCCGAGCTGCACAGCATTTACGCGGACATTGACCGCCTGGAAAAAACCGAGGTGAAACTGCGGCGCTATTCGATTTACACGCCGCTGTTTCAATGGCCGCTGCTGGCCGCCCTCGGCCTGCTGACGCTGGAGCAAATCCTCCTCAACACCCGGTTTCGTCGCGTGCCATGATGACATTCACCCATCCGCATTTTGCCGAACCCCGCTGGCTGTGGCTGGCGGTGCTGGGCCCGCTGTTATTGTTCGCCTTGCAGCGGTACTCGGCGCGCGCCCGGGAGCGGCAACTGGCCCGGATCGCCGCGCCGCATTTTCTCGGCGAACTCATCCGCTCGCACAGTCCGGCCCGGCGCGCGGTGAAAGAAGCGCTGGTATTGCTGGTGGTCGCGGCCATGGGGCTGGCGCTGGCGCGACCCCAATGGGGCGAGCGTCCCCTGGCGGAACAACAGCTCACCGGGGAGGACATCATGTTTGTCCTGGATTGCTCGAAAAGCATGTGGTCCACGGATGTGGCGCCCAACCGCATCGAACGCGCGCGGCTGGCCTTGCTGGATTTCGTCAAGCACCGGAGTGGCGGCCGGGTGGGGCTGGTGGCCTTCAGCGGCGGCGCCTTTTTGCAATGCCCGCTGACCTTTGATTACGCGGCCTTTAGCGATGCGTTAATGGATGTGGATGACAAAACCATCGCGGTGCCGGGCACCGACATCGGCCTGGCGCTCGCGGAATCCGTCAAAACGATGGATCAAAACAGCCGCCACAAGGTGGTCGTGCTATTGACGGACGGCGAGGATCTGGAACGCGGGGGGGTGGATGCGGCGGGGAAACTCGCCAAACAGGGCGTGGTGATTTATACCATCGGTGTGGGCACACCCGCCGGCTCGGAAATACAGACGTTAAATGACCGGGGCCAGGTGGAATTTGTCCGGGACAAGGACGGCCAGCCGGTGCTCAGCCGGTTGGACGAGACGACCTTGCGGGACATTGCGCGGGCGACCGGCGGGAATTATTTTCCCCTGGGACCGCTCGGCGAGGGGCTGACGCGGGTGCGGGCCGCCGTGACCGAAATGGCCGCCCGGTCGGACGCCGAGCACGCGAACAAACTTGGCGTGGACCGGTTTCATGTGCCGGTGGCACTCGCACTGATCGGGCTGGTCATTGAATCACTGGCCACCACCCGCCGGAGAAAGGCAAAAGCGTGAAAGAATTTAAAAAGTTGAACCGATACCATGGCCGGCTGCTGGCTGGCATAGCTGCGCTGGTGGGTGGCTTTGGACTGCTTTCGCTGCGGGCGGAGACATCGTCTCCAGTGCCCCAGGGCGATTCGCCCCGGGACTGGTATAACGCGGGCACGAGCCGGTTGCAGACGGGAAAATTGACTGATGCGGAGGAATTGCTGCAGAATTCCGTGGGCAGCCAGGTGGGTTCGCTTCAGCCGCTCGCCCTGTACAATCTGGGCTGCGTGCGCGTTGCGCAGGGAACGGAGCTGCTAAAGAAGAGCAAAGATCCAACCGGACGTTCGGACCCGGGTCACGTGGAAATGCTAACCAGCCTCGCGGAAGATGCCAGCCGGCAAATTGACGAGGCCATCGCCAGCGAGAATGAGCAGAAAATGGTGTCCGCCTATCTGCGCGGCGGCGGGATTCGCCGCGAAATTAATGCCGCCACCAAAGCCGTGCGTCAGGCACTTGAGTCAAAAAGGGACATTTTGGCCAAATGGCAGCGGGCGGCGGGGGACTTCCGCAGTGCGGCGGAGTTGCATGCGGGGGACGCCGATGCCACTTACAATGCCGAGGCCACCGAGCGGGCCATCGCGGCGCTGATTGACAAGCTGGAAAAGTTGCAGCAGGACGGCATGAAAATGAACGCGGCGGGCCAGCAATTGGGGGAAAAACTCAAGCAGTTGAAGGGCAAGATGCCCATGCCGAACATGCCGCCCGGAGCGCCCGGCGATGATGATGACCAGGAAATGAACGGGCCGCACCCTGGAGATCAGGAGGGGGCGGGCAAGCCCGGTGAGGAAAGGAACATTTCCCCCGAGGAGGCGGAACAATTGCTGGCGAGCTTCAAACTCAGTGGCGACCACCGCCTGCCGCTGGGGGAAGAAGGCACGGCCAAGCCGAAAGATCACAAGGGCAAAGACTGGTGAATCATCAAGCCACATCCATTTTGATCCGCCAGGCGCGGCGGCCACTGAGATTGGTCGTCCGGCTGGCTGGTTTGGTCGCGGCTGGTCTGGCTGGCTGCCTGTCGCTGCCCGCGCAAAATTTCGACAACCTGACCGGGGACCAGTTGATGTCCCTCATGCGGTCCGCGCCCCGGCTGGCCACGGACCAGCCGGTTGCGCCCGAGGCGTCGTTTGATCCGCCGGTGGTGGCGGCCGGGGCCAAGGCCATGTACCGGGTGAAGTTGCACACGCTGGACGAGGCCATCACCCGCTGGCCGGATAAAATGCCGGTGCCACCGGGTTTGGAACTAATCCGGGGCGCGCAAGGGCTGATATTCAACACGGGCGGCGGCGTGATGCTGCCGCTGACGGTCGTCAATTTTCACGTCACCACGACCACCCCCGGCAATTATGTCATTCCCGCCTATGCAATTGACATTTACGGCCAGCCGGTGGTCATTCCGGCGGCCAGTGTGCGGGTGGTGGCGGGCGATGCCAGTGTGCCGCCGATGAACGAGTTGCTTCTGGACCTGCCCGAAACCAACGTGTATGTGGGACAGTCCGTACGGGTGCGGGTGCTCAGTCCCGCCGGGGAAAACCGCTCGGTGCAAATGCTTTCCCAAGTACAATTGAATGGGGATGGCTTCATCACCAGCAAGGGTAATGTCAGCCAGCAAATCGCCCCGGTGCGCCTGCCGAACGGCGAGACCCGGGCCGCCTTTATTTACGACACCACCCTGACGCCGTTTGCGCGCGGTCCGCTCAAACTGGCCGCGCAGGCCTTTACCGCCGGCAACCAGTTTGGCGGGCCGGTCACCATACAAGGCGGGGTGACCATCCCGGGCGGGCCGCCCCAATTTGACCTGCTGGAGGCGGCCCCGGTGACCCTGAATGTCCAGTCCCCGCCCGCCGCCGGGCGGTTGCCGGGATTTGCCGGGGCTGTGGGCAGTTTTACCCGCGACCAGCCGCAACTGTCGGCCGCAACTGTCCAGGCGGGCAATCCCGTGAAGCTTTCCGTCACGTTTCGCGGCCGGTCGGAGATTGCGCGCCTGGCCATGCCCCCGGCCCCGGCCACGCCGGCGTGGCAGGGCTTCGCCACCGCCGCGCCGGTGTACGCCGGAAATAGTGTCACCTTCACCTATACTTTGATTCCACAATCCGGCCAGACGGTTGCCACGCCGGAAATTCCCTTCAGCGCGTTTGATCCCGAGTCGGGGCAATATGAGGACCTCTCGGTCCCCGCCATGCCGATCACTGTGTTGCCGGGGGTAATGGCCGGCACGAACGACAATTTGCCCCTGCCGGCCACCGAGTCCGCCCCGGAACCCGTCAGAAAACTCGGCGAACTGGTTTCCGGCCCCGGAGCCGCGGTCTATTCCCTGGTGCCGTTGCAGGAGCGGGGCTGGTTTTGCGCGGTGGAAGTGGTTCCGGTGCTGGGTTTGCTGGCCTTCTGGCTGGAGGGCCGCCGGCGGCAGTATTGGGATCAAAACCCTGACCAGAAGCGGCGGCGGGATGCGCGCCGCGCTTTGTTGCGGGAGCGCCGGGCTTTGCGGCAGGCCGCGGAATCGGGGGATGCCATGGCCTTTGCCGGTCGTGCCGTGCAGTGCCTGCGCCTGGCCGGCGCGCCGCATTTCCCGGCCGAGCCACGCGCCCTGGTGGGGGCGGACATTCTGCGGTTGCTGCCGGAGAGCGAACGATCGGGGGAAAATGGCGCCTTGGTGCGCCAGTTGTTCCTCGCCCAGGACATTCTCGATTACGCCGGCACGCGGGGCAACGCCCTGAAAATTCTTGAATGGCATCCCCAACTGGACCGGCTCCTCACGGAAATGGAGGCGCGGATATGAGACTCCGACCATTAGTGCTGGGCGGACTTCTCTGGTGCCTGGCGCTCGTCGTGCGGGCGGACAGTCTGGCTCTGGCCGAACGGTCGTTTCAGGACGGCACCAAGGCCTATGCGACGGGAGATTTTTCCGGCTCCGCCCGGGCGTTTCAGGCCTCCGCCGCGCAGGCTCCCGCCGTCGGCACCTACCACAACCTGGGTCTGGCCGAATGGCAGGAGGGCCGGGTGGGCCCGGCGATTGTGGCTTGGGAACGGGCCTTGTGGCTGTCGCCGGCGGCCGGCGGGGCCCGGGAGAATCTCCAGTTCGCGCGCGCGACCGGCCAGTTGGAGGCGCCGGAACTGGCGTGGTACGAAGTTGTCTCCACCTGGCTGCCCTCAGGCTGGTGGGCGGTCATCACCGCCTTGAGCCTGTGGCTGGTCGCCGATCTGCTGGCCTTGCCGGGAATCTTCCGCCGCCGCCGCGCCGGCTGGCAGCAGGCTCTGGCCGCGCTGGGGCTGACGCTGCTGCTGCTTACCCTGCCGGCCCACTACGGCTGGCATACCCGCGCCCGAATTGGATTTGTGCTGGAGGCCAACACGCCGTTGCGACTCACGCCGACCGAACAAGCCCAGGAAATCACGCGCGTGGGGGCGGGGGAACCGGGCCGTTGCGAGCGGACGTTCGGAGAGTATTCCTACGTGCGTTTCCGCAACACGGCCGGGTGGCTGCGGCACGATGAATTTGCAACCGTGGCGGGGCAGTGACCGGTGGTCGGTTTAAAACCAAAACCGCGCCCAGTCGGTTGACCGGGCGCGGATCAAGAGGGGAAATTTGTTCAGGCGGAACGGCGGCGCAGATGAACCTCCACCGCGCCCAAGCCATCGCCCAGCAAAGCCAGGGAGGCCGGTTCTGGCGCCGGCGTGTAGTCGTAGGTTACACGCGCGGTAACGCCGCCCGTGACCGTTTCACTGGCTTGAAAGGTCGAGCCGCCGGAGATGGCCGAATCAACCGTGCTCAAAGTGCTGACATCCGGCGGAACCGAGCTCGTTCCAATCAGGTCCGAGAAAATCGTGCCGCTCGTGATCGGGGCCGTCGAGTGCGGGTTCCTTTACCTGCCGTGGCCACCGCGAGGCGGGCAGCCTGGTGGCGGAAAGTTAATTTCAAGCCACGGCTTGGCCACGGCACAAAAAAACCGCGCCGGGCGGCAAAGCCCGGCGCGGTGAAAACGAATTCCGCCAGAATCAAACGTTGCGGCGGCGCAATTGGACGCAAACGGCACTAACGCCGAGGCCCAACAAGGCCAGCGTGCCGGGTTCGGGCACCGGAGGAACCGAAAAGACGCCGTCCGCGACAATGACACCCGTATCAGCGGGATTTTGCACGAAATTAATCGTTAAGCTGGCGGGATCGCCGACGATGGTTCCGCCATCAAAGTTGCCCGAATTGTAGGTGCCAAAAACGTCGTAAGTAATTGTGCCAGGGCTTTCGGAGGCAAGTTGAATGGAGGTGGATTGAAACGACCCAAATACCGAATCAGAGAAATTAACGCTAAAGGGAGAGCTCGGCGAAAACGTAATCGAGCCAAAAGAGGAGCTGGGCAACCCCGCAAACGCACCCGTGCCATCCGCATCGTTTTGAAAAGCACCAATGGTGTAACTGGTGGCCGTATTAATATCGCCGGAGGGGAAGGCCGTCGTGGTACCAGGATTGGAAAATCCAACGCTGCCAACCTGGGCTTGCGCCGCCGTAGCCAGCACGGCCAGGATGGCGGCCAGGGAAAATTTGGTAAAGTTCATGATATTGTTATTTCGCTCGCTGTTAACTTCTTAATTCTTAAATTCGCAGTACAGACACGCCACTTTTGTTTGCTCTTAAATATTCCAGAAGGACGGGCGTCCGTCAATAAGTTTTTTTCACCTGAACGCTGGGTATAATATTTATTAAACATTACTGTCTTCAAAGGTTTTAAGCCGGGTACGCGGCGGTTTAAGTCGTTTTCCCACCCTTTAACCGGGTGAAAAATCCACGCCGGGGGATAAAACCCGGCGCGGTGAAAACGAACCTGGCCAGAATCAGGCTTTGCGGCGGCGCAGCCCGACACACACGGTGCTCACACCCAGGCCCAACAGGGCCAGCGTGCCGGGTTCCGGCACGGGTGGGATCTGAAACGAGGCACTGGAAGAAATTACCGTGGCTTGCGTGAAGGTGACCAGGAAGCTGGCCTGAGCTGAAACCCCGGGATCGACAGTGCCGCCGGAATAATTCCCGATCACGAGCCATTGCGCCAAAGTGGGGGAGGAGAGTTCCTCAGTGAATGCGGTTGAGGTGAACGAGCCGAACTCGGGGGCCGCGAAGGTCAAGCCGCCGGGAGTCGTTGTGTTCATGGTCACATTCCCCAAAAATTCCGAGCCTAAAATGCCGAAGTATCCCGTGCCGGAACCATTGGATTGCAACTGGTTGAAAGTGAACAGGGTGTCGGTTGCAAGGTTGGCGCCGCCACTGGCCGCGTCACTGCCATTATCCGAAAAGGTGGTGGCGCTGATGGTGCCCTGCGCCTGCGCGAGGGTGGCCGCGGCGGAGGCCATGGCGATTAGGACGATGGTTCTTATTCTCATGGATGTTGTCTTTCTGGAGGGTTACTGATGCCAATGATCTGGCACCAATTTCTCATTGCCAGTAATATTTTAGAAATACTTATAAAAAGTCTACGAAATATATTGTAAATTAATGGACAATTCTTGTATTCACGCCGGCGGTGGTCCTTGGGATTTGAAAAAGGGAGGGGGACCTTTCGGCAAGCAGGAGGCGGGTGCGTTCGGCACCAGTGGGTCCCGGGTGGCGGGACTGCCCCCCAAAAAAACGCGCCGACGGGGAGGCCCGCCGGCGCGCGATGGTTGGGGTTAACGATTACAGCCGCGAGACAAGCAGTTCGCGCTGGAAGATCATTTCTTTCGGCAAACGTTCGTAGAGCTTGAAGAACAATTCATCCTGGAGGAGCAGCTCGCGATACCACTCTTCCTTGTCAATCTTCTGCACCTCCTCGAATTCCTTCTCGCCAAACCCGGCCAGGCCGTCGGTGTTGAAATCTGCGAACTTCGGCGCCCAGCCGACGGCCGTTTCATTGGCCCCGGCCTTGCCCGCGCAACGCTCGAAGATCCAGTTCAACACCCGCATGTTGTCGCTGTAGCCCGGCCACAGGAATTTCCCGTCCTTGTCCTTGCGGAACCAGTTGACGGTGAAGATCAGCGGCGGGAACTTGATCAGTTTTCGCATGTTCAGCCAATGACGGAAGTACAGGCTCATGTTGTAGCCGCAGAAGGGCAGCATGGCCATCGGATCGCGGCGCACCTGGCCGGCCACGCCCACGGCGGCGGCGGTGGTTTCCGATCCCATCGTCGCGCCAATATAAACGCCATGGCTCCAGTTGAAGGCCTGCACTACCAGCGGCATGGTCGTGGCCCGGCGGCCACCAAAGATAATCGCGCTGACCGGCACCCCGGCGGGGTCGTTCACAGCGGGGTCCAGCGCGGGATTGTTCACGCTGGGGGCGGTGAACCGGCTGTTCGGATGCGCGGCTTTTTCCTTGGACTCCGGCGTCCAGGGATTGCCCTTCCAGTCCAGGCAATGCGCCGGGGCGGGATCATCATGGCCTTCCCACCAGACGGTGCCATCCGGTTTGAGGGCGACATTGGTGTAAATGGTGTCGCGGGCGATGGTGGTCATCGCGTTCGGGTTCGTCTTGCGATTGGTGCCGGGGGCGACACCGAAGTAACCATTCTCGGGGTTGATCGCATAGAGGCGGCCGTCGGGGCCGGGTTTCATCCAGGCGATGTCATCGCCGATCGTGGTGATTTTCCAGCCCGCGAATTGCGGCGGCGGGATGAGCATGGCGAAGTTGGTCTTGCCACAGGCACTGGGGAAGGCCGCCGCCACGTACATTTTTTCACCCTTGGGCGATTCCACCCCCAACAGGAGCATGTGCTCGGCCATCCAGCCCTGGTCCCGGCCCAGGTAGCTGCCGATGCGCAACGCCAGGCATTTTTTGCCCAGCAACACATTGCCGCCGTAGCCCGAGCCAACGGAGATAATGGTGTTTTCCAGCGGGAAATGGACGATTAAACGGCGGTCGGGATTCAGGTCCAGCATGGAATGAACGCCGCGATTAAATTCATCGCTCGCGCCCAATTGATCCAGGGCAACTTTGCCGATGCGGGCCATGATGCGCATGTTCAAAACCACGTAAATGGAGTCGGTAATTTCCACGCCCACCTTGGTCATGGGCGATCCGGCTGGTCCCATGAGGTAGGGAATGACAAACATGGTACGGCCAACCATTGAGCCGGCCAGCATGCCCTTCAATTTGGCGTGCATCTCGGCCGGGGGCGCCCAGTTGTTGGTGGGGCCGGCATCCTCGCGGGTTTCGGTGCAGATATAGGTGCATTGTTCCACCCGCGCAACGTCGTTGGGGTTGGACCGATGGTAGTAGCAGCCGGGGAGTTTCTCCTGGTTCAACTTGACCAGCACGCCCTGGGCGACGGCCTGGTCGGTGAGATATGCTTTTTCGAGTTCGGACCCGTCGCACCAGAAAATCGAGTCCGGTTTGGTGAGGGCGGCGGTTTCCACCACCCATTTGGACAAGGTTGCGTTGTTGGGATGATTTCCGCCCAAGCCCTTGGGGGTGTTTTTTAACTGAGAGGCGATCTTGCTCATGCGGTCATGTTAATATGCGGGGCCGGGTTTACAAGTCACGGACTTGAAAAAAGCTAAACTTATTTTGGCAACACGTGGCACAAGTATAATTGATTCAATGGTGTGATCCCACAGCGGGCAATCCCTTCGCTTTAAACTCATTATGAGACACGCCTTTTTTTGCCGGGGAAAAGCTTTATTTTGTTTTTGACTCCCCGCCGAATTTTCCCCACTTTAAGGTTTGGATTGGCTGGCCTGATATTAAAAACAGGAGAATCAGGATGCGTAAATATGTGCCACATTGCAACCGTTTACCGGTGTGCAAACGGGGTTTCAGGCATTACTGGACGATCGGGAGCCCTGGCTCGTCCGGCGCGGGCCAACTCGTCGTCAGGCCGCATCTGACCTGCCGACGGGTGCCATTGGATTTCCCCGCTAGCAGGGTTGGGATATTCACGCGATCCTCGCGACCACAACGTTCGTATTCCTGATTTAAATCCATGAAACACCTGCCCGCCAAGCTCGTCAGGAAATCCGCCGAAAAGCTGGCGTTCATGCTCTGTCCGCATCGCCACCGTTCCCTGGTGCGGCTCATGCATAACGCTTTCACCGCCTTCCGGTACCGCTTTGAGAATGTGGATTTCAATTTCGAGACCAACGGGGAAAAACGGGTGTTGCAACGACTGGCGCTCGCCCGGCCCGAAACTGTTTTTGATGTGGGTGCCAACACGGGCGACTATGCGGTCCTGGCCAGTCAGCTTTGTCAGGGTGCCACCATCCATAGTTTTGAGCCGCTGCCCGCCACTTATGAGCTCTTGAAAAACCGGGTGACGGGGCTCCCGGACGTCCGATTGAACAACTTTGGACTGGGGGAGCGCGACCAGTGGATTGATCTGCATACGACGGGGGCGGGAGATGTGACGGCATCCGCCTTCAAAATGGAATTAACCTTCGGCGAACCCACCCCCCGGCAATGCCATTCCGTTCAAATCAAGCGCGGGGAGGAGTACTTGCAATCGGCCGGGGTTCCAAAAGTGGATTTTTTGAAAATTGATGTGGAAGGCATGGAGTACGAAGTCCTGCGGGGATTTGGGGGCGCCCTGGCCAGCCGGGTTGACTGCATTCAATTCGAATACGGGGTGTACAATATTTCCTCGCATTATTTACTCCGCGACCTCTGCCGCCTGCTGGTTGACCAGGGATTTGTTATTGGCAAAATATTCCCCAGTTTTGTTGAGTTCTTTGAATATCATTTCACGCGCGAGGACTTTCTGGGTAACAATTATATCGCCGTTCGCCGGGATCGAACCGACCTGCTGCGCCTGCTGGCCTAGCCGTCCACCACTTCGGGGTGACCCGGCATGAAAAGGAGAACGGCCGGCATTTGCGGTGGTTAAAATCCCGATGGTGGACGGGATTGTCAGCTCGGAAGCGACGGCTCCCGCCACCGGGCCGCCGGTGGCATTGGCAAAGGTGACTCCGGCAAAAGCTAGTGTGCCGGGTGGACGGCCGCAAATGGCGGATGGGGAGCGGGAAACTTGGAAGCGGTGCTGATTTCGTTGAAAATCAACACATTTCGTCTTGCCTTCGCCACTCGGTCACCTTCTAATTGCCGCATGCACACGCCCTTGAATGTTCCCCGCCACGTTGGGTCCCGCCGCGTTCTCGGCACTTGGATTGCCCTGGCCGCCAGCCTGACATTTTCCGCGTCCCTCCTGGCCGCTGACCCCGGCAAAATTACGGTTCAAGTGGACCAGCCCGGCGCCCGTTTCAGTCCCACGTTTTACGGCCTGATGACCGAGGAAATCAATTACTCTTATGATGGCGGCATATACGGCGAACTGATTCAAAACCGCATCTTCAAAAACCCCCGGCGCGGCGGCCGGGGGCCGGCGGCCAACACCGGCGCGCCAGTCATCCCGCATTGGTCCCTCGTCAATTCCGACGGTTCCCTGGGTGACCTTTCCCTGGACACGAATGATCCGGTCAACACCGTTGCCCTGACCACCAGTCTCAAATTGAACATCACCACCGTTGGTACCGGCGGCCGGGTGGGCGTGGCCAACGACGGTTACTGGGGCATTCCGGTGCGGCCGGAGACCACCTATCAGGCTTCCTTCTACGCCAAAGCTGGCGATGGTCTCACCGGGCCTTTGACGGTGGCCATTGAAAGCACTGACGGCGCGACCACGTATGCCTCGGCGACTGTGCCGGCGGTGACCGGCCAATGGCAGAAATATACCGTCGCCCTCAAAACCGGGGAGGTCAAACCCACCGCCGCCACACATTTCACCATCTCCAGCGCGTCCAAGGGCACGCTCAATCTTAACTTTGTGTCCCTGTTCCCGCCCACGTTCAAGGACCGCACCAACGGCAATCGCGTGGACATTATGCAATTGCTGGCGGACATGAAACCCTCCTTCCTCCGTCTGCCCGGCGGCAACTATGTCGAGGGGAACGATTACGCCAATCACTTTGACTGGCCCCGCACCATAGGGCCCATGGAAACGCGGCCCACGCACATGAGTCCGTGGGGTTATCGTTCCACCGACGGCATGGGCCTGCTCGAATACCTGGAATGGTGCGAGGATCTCAACATGGAACCCGTCCTCGCGGTCTTCGCCGCTTACACGCTTGATGGCCGCAGCTACCCCGGTGAATATGGCCGGTTCGCTCAAGAGGCGGTGGATGAAATTGAATATGTCACCGGTGACGTGAGCACCAAATGGGGCGCGCAGCGCGCCCGGGACGGCCACCCCGAGCCTTTCAAGCTCCACTACATTGAAGTGGGCAACGAGGACCCGGCGGGTGGGGGCGGCTTTGGCGGCCGGCAGGCGCGGCGGGCGACTTACGCCGAACGCTTCCCGCTCTTCTATCTCGCCATCAAGGCCCGGTACACCAACCTGATGATTATTTCCACGACCCGCAGCGGGTTCGGCAATTACACTCCTGATGTCATTGACGAACACTATTATATGGACTTTGGCAGCGCTATGCGGAACGCGCACATGTACGACAACCGCGCGCGCACGACGACCAACGGCACCCCGGTGCCCCGGGTGTTCGTGGGCGAGTGGGCCACGCGCGACAATAATCCCACGCCCTCGTTCCACGCCGCGCTGTCCGACGCCGCCTTCCTGACCGGCCTCGAGCGCAATGCCGATCTCGTGATCATGTCCTGCTACGCTCCCTTGTTCGTCAACCTCAACCCCGGCGGCCAGCAATGGGCCACGGACTTGATCGGTTATGACACCCAGACGGCCTTCGGTTCGCCCTCCTATTATGTGCAGAAAATGTTCTATAACAACCGGGGCGACGTTGTGCTGCCGATTACTCTGACCCCGCAACTCGCGCCTCAGGCGGTCACCAATACCCCGCCGGCGGCGCCCGGTGGCCCGGGAGGTCGTCGCGGCCAGGGCCCGCCTCCCCTGACCATGTTTGCCTCCTCCTCCCTGGATGAGGCCACGGGCGATGTGATCCTCAAGGTCGTCAACGGGGTGCCGATGCCCCAGCAAATGGAAATCAATCTGGCCGGCGTGCCGACCATCGGCAAAACCGCCCGCCTGGAAGTCCTGACCGGCGATTTGACGGCAGTTAACTCGCTGGCTGAGCCAACGAAAGTCGCCCCTAAAGATTCCACCATTGATGCCAGTGCGAAGTTTGTGTACGAATTTCCGGGGAACACCGTCAACGTGCTCCGGTTCTCCACCAAGTAAACCCCGCAACCCCATGAATAAAACTGCCCTGGTTGCCCTCTACGCCGGCACCGTTTTCGGCCTGGCCTCCCTGTGCCCGGTTCATGCCCAAACCGGACCGGCGACCACCAACTCCCCCGCCCTTGGGGGGCCCGCCCGCCGCGCCGGCCAGTTTGGCCGTGGACCCGGGTTGCCGCCCGGCCCGCCCGCGCCGGTGCCGCCTGAGGTCGCGATTCCCCGCCCGTCCCCGGAGGAGCTGGCCCGGATGAATGCCGACCTCCAGCAGTTCATCGCCGCGTCCCCCGACAAGGCTTTGATGGAGAAATACGAATCCCTCCTGAAGGTTCAGGAACCGCGCGACAATCCCTGCATTCGCCCCACCGGCGGCAATCTCGCCGCCCGCCATCAAGGATTCATGAACATCGCCACCAACAGTGATTTTGATGTCATGTTCCTCGGCGATTCGATCACCGACTTGTGGAACGTGGAGGCCGATCCGCAGGGCAATCCCGGCGGCAAACGCGTCTATGACAAGTATTTCAAAGATATGAAGATCGCCAACTTCGGTATTTCCGGCGACACCACGCAAGGCGTGCTCTGGCGGCTGCAAAATGGCGAGGGCAAGGGCCATAAACCCAAGGCGGTCATGCTCATGCTGGGCACCAACAACACCGGCGGCGCCTCGGGGGCTGAAATCGCCGAGGGCATCGGTGCGGTAGTGCTGGAACTCCGCAATGATTTCCCGGATGCCAAAATCATGCTGCTCGCCATTTTCCCGCGTGGCACCGGTCCCAATGACTCCAACCGCCGCAAGTGCGAAGAGGCCAACCAAATCATCGCCAAGCTGGATGACCAAAAACACGTCTTCTTCACGGACATAAACTCGAAGTTTCTCGATGATAAAGGCGGTCTGATCGGCTTCCGCACCTCCGACCACCTGCATCCGGTGGAACAAGGTTTTGAAATCTGGGCTTCCTCCGTTGCCCCCACGCTCCAGAACTGGATCAATTAACCCTGCGGCTGGCGACAAGGGAATGGGCATTTTCTGCTTTTGTGCCGCGGCGGTAATTCCTATGCTCATGGCGTGAACTTGCAATCCCTGGCTTCCTTTCCCATTGCGCGCCCGCGCCGGTTGCGGCAGTCCCCGGCCTTGCGCCGATTGGTGGCGGAGACCCAATTAAGCGCCGCTCAACTCGTGCTCCCCTTGTTTGCCCGGAGCGGGGCCAAGCTGCGCCGGCCGGTGGACGCCATGCCGGGCGTGTTTCAGCTTTCCCCGGATGAAATCGTTCGCGAGGCGGCGGCGGCCCATGCGCTGGGAGTTCCTGCCGTGCTGTTGTTTGGCATTCCCGATAAAAAGGATGTGAAGGCTTCCGGAGCGTATGCGAAGAACGGCATCGTGCAGGCCACGGTGCGATTGCTGAAAAAAGAAGTGCCGTCGCTGCTGGTCATCACCGACGTCTGCCTGTGCGAATATATGAGCCACGGGCATTGCGGGATTGTCTCAGAAGGCCGAATTTTAAACGACCCCTCGCTAAAATTGCTGGCGCGCACCGCCGCCAGCCACGCCGAGGCGGGGGCGGACATCGTGGCCCCAAGCGACATGATGGATGGCCGGGTACGGGCGATTCGGTCCGAACTGGACGCGGCCGGTTTCCTGGACACGCCGATCATGTCGTATGCGGCGAAATTTGCGTCGGCTTTTTACGGCCCGTTCCGGGAAGTGGCGGAGTCCACCCCTCAATTTGGCGACCGACGGAGTTACCAGATGGACGCGGCGAATGCCAGCGAAGCGTTGCGCGAGGTGGCCCTGGACATCCAGGAGGGAGCGGACTTGGTGATGGTAAAGCCAGCGCTGGCGTATCTGGACATAATTCAGCGGGTCAAAACGGAGTTCGGCCTGCCCACCGCCGCCTATGCGGTCAGCGGGGAGCACGCCATGATCAAAGCCGCCGCCGCGCGGGGGTGGATTGATGAAAAGGCCGTGACCCTGGAGAGTTTGCTGGCCATGCGCCGGGCCGGGGCGGATATTTTAATCACCTATGCCGCGATGGATGTGGCGAAGTGGCTGGGGGACAGGTGAAAAGCGGAAAGCGGGAAAGCGGGAAAGCGGAAATGGGGAATTGGGTGGTTGGTTTATAGGGCTTTTTAGCACCCGGGATGAAATTCCTGCGGTTTTGGTTTGACCCGGCTTGCCCGGGCTGGTTAGGGTTGACATTCCTATTTTAGAAAAAGACATATGATTGGCACGATTCGCAAGCATTCAAACTGGCTGTGGTATCCCATTATCATTGCCACGATTATTACCTTTGTATTGTGGGGTGCCAGCCAAGCCCTGTTCAGCAACCGCAGCGGGGGAGGCGATTTCGGCAAGATTTATGGGAAAAATGTCTCGGCCGAGGCGTTCATGGGCGCCAAGAAGGACTTTTTCCTGACCTACTGGTTCGGCTCCGGTCGCTGGCCGGATGATGCCGCCGTGTCGGCCACGGAAATGAAGCAGCAAGTTTATTTGAACCTCCTGCTCACCCAAAAAGCCGCGCAGATGGGCATCCATGTGAGCGACGATGAGGCCGCCGTGGCCGCCAGCGACCGGCTGCAAAGCCTGGGCCGCAATGGCCAGGTGATCACGCTCGACATGCTGGTGGACCAGGTGCTGACCCCGAAGGGTTTTACGGCCGCGGATTTTGAAAATTTCATCCGCCACGACATGATGATTCGCCAATTGGTGCAATCGGTTGGCACTGCGGGTCAATTGATCACGCCCCAGGAGGCCCGCGAGGCGTATGTGCGGGAAAATGAGGAGTTGTCCTGCCAGGTGGTGTTCTTTAGCGCGTCCAATTATCTGGCCTCGGTTGCCACTCCGCCGGGGGTAATCGGACAGTTTTACACCAATTACCAAGCGCAATACCGTTTGCCGGACCGCGTGCAAGTCAATTATGTGGCGTTTTCCGTCTCCAATTATCTGGCGCAAGCTCGCGCCGAATGGGCCAAAACCAATTTAAGCGAAACGGTGGACGCCTATTTGCAAAAACTGGGCGACAATTACAAAGGCGCCAAATCGGCCGCCGAGGCCCGGCAGACCATTACCAGTGAACTCTTGGAGTCCCGCGCGCTGCTGGATGCCAAAAAGGACGCCAGTGCGCTGGCGGTTGAGGCCTTTAAAGGGGAACCCGTCAAAGCGGAGAACCTCGCCACGGTGGCCAATCAAAAAGGCTTGATCCTGCATCAATCCGCGCCGTTCGCCAAAGAAACCGGTCCTGCGGAACTTGACGGGGCGGCTAATTTCACCAAGGCCGCGTTTGGTCTGACCTCGGACACGCCCATGGCGGGTCCAATCACCGATGGCAGCTCGGTGTATGTGATCGCGCTCGTGAAGAACCTGCCGAGTGAGATCCCGCCCTTTGATAAAATTCGTCAGGAAGTCACCCGGGACTATCAAGAGCGCCAGGCCACCATGCTGGCCCAGCAGGCGGGCCAGTCGTTTTACCAGTTGGCGACCAATCAAGTTTCCGCCAGCCATGGCTTCGCCGCCGTGGCCGTTGGACTGGGTCATACCGCAGTGACGCTGCCGCCGTTTGCCATCAGCACCCAGGACCTGCCCGAATTGGGCACGCACGCGACGCTGGGCGAAATCAAGCAGGCGGCGTTTACCTCCTCGCCGGGCCAGCTCGCTCCGTTTGTGCCCACCTCGGATGGCGGGTTTGTCTTGCAGGTGAAATCCAAACTCCCGGTGGACCAGACCAAACTGGCCGCCAACCTGCCGTCATTCACCGAAAGCCTGCGGCGCACCCGCGAGAACGAGGCCTTTAACCAATGGTTGCAGATCGAGGCCGCGGCCAACATGCAGATGCCCAAAACCAGTGAGTGACGTGGTCAAACTCTCCTCTCCGGCCACCCGCGAATTCTGGGAAATCGCGGTGCTCCATGAGGATGAGCATTTGCTGGCGCTCGACAAACCATCCGGGTTGCTGACCTCACCGGACCGCTACGACGCCGAACGTCCCAACCTCATGCGCCTCCTCCACGAGGGCATCGCGGCGGGCAAACCCTGGGCCAAAGCGCGCAACCTGACTTACCTGAGCAATGCTCACCGGCTGGATTTCGAAACCAGCGGCGTGATACTCCTGGCTAAAACCAAGCCCGCCCTGGTGGCGCTGGCCAATCTATTCGGCACCGAAAAGCCGGAAAAGAAATACCTCGCTTTGGTGCGTGGCGAGCCGTTGGAAACCCATTTCACGGTGGAGGTAAAACTCGCGCCGCACCCGGTGAAGCTCGGCCTGATGCGGGCGGATTTCAAAGGCGGCAAGCACGCGAAGACAGTCTTCGACGTGGTGGAGAATTTCACCCGGTTTGGCTACGCGTTGCTATCCTGCCAGCCGCTGACCGGCCGAACCCATCAGATTCGCGTTCATGCCAGCCATGTTTCGCTCAAAATCGTGGGCGATGAATTATACGGCGGCAAGCCCCTGTGGCTCTCGCGGTTGAAATCGGATTACCGCCTCAAGCCGGGCCGCGAAGAGCGGCCCTTGCTCGCCCGGGTGGCCCTGCACGCCGAGCAACTCAAGCTGAACCATCCCATCACGAATGAGCCGGTGACCATCACGTCACCCTTGCCGAAGGATTTCCGGGTGGCCCTGAAATATCTGCGCCAGTACTCGGTGTGAGCCTCAGCTCACCGCCCAGTTCAAAATTGCCTTCTGCACGTGCAGACGGTTTTCCGCCTGGGTGAAGATGGTGTTTGCGTGGGCTTCAAACGTTTCCGCGTCAATCTCCTTGCCGCGATACGCCGGCAGGCAGTGCATCACCAGCGCGCCGGGCCGCGCCCGTTTCACCAGCGCGCCGTTGATCTGATAACCCGTCAGCGCCGCCACCCGGTCGGCCGCCTCGGCCTCCTTGCCCATCGAGACCCACACGTCCGTGTACAGCAAATCGGCCCCGGCCGCCGCCGCCGCCAGGTCGGTGGTGCAATGCACGTTGCCGCCCGCCCGCGCCAGAATTTCCGGCGCCGGTTGAAACGCCTTGGGTGCCGCGATGCGCAGTTCAAACCCCAGCTTGGCCGCCGCGAAAATCCACGAGGCCGGCATGTTGCAGGCGCCGTCGCCAATGAACGTCACCACTTTCCCCGCGATCGGCCCGTGCGTTTCCTCAAAGGTGAAGATGTCCGTCAGCACCTGGCACGGATGCTCCGCGTCGGTCAGGGCGTTGATGGTGGGAATTCTTGAATATTCCGCAAACTCCGCCACGTCGGATTGCGCGAAGGTGCGGATCACCGCGCCCTGGATCATGCGGCCCAGCACCCGGGCGGTGTCCTTGATCGGCTCGCCCCGGCCAAGTTGAATATCATTGGCATTGAGGAACATCACCTGGCCCCCCAGTTCCCGGATGCCCACCTCGAAGGACACGCGCGTGCGCGTCGAGGACTTGGAAAAAATGAGCGCCCACGCCTGGCCGGCGAGTGGCTGGACCGCGTGCCGGCCGCGTTCGCGTTTAAACGCCACGGCCTCCCGCAGGATTGTGGTGAAATCCGGCGCGGCTAACGTTTCAAGGGACAACAGGCTTTTCATGTCGCATGGATTTTGGGATTACCACCCAAAGTACTTGTATAAACCAAAGGTGGGTGGGTCGTCACTTCTTTTTCTTCGCATCCGCCGCCCGCCAGAGATACCAGGCCGCCGTGGTCCGGTGCGGTTTCCAGCGCTCGCCGTGGGCCAGCAGTTCTTTGGGCTTGGGCAGCGCGGCGGTTTGGTAGGCCGCGCTAAATCCGGCGCGCACCCCAAAATCATCCGCTGGCAGCACATCCGGCCGACCCAGTTGAAAAATCAGCAGCATCTCCACCGTCCAGCGACCCACGCCCCGCACCTCGGTCAGTCGCGCGATGATTTCTTCGTCGGGCAGGGTGGTCATCTGCCGGGCAGTTGGCACCACCCCGGAGAGGGTTTTTTCCGCAATGTCACGAATGGCCTTGATCTTCGCGAAGGAAAACCCGCAGACGCGCAATTGCTCGTCCGTCACGCCCGCCAGATCCATCGCGCGCGGAAACCGCCGGCCGGGGAACAGCTTTTTGAAGCGCCCGAGGATGTTCTCCGCCGCCGTGCCGTGGAGCTGCTGGTGGGCCACCGCTTGCACCAGCGACTGGAAGGGCAGTCGCCGCGTTTCCGGCGCCAGGCCGCACGCGCCAATGTCTTTGATCAGGCGGCGCATCACGGGGTCCACGGCGGACAAATGTTTCAGCGCGGCGGCGTTCATCCTCGATCAGACCAGCGACTTCACAATCTCCTCAATCAGCGTGATGCCTTCCCCGGCCTCTTGCGGTTTCAAATTCAGCGGCGGCAGCAGCCGCACAATGTGCGTGCCGGCAGGCACTGTCAGCACCCCGGCGAGATGCAGCCGGTTGACAAATTGCAACGCGGCGGATTTATCGCTGCCCGCGAACCCGGGAATGTTTTCCGCCAGCTCAATGCCCAGCATGAATCCCAGGCCCCGCCCGCGTTTGACCACGGTGGGGTATTGTTGCGCCAGCCGGTCCAATTCCCGCGCCAGCCATTCGCCAAGCTGCCGGGCGTGGCTGGCGAGTTGCTCCGCCTCGATGACTTCCAAAATCCGCAGGGCCACCGCGCAAGCCAGCGGCGTGCCCCCGTACGTCGAACCGTGCGTGCCCGGTCCCAGCAAATCCGCGTACGGCGACCGCACCCAAAACGCGCCCATCGGAAACCCCCCGCCCAGCGACTTCGCCATGGAAACTCCATCCGGCAGAAAGCTCTCCCCGCCCGGCACGCCTTCAAGTATCCGTTGAAAACTCTGGAACCGGCCCGTGCGATAATGACCGCACTGCACGCCATCCATCAACAGCAGCAATTTCTTTTCGTCGCACAAGGCCCGCAGGCCCAGCAGATACTCCGGGGTCGCGGGCGTCACACCGCCCTCGCCCTGCACGCCCTCGATCATGATCGCCACCGTGGCCGGGCTGATCGCCGCCCGCGCCGCCGCGAGGTCGTTGAAGGGAATGTGCCGGAAGCCCGCCATCATCGGCTCAAACCCCTTCTTCACCTTGTCCTGGCCCGTGGCCGCAATGCCCGCCAGCGTGCGCCCGTGGAACGAATTCACCGCCGTCAGAATTTCGAAGCGCCCCTCGTCATGCCCGAACTTCCGCGCCAGTTTGAACAGACCTTCGTTCGCCTCCGCGCCGCTGTTCGAGAAAAAGCATTTGCCCGGCCCGATGCGTTTCACCAGCTCCGCCGCCAGCCGCCCTTGGGGTTCTGTGAAATACAGGTTGGAAACGTGGATCAACTTCCGCGATTGCTCGATCAACGCCTCCGTGATCGCCGGGTGCGCGTGGCCCAGGCAGCACACCGCAATGCCGCTGCCCAGGTCCAGGTACGGCCGGCCGCTCACGTCAAAGAGGTAACTGCCCTGGCCGTGGCTGAACACCAGCTCGAAACGACCGTAGCTCGGGATCACATTGTTTTTAAACAATTCCCGGACCTTCGCAAATTCGTTCTGCACAATCGCCGGTGGGATGGGGAAAATTTCCTTCATCTCAAGACCCCGGGACGGCGGTTAAAGAGGCGCTTAAATGGCAATGCATGGGAGCGTTTTTAGCGGATGTGGCGGGAATGGCAAGCACTTCCTGTTGAATTTTCCCGCCGGCGCTCACGGCACGATTTCCGTGCCCACACCCTTGTCCGTGAAAATCTCCAGCAAGACCGCGTGCGGCACGCGGCCGTCCACAAACGACACCTTCTCCACGCCCGATTTCAACGCCGCCACCGCACTGTCCGTTTTGGGAATCATGCCCTTGTCAATCACCCCGGAGCGCTTCAGCCCGTCCACCTCGCCCACGTGCAAATGCGCGATCACCGTCGCGGGGTTTTTCGGGTCCAGCATCAGCCCGGGCACGTCGCTCATGAACACCAGCCGCTTCGCCCGCAGCGCGATCGCCGCCTGCGCCGCCGCCACGTCCGCATTGCAATTATATACCTTGCCATCGGCGTCCCGCGCCGTCGGGCTGATCACCGGCGTCACTCCGCGCGCGATGCATTCCAGCAGCGGCGCCGTGTTCACCCCGGTCACCTCCCCCACGTAGCCAATGTCAATTTTCCGCCCGGGCGTCTGTTTGTCGTCCAGCAGCAGTTTCCGGCACGTGAAAATATCCGTGCCCGCAAACCCCTGCACCCGGCCGCCCAGCGACGCAATCGTCGCCACCACCTCCGGATTGATCTGCCGCGAGAGCACCTCATCCACAATCGCCACAATCGCCTCATCCGTGACGCGCTGTCCCTGGATGAAGCTGGCCTGCAAGCCGGACTGCTCCATCGCCCGCGTGATGGCCTTCCCGCCGCCATGCACCACCACCGGATTGATCCCGGCCGCCTCCAGAAAGACAATGTCCCGCGCCACCCCGTTGCGCACCGCCGCGTCCGGCGAATCCATGAAACTCCCGCCGTATTTGACGACAAACGTGGCCCCGCGAAACTTTTGGAGATACGGCAGCGCCTCCAGGAGCGTGTTGGCTTTGGCGATTAAATCTTGCACCCCGTAGTGTTAAAAAAAATCCGGCGAAAATGAAAGAGCGATTATTGCGATATTTGCAGCGCGCACAAACGTGTGCGGGGATAAATTTCATTCTTCCATCTCCAATAATCAAAGAAAATCCAAACTCCAAATGTTACACTGCCCACGACCCATTGGTGATTGAAGTTTGAAAATTCTCTGGATGTTGAATATTGGAGTTTGAAGCTTCACTTCTCCGTTTCCACCCGGCTCACCACCTCGCCCCCATGCAGCTTCGTCCTTAACCGCCCCGCCGCCCGCGCCTCCGCCGGCTGCCGCAAAATCTTCCCGCTGTCCGCGTCCAGCGTGATCGAGTAACCGCGCGCCAGCACTTGCTCCGGCCCCAGCAAGTTTAGCCGCCGTTCAAAATGCCCCAGCAACTCCCGCCGTTTCTTCACCGCCTGCGCCGGACGCACCCGCTGAAACCGTCCCACGACGTTTTCCAGCATCGTTGCGCGGTCGCGCGTCGCTGACGTCACCCTGCGCAGCAGGTCCGACTGCAAATCATCCAGCCGCTGCAATGCCTCGTCCAGCCGCCGGCGCGGATGCCGCCGGACCAGCCGCGTGTGCCACTGCGCCAGCTCCTCCGTTACGAACCGCAACCGCCGTTGCACCCGGTTGCTCAACCACGCCGGCGCTTCCGCGAGGAATTCCCGGCTCGCAAACACCCCCTCCGTGATGATCTCCGCCGCCGCGCTGGGCGTGGCCGCGCGAAAATCCGCCACAAAATCGCTGATCGTAAAATCAATCTCATGGCCAATCGCTGAGACCACCGGCAGCGCGGATTCAAAAATCGCCCTCGCCACGACCTCCTCGTTGAACGCCCACAAATCCTCCAGACTCCCGCCCCCGCGCGTGATCAGGATCAAGTCCAGCGGACCCTGGCCGGCCGGCGGCGTGAGATTAAACTCATTCAGCTCGCGAATTGCCTCGGCAATTTCCGCTGCCGCGCCCTCGCCCTGCACCCGGCACGGCACCAGAAACAGCTCCAGCCCCGGATTCCGCCGCTCCACCACATGCAACACATCGCGAATCGCCGCGCCCGTCGGGGACGTCACCAGCCCGATCCGTTGTGGATAGCGGGGCAGGGGACGCTTCCGTTCCAGCGCGAAAAGCCCCGCTGCCGCCAGTTTTTGCTTCAACTTTTCAAAGGCAATTTGCAGCGCGCCCACCCCTTGCAACTCCACCGCGCGCACAATCAACTGATACTGCCCGCGCGCCTCGTAAACCGTCAGGTCTCCCTGCAACAGCACCTTCTGGCCGTCCGCCAGCAGCGCGCGCGCCTCGCTCGCCGTGCCGCGAAACAGCACGCAGCTCAACTGCGCCGCCGCGTCCTTCAGCGTGAAATAAACGTGCCCCGAACTCTGCGCCCGCAGATTCGTCACCTCGCCGCTCACCCACACCAGCCCCACCGACTTCTCCAGCAGTCGTTTGACCTGCGTCGTCAGCTCGCCGACCGACAGCACCTTGCGCACCTGTTCCGCCGGAAACAGCTCGCCAAAGTCCCATTGTGATTTCGTGGATTTGCTCATAATTGCGTCCGCGCCGCAGAATTCAGCGCCAGCTTTACCTCGCCTCCCTGTCATTGCAAGGGCAATGTCGCGTCATGGTGGCGGCAGGCATCCTGTCTGGTAATTCGCTCACCGCACCTTCCCCTCCGCCCCCACACTCATGAAGCCGCTCACCGTCGGCGTCGCGCTCGACTGCGCCGTCGGCCCCGTCCCGCAGCCCGCCAGCAAAATTCCGGCGACCACCAGCAGCAACGCCATGGCAAATCCCCGCCGCCAGACAGTTATGGTCATTGTTAAGGTCATCCCTCATTTTCAACCCTTTCGCCCGCCAACGCAAGACGGCCCTGCGTTCCCTCTTCCTGGAGCGCGTCCGTCGCTGAGTTTTCCTTTTTCGCATCTTGGCGTCTCTGCGTTAAATCCCCTCCCCGGAGCGCGCCCGTCCCGGGCGCAGCAACGTCCAAATCACTACTGCCGCCCGGTTCACCCTCTCCGCGCGGCAGTCCAAACACCGCGTTGGGTGTGAGACAGATTTCTTGCAACCGCCCGGCTCGGTCAGGTAGCGCCGATTGTCAATCGGCTGTATCGCCGGCTGGCAGCCGGCTTGACCGCCGAAGTTGCCAGCCAATCTCCCTCCCGAACAAATGCTTGAAAATCCAACCAGGGTGGAAATTTGTCCCATGCCCCACTGCGTTGGCGCTTGATCGTTTCCCCATCCGTGGTTGCCCCCATTATTTTACTCGGAAAATTCTCGCTTATTTCGGACTTTGGGTTTAACTAAGGGCCTGGAGATAAATAACCTTTACAAGATGACGCCGGGATTTTGGCGGCGGGCAAGGCGCGAGTGAGGCGCATATCCACAATGGATCTGACTGCCTGCGCAAAGCGCGCGTTAATTCTGGGCAACTGACTTGCAGAGGCTTGGGGAGCCATTCGAGCGAGCAACGCCGCCAAC
>Ga0182012_10000691_pt1 | contig 37098 bp, 37 predicted proteins | sample 612S2SmetaG_FD_120486 | JGI IMG/M metagenome (GOLD analysis project Ga0182012, IMG submission 120486) | Permafrost microbial communities from Stordalen Mire, Sweden - 612S2S metaG | ecosystem: Environmental > Terrestrial > Soil > Wetlands > Permafrost | place: Sweden: Stordalen | collected...
AGGCCTTTATCAGCGGAAATTTTAAAGCCTATCAAAACACTTTTTCGTCACAGGCCGACACCGATGAGGACTACATCAAAAAGATGTTTGCCCAGCAGTCTGCCGCTTATCAAAAGAACCCGCCGGACCGCGTTTCTCAAAAATACAATCTGGGCACTCTGGCTTATTTTGTCTTGGGCAACGCGAACGATCCCTTCCTGGACAGCCTGGTGGTGGTTCGGGGGCCCGACAAAAGTTACTACGATGGAAGGGCTTATATGTTAAATCCGGCGGTGGAAAACCTCGGCGCGGCGGTTTCCCTTTTTTCCGATAATTTTACGAACTTCGCGGCCCGGCCCGCGGGGAACTATTACAAAGTGGCTGATGTGGTGCCGAATGACAATGGTTCGGTGACCTGCGTTTTTCAGGGTCAAATCCTGGACATGGATATTCTGAAACAACCTTTTTCGGATTACACCGGACCCTACGGCGGCCTGATGGCTTTTTATCAATCGTCCTACATGAATCTGGTGAATCGAAAAGAGGAAGATTATTTGAGAAGTTTTTCGCCCGCCAGCCGCAAACAGGAAGAGGCGATGATCGCCGACAGCTCGTTTGAAAATTTCGCGTACCGGAATACGCTGGTAACCCGCAAGGTTGGATTTATTCTGGATGCCGATCCGGTTTTCTACATTTTCTGGCATAGCGAAGACGACGATAGCTTCAGCTATGACACAGTGCTCAAGACGGCGCAGGGAGCTGGTTCCTCCCAGTTTCAACGAGTCAATATCCAGCACGATACAACCCTGGATCATTTGCTGACCGACAGGACTTTCGCGAATAATCTTCAGAATTTAATTGAGGATTCGAATTAAAATGTCTCATTCTTAAGGTATGAGGATAGGCATTCATGTTCATCACCTTCTCCGACGACACCCCCGCTTCTAAAAAAATCCCCTGGGCTAACACCTTCATGATTATCGTGAACGTGACGATCGCCTATTTGACGATCGGGCATGACGACTTTATGGATGTTTTGAACCGTTTTGGGTTTATCCCGGCCCGGCATTTGAACTGGACGGTGTTTACCGGCATGTTTTTACACAGTAGTTGGACCCAATTGGTGGCCAACATGTCGTTTCTTTTCTTTTTCGGCAAGGGTGTGGAAAACGAATGGGGCCGGAAACGGTATTTTTTAACTTATTTTCTCTGCGCTTTAGCGGGGGAGGCCGCCCATCGCATTTTTCATCCCGACAGCACTTTCGCGCTGATTGGGGCTTCACGGGTGGTGACGGGCATGGGGGTGGTTTATCTGCTCCATTACCCCTGGGGCAAGATGAAGTGGATTTTTTCCTTTTTCGGAGTGCCATTACTGGAAATACCTTCCCGGACCCTGTTGGTGATGGGGCTTTGGGGAGTGGTGCAGGCCATGATGGCCTTTATTCCCTGGGGCGAACTACCCAAACTGTTTCCGTTTCTGGCCCGGTTTAGCGGGACGCTTTTTACCACTCACCCCACGGCGGGAACCGCCTGGGACGCGCATTTGGGCGCGGTGGTGGTGGCTTTTGTTTTGTTTGCCTGCTTCAGTGGCTTTAAGGGTCTTAAGAAGAAAAAGAAGAAGCGGAAGTAGTTCACAGGGACGGGTAAACATTTAGGTACAGACTGCCATCTTTGTCGGTACATCGGCGGGACAAGCGACCGGCACAATTCGGACAAAAATAAAACATAGAATCAAAAATCCTTTAAACTTTGCGGTTTTTGCCCGTCAAAAAGGCCGTGTTTGGTTCTGGCATTAAAAATGCTTTATGGGGTGGCTAGAGGCGTAACTAGCAAGGCCCCTATGTCCGTTGATGCTATGTGAATCATTTGGAAGCCTGCCCGCTTCAAAGCCTAAACAAAACCTTCGCGAGGCCATAATGACCCACTTTTATTTCAAACCGTTCCGGCTGTCAGAGGCAACCCTTTGATGGCCCCCGCCGCCGATTCGATAGACCTTGAGGAAATTTTAGAAAAGGAAAGGGTTGTCGCCCATTTTCAACCCTGGGTTTCGCTGAAAAAAAGGTCGATTGTGGGCTTTGAGGGTTTATGCCGGGGAACGAAAGAAGGTTCCAAGGAGCTTATTTCGCCCCTCACCCTGCTCAAGCTGGCCGAAGAGAGTAATTTGTTAATACCCCTGGACCGGCTTTTCCGTAAAAAAGTTCTTAAGGGTTTCGCGGCGGCCGCCAAGGAAAATCCCGAATTGGTTTTGTCGATCAATTTCGACACTTCGGTTTTAAACGATGATGAAAACGCCCTGGATGATTTTATTACCACCGTGAAAAGTTTTAAGCTGAAGCCTTCCCGCATCGCCATCGAAATTCTGGAATCCAAAAGCGACGATCTTTACCGCCTGAAGCGGTTCATTGAGAACCAGCGGAAACTGGGTTTTCTGATCGCGCTGGATGATATCGGCGCCGGCTATTCCAATCTGGAAAGAATCGCCGAATTAAAACCGGACCTGATCAAGATCGACCGAGCCCTGGTGATGGGCCTGCATCAGAGCTATCACAAACAGCAAGTCTTCACCAGCATGGTGCGACTGGCACACAGCCTGGGCGCCTTGCTGTTGGCCGAAGGGGCCGAAAGCGAGGGGGAAACCATGAGGGCCCTGGAATTGGGCGCGGATATGATTCAGGGTTATTATTTTTCCCGGCCCCAATTAATGCGCGAAGGATTTCTTTCGAGCTGTGAGGAAAAAATCGACGTCGCGGCCAGAAAATTTAAAAGTTACACCGTTCGGAACATCAACCTCAAAAGATCCCGCTATCAGGAATACGACCGGATGATGGCCGGAATGGCGGCCAGGCTGGCCGACGTGACGCCCAAAGCTTTTGATTCCCGGTTGAAATTAATTCTGGCGGAACATCCCGAACTGGACTGCCTGTATGTTCTGGACGAGGCCGGAACCCAGTTGAGCCACACGGTCGGCAGTAAAGATGAATTGGCCCGGGACAGCGTGTTTTTCAGGCCAGCCCGGCGCGGCGCGGACCATTCGCTGAAGAACTATTATCAATATCTGGTAGCCACAGGATTGATGGATCATCTCTACGTGAGTACGCCTTATCTTTCACTGGCCACGGGCAAACTTTGCGTCACTCTTTCCGCCCTTTTTCGGGACGCCTATGGACGCCTGAATATCCTTTGCGTGGACGTGAAACCAGACCCCGCTTCTTTTTGAATTTGCAGGGTAAAGAATTTGAAACAGGGAACGAAACGGTTGTTTGCAAAAAGCCTTTAAACCCATACAATTAACCGCAATTGCATAACAGTATGGGGAGGTTTTAATGGAAGGCGTTATCAGTTATCGGCCTCGAATGGGCAAAAGCAAGCTGGAGAGTTTGGTTAAAAACAAACTACATTATAAGAGCGTTAATCAATTTATTGACCACGCTGTTACCAAGACCCTCCAGGAGGAGTTTGGACATAACCCCTTAGCTAAAAAGATCGCGGATTTGGTCTATAAAGTGGTTTCGGAACATTCGGAGCTGAAATTTGTAAGACCGACCTCGGAAGAATCGGCTGAAATCGAAGAGATCGTTCACAAGACGACGGCCAAACGAAAAATGATTCCCGCAGAAGCTCTCTTAAAAAAGACGAAAAGAAAGTTTTAACGGGGAGCTTGACAGGGTTGGTTGTTTAGAATACATTTAGCAGACAAATAAACGCGCGGCTTTAAGTTCCAACTTGCCTCGGCGTTTTCAACTCACAGTGAGATTGAATAAACAGAGGCTAAAGCGGACGAAGTTTATGAAATTCGTAAACCCAATCCGCTTTCAGGCGGATTGGGTTTTTTTGTTTTAAAACGAAATACCGGCGAGGCTTTAATCACCAACTTGCCCCGGCCGGGGAGGATTTCGCGGGAAAACCGCGGGTCTGACCGAACAGGGAGCTAAAGCGGGGATGTGATCATGGTTTCCCATAATCCCGGCCCGCTCGATGGGGGCTCGGGATTTTTATTTAGGCCCCGGACGCAAACCGGCCGTTCCTCAAAAGTCCGGAGAAATAAAAGATTAAATGGGGGATATGATGACAAAGTTTAAAGTGCAGGTTCAACTCACCGAAGATGCCTTAAAAGATTTTAAAAAAATACAAAGCCACCAAAATTCTTTATTGGCCAAGTCGAGCGTCAATTATTTAAAAAAATTGATAGAACTGCCGGGAGATAATTGGCTGGAACTACGGCAAAGCGGGAACAACGGTGTTTTTAAAATTAACGATATCATTCCTTTTGATATTCGCGGGAAGGTCGAATATGGCCCCGCCCAGCCGGAAATTTTAGTTTTTGTAACCCATTTCAAACTGAAAACCTTCGAGGAAGAGTATGAAATTAAAAAAATCAGTTGACTCAATTGTATGACTAAAGTATTCTTTTTTTAACAAACGCGGGCTTTGAGTTCCAACTTGCTCCGGCGTTGTTCGAAAGAACAAAACAGCGAGCTAAAGCGGTAAAGAGTTTAAGGGATTTCCCCAAACCCGGATCGCTTTAAAAGCGGTCCGGGTTTTTTGTTTTCCGGACGAGAAGAAGTGCTAAACCGGCGAGGCTTTAACGATTTGCTGAATTTATTCAGCAAATCGTCGACAGGCATGGGTTTGAACGAGCCACAAGATATGATTTTTTTAGTGACTCGTTCCTAACTATGAATCCCCAAAGGGGGATTCGACAACCTGTTAAGTTCCAACTTGCCCCGGCCGTGGCCAGTTTTCGGAATCTTGTCCGAAATTGGCCGAACAGGGCGCTAAAACGGTGGCAGATGATGGAACCCTCCAAATCACACGCCGCTTCAAGCGAATTTTTTTAAAAAGTAATTGGTTAAGAATTTTCAAACCAGTTCTGCTTATGAGTTTTGTTGACCCGATTTTGGTCTTCATGAAGACCAAAGATAAAAATTAATATTTTTTAAGAAAGAGAGACGGTTATGAGTACGGTAAGCGAAGCAGTTAAGGCCAATGATTTAAGCGAGGAAGTGAAGGTTTCCTCTCGCAAAGCGGATTTTGAAATCGATCCGCTTTTTCTTAATCGATGGTCTCCCCGGTCTTTTACTGGAGAGGAAATACCGGATACTATTTTACACTCGGTTTTTGAGGCGGCTCGTTGGGCGCCTTCCGGAAGCAACCTTCAGCCTTGGCGTTTTTTGTATTCCAAAAGAGGCTCGTCCAGTTGGGGAAAGTTTTTGGGTTTATTAAACCCCAATAACCAACGTTGGGCTGAAAAGGCGTCAGTTTTGATTTTGTTTGTCTCAAAGAAAACGACTACGCGAAATGGCGAAGTGGTTCCTTCCAAGTCTCACTCGTTCGATACTGGAGCAGCCTGGCAGAATCTATCTCTCCAAGCGATTTTGAAGGGCTGGCACACCCATGGTATAGGCGGATTTGACAGGGAAAAAGCTCGAGTTGAGTTGAAGGTTCCGGATGACTTTCAGGTTGAGGCGGTTGTAGCCATCGGTAAGCAAGGCGAAAAATCGGCATTGGCGCCCGAGTTACAAGAAAAAGAAACGCCCAATAATCGGCTGCCTTTAAAAGATTTGATATTTGAAGGCGGGTTTTAAGTTCTGGAAATATAGGGTTTGAGAAAGTTGAATTCATTCTGACTCTTAACCATGAAAGAGAAAATAATGCCGAAATCTTATTCCGGATCGAATGTAAAAATCGAAAAATATGTGACCAAACTTTTTAAACCCCAAGATGCCGTCCTTTTAGAAATTGTGCGGCGGGCCGCCAAAGAAGGCCTTCCGCCGATACATGTTTCTCCCACGGATGGGCTCCATCTTGAGGTGATCACCAGGGCCATTGGGGCTAAAAAAGCCGTAGAGATAGGCACCTTGGCAGGATATTCGGGAATCAATATCGTCCGGGGATTGGCTCATCCAGGAAAACTTTATACGTTTGAGTTTTCCGACCATCACGCCAGGGTTGCCCGCAAGTCGTTTGAAAAGGCTGGGCTTTCCAAAAGGGTTGAGATTTTTGTGGGACCGGCTTTGAAGAATCTTAAGGTAATTGAGGCAAAAGGACCCTTTGATCTGGTTTTCATCGACGCGGACAAAGAGGGATATCCCGGTTATTTGGACTGGGCCGCTAAAAACTTGAGGGTAGGCGGCGTGGTTCTGGGCGACAACACATTTGCCTGGGGGAAGATCGACGATTCTCGTACCAAAGAACCTAATGTAAGAGCGCTGCAAAAGTTCAACCGCGTCGCGGCAACAAGCAAACGTTTCAGATCTACCATTTTGCCGACGGGCGAAGGTTTAACCTTCGGGGTGAAGATTCGATAAAAGGGAATTGGGTGAAGGTGTATGAGCGACAATGTAATCGAAAAAGCGATAGATGAGATTCGTCAAGGCCGCATGGTGATCGTAGTGGATGATGAAAATCGTGAAAACGAGGGCGATCTGGTTTTGGCCGCTGAAAAAGTCACGCCCGAAGCGATTAATTTTATGGCCAAAGAGGGCCGCGGACTTATTTGTGTTCCTATGCTGGGTGATGATTTAGACAGGCTGGGTTTAGCTTCGATGGTGACCCGAGAAAGGGACCATTTTGGTACAGCTTTTACTATTTCGGTGGATGCGCGGGAAGGCACTACAACCGGCATATCAGCCTATGACAGAGCCCATACGATTCAAACCATGGTGAAGCCTGGGGCGAACTCTGCCAGTTTGGTCAAACCTGGACATATTTTTCCTTTGCGCTATCGGGAAGGCGGAGTGCTTCGCCGCGCAGGACACACGGAAGCCTCGGTTGATTTGGCGAGGCTGGCGGGTTTAAAACCAGCCGGGGTGATTTGCGAGATATTGAGGGAAGACGGAACTATGGCGCGCTTGCCCGATTTAAAGGCTTTTGGATTAAAGCATGGGTTGTTGATTGTAAGTGTGGCCGACTTGATCCGATACCGCCGGCAAAATGAAAAATTGGTTCAACGAATTTTGGAAGTACCTTTGCCTAATCAATCGGGGGATTGGAAATTATCGGTTTATAAAACCGATACGGAAGATTCGGAAAACCTGGCATTGGTGAAAGGAAAAATTGATTCCGGCCCTGTTTTGGTGCGGGTTCATTCAGAATGTCTCACGGGCGATGTTTTTGGCTCCTTTCGATGTGATTGCGGCGACCAGCTTCACGCGGCAATGAATCAAATTGAGAAAGTGGGCCGGGGAGTTTTGCTTTACATGAGGCAAGAGGGGCGCGGAATCGGTTTAGTTAACAAATTACGGGCTTATCAACTTCAGGATCAGGGTTTCGATACGGTAGAAGCTAATGAAAGATTGGGTTTTCCGGCGGATTTAAGGGATTACGGTATAGGCGCGCAGATATTAGCCGATTTGGGAATCCGGGAAATACGACTCCTAACAAATAATCCGAAAAAAATCGCCGGTCTGGAGGGTTATGGACTGAAGGTAGTTGAAAGAGTACCAATCCAAATAGAAGAGAACTCGGTTAACGGAAAATATTTGAACACAAAGCGGATTAAGATGGGTCATTTATTGGACGCAAAACCGACTTTTAAACTACGGAGTGTTAGATGAGCGCGTTAAAAACCAATCAAGCTAAAGCCGATAATTCAAAATATCACATCGCGATTGTTGTCAGCCGGTTTAACAATCCGATTGGTGAGAAATTATTGAAAGGCGCGGTAGATACACTGGTGGCTCAAGGTGTCGAGAAAGAAAATATTGATACTGCTTGGGTTCCGGGAGCTTGGGAAATACCAGTTGTGGCCGACAAAATGGCCTATGTGGGGGAATATCAGGGAATCATTGCTTTGGGCGCTGTTATTGAGGGGGAGACCAGTCACCACGAGTATATTGCCAATGAAGTGGCGACGGCTTTACGGCGGATTACGGAAAAATCGAAGCTTCCGGTGGCTTTCGGGATATTGACCACACCTACCGTAAAGCTGGCTTTGGCCCGCGCCGGAGAAAAAAATAAAAACAATAAAGGGGCAGAAGCGGCCAGCCATCTTTTGGAAGTGCTTTCGGTATTGGAGAGCGTCCAATAAAAAATAAAAATAATTGTTGACGTAAATGTATGACAACTGTATGCTTATTGAAGTTAGCAACGCGAGGCTTTAAGTCCAACTTGCCCCGGCGTTTTCCCGAAAGGGAAAGAACAGGGTGCTAAAGCGGTAAAAGGTTAAAGATAACTCTTAAACCCAATCCGCTTAAAAAGTGGATTGGGTTTTTTGTTTTTAGGCTATTTGATTCAACGGTGAGGCTTTAACAGTTTGCTGAATTTATTCAGCAAACTGTCGACAGACAAGGGTTTGAACTAGTCGCGAGATGTGATTTTTTTGGCGGCTCGTTTTAACCATGAATCCCAAAAAAGGGATTCAACTACCTGTCCAGCTCCAACTTGCCCCGGCCGTTTTCCTGAAAGGGAAAGAACAGGGTGCTAAAGCGGTTAAAGGCAATGAGACCTCTCAAAACCCGATCCCGCTTACAAGGTGGATCGGGTTTTTTATTTTAAGGGTAGTTTTTAAACGCGAGGCTTTGAGTCCAACTTGCCCCGGCGTTTTCCCGAAAAGGGAAAGAACAGGGTGCTAAAGCGGTTTGGCGGCAATGAGACATCTCAAGACCCGAACCTACTTAAAAGAGGTTTGGGTTTTTTGTTTTAAGGCCAAAGACAGATTAGGAGAAGTGTTATGACGGAGATATTTAAAAAATTAGCCCTGTTGGGCGATGTCTGGGTTTTATGGCTGTTGTTGGGGGCCAGCATTTTTTCGGTAGGGGTCATTATTGAGAGGTGGCGTGTTTTTAGAAAAAGCAAAGTGGATTTTCCAGACTTCATCGACAAGCTGACCAGCTTTTTGGAAAAGGGCAACCTAGCCGGGGCAAAAGACTTGGTTCAGAACGCCAAAGGCGTTGAAAACGGCGTTGCCGCAGCAGGGCTTAGCCATCTCTTTAAGGGTTACGCTTCGGTGGAAGAGGCTATGACCTCCCGGCTGGTGTTGGAACGCAGCCGGCTGGAAAAAAACCTCATCGTGCTCGGTACGCTGGGCAATAACGCTCCCTTCATCGGCCTTTTCGGCACGGTACTGGGGGTCATCAAGGCCTTCAACGACCTGGCCGTTAACGGCAGTTCGGGAGCCTCGGTGGTCATGGCGGGCATTTCTTCGGCGCTCATCGCCACGGCTTTTGGCATTTTGGTGGCCCTACCGGCGGTTATTGCCAACAACATCTTCCAAACTGAACTCAAGAAAAAACTGACGAACAGCCAAAGCCTCATCCACCTGTTCCAGGTTTATCTGAAAGATGAAAGCGAAGGCCATTTGCGCCGTGCGGTGAAGCGCCATTCTAAAGAGGAGGTGGGAGTATGAGCTCAAATTATGTAGATGACGATGGTACGGTCACCGGTATTAACGTCACACCCATGGTCGATATCATGCTGGTTCTGCTAATTGTTTTCATGGTCACGGCCAGTTTTGTGACGGAAACGGGGCTGAAGGTGACCGTACCGAAAGTGCAGGAAAGCGAGGATTCCACCACGATCAGCCTAGCGGTATCCATCGATGGAAAGGGACAGTTGTTTCTCAAGGGGACGAAGGTGGACGTGAATAACCTTCGGACCAGCTTGGGCCAACAAGCGATCATCAATCCGAACGTGAAAGTGACTTTGGCGGCTGATAGCAAATTACCTTACCAGCAGGTGGCTGACACTTTGAGCGCTATAAAACAGGCTGGTGTATCCCAAGTGGCGCTGATTACGCAGAAATAGGAGGAAAAAATGAAACAATCCACAACGAATGCTTTGGAAATACCCATGCAAAATAATTTGTCCATCAATAAGGGCTTCTCATTCCCGAATGGCTTGGGAATACCCTTTGAAATTAATTTAACTACCGGCACGGGACTATCACTGGTGGTTCATGCCCTCTTGGTAGGAGTTTTGTACTTGATTTTGTTTCACCAATCGAAACTGCTCATCAACAACATCAACATGAGCTTGTCTTCATTTCCCACGACTGCCATTGCCAGGCCTAAACCTCTGGATGAATGGATTGTGGCGGATAAGCACCACCACTATCGCATGGTTAAAAAGGCCCCTGACCCGCCTAAGCCCGAATGGGTGCCGGCGGCTCAAACCGCCAGGCAACCCGCCTGGGTGGGAAACCTTCTGGACCCGGATGATTATCCCCTTGCTGCCCGGCAGCAGGGTAGCGACGGTAAGGTAGTGGTGCAAGTGCATATCGACGCTGCGGGTGTAGTTCAGGAAGTCAAGCTTTTGAGCGGCAATTCGGATGTGTTGAATCAGTTCGTGGTCAGCAAGGTGCACAACGGCATTTTCACACCGGCATATAACCAGGACGGCCTGCCGGTCGCCTGTGAAGTTATTTTGCCGATCGTCTTTCAGTTGAATGGTTAGATTTTTCGGCAAAAAAGCTGGTGTGGTTGAAAGTAGAGCGCGGCAAATGGAATTTTATTTTAATTAAAGGGAGCTGTTATGAAAGTGAAAGTGTTTTTAACAGTTTTAGCGATTGGTATTTTATCCTTCGGTCCGGTCCGGTCCAGCCGGGCGGATGGAACTCCCACGGCAGGAAGCACCGCTGAAGCTACAGCGGTTCAGACTTCGGTGATTACGGAGGAGGCCACACCGGTTGAAACACCAGCGCCCCACAAGCACCATAAGAGAAAGAAAGTGGACCTAGAAGCCGCCGCCACGCCTTCTGTGACCGAAGTTCCATTCCAGAGCCCGACCGTAAGTCCGTCGGTAAGCCCTTCGCCTGAGGCGAAAGTCGAAGAAGAGAATTATCAATTGAACCCTTTGGTGATAACCGGGACCAAAGCCAAATTGAAAGTGTACGATGAACCGGCGGAAGTATCTGTGGTTTCTAAAGAGGATATCGATAATAAAATTGTCGTTTATTTAGATGACGCCTTACAAGATGTCCCGGGCGTGGCGGTCAGTCGTGTCGCGGCAGGCGGTCAGTCGGTTACTTTGACCATGCGGGGTATACCTGGTTACGCGGAAAACCTCGTTCAGTTGGACGGTTTTGCGTTGAACCAGCCGAACAATGGTCGGGTGTTCTTCAACATGGTCCCGACCCAATTGGTCGATCATGTTGAGGTCGTTGAAGGGCCCTTTTCCTCTCTTTATGGAAAAGAAGCTTTGGGTGGTGTCGTCAATATCATCACCAAGGAGCCTGTGGGAGAAACCTTCAGCCTGAGCGAGGATTGGGATAGCACCAATACGCGTGTCACAGATTTCAATTTTCAAGACAAGGTCGATAAGGCTTGGTCTTTTTATTTGGGCTATGAAAACACGACAGTTGCGGGTTATACCGACCATCAATTCGCACAGGTCAGTCCCTTGGCCACCCCACTTCCCGGTTATACGGGAACATACACTCCTGTCACCGGATTTTCTCAAACGACCAGTAACAAGGGAGCAACTGAGTACAATGTTGGTGAAATCGCCAGGACAGTCCTAGAGAATGATATTTTCACGGCCAAAATTTACTTTAGACCAGCTCCGGGTCAAACACTTAGCTTGTTGGTGGATTATTCTTATTGGGATCAACCGACGACCGATCAAGACGGCGAATTAGGCAATACTTGGTTATCGGCGAATGGCACTCAATTCGCTGGCGGTGCTCTCGGGGCCGGGGCGGTAACTTACGTCAATAGCGGTACGGGTAAAACTACGGTCACTGGCGCGCCGGTGTCCTTCAGCGGAACGGGTCAATTAGGAGTCTTGAACCAATACCAATATTTGACTGCCCCCGGTAACAATTCTTTCCAACCGACCAACCTACGTTATGAGGGGAAAATCGATAATGATTTAACCCTGTATGGCAGTTTCACTTTTTGGACACACTTCAATCTTTTGCAAGGTACCTTGAGCGTAGCGGATTCGCCTTTGTCGGGACCGTCTACCGAACAGATCAGCTCGAACTGGGAAGCTCTGGGGACGATTGATGCCGATCTCAGGCTGGATAACCATGATCTGATCGTTGGGATTGGTGAAGACAATGCCTTTGTGAATAATATCAATGCTTTCGTGCCTTTCTGGGGCACCGATAGTGTTTACACTGATATAGCCAATTCTACTTCTCAAGTGAATGAATTATATCAATCGTTGTTTGCGCAGGATGAGTGGAGGGTGACGCCGAGTTTGACCGCTTTTCTTGGCGCCCGATTGGATGACTGGCAGGAGTCCCAGCTGGAAATTTATAGCGCGGTGGCGGGTGCTGGACTTATTGCCGGTGAGAATAACTATCCTACAAATGACATACTTAATTTTTCACCGAAATTAAGCCTTGTCTACAAGTTTGGAGAAGACGCGAGTATCAGGGCGTCCGTAGGTCAGTCCTTCAACCCTCCTGTACCGTCTGATTTGACGGCGGGTGGTGTGTCGGGTAGCACGACCACCATCCCTAATCCTACCTTGCAACCCGAACAAGATACGGCCTGGGAAGTTGGCGGGGAACTTAATTTATCGACCAGTACGACGATTACAGTCACTTATTTTGAAAATTACTTAACCAATCTCATTTATGAAAATTCAACTTCGGGAACAAATGGTACGACCACCGACGAATATTTTAATGCTGGTAGCGTGTTTGATCCAGGGTTTGAGGTGGACGTTAAACAAAAGGTTTTTTCGTTCCTGACCTTGGATGTCAATAACACTTATGTCAATCCGACATTTACCTCCAATCCCGCTGTGCCTGGATCTCAAGGTAACCTGGTTCCTTATATTTCACAGGAAATCGGCAATGCTGCGGCGGATTTTGACTGGAAGAAGTTCACTCTGGAGATTTCCGGAACAACTCATTCCAAGGAGTACACAACGGCCACCAATACGGATACAGTCAACGGGGTTCAGGGTAGCTGGGATCCCTACACGACGTTCAATTTCAAGACTAGTTATCACTTCGCTAATGGAAGTATTTTCTTTGGTGTCGATAACTTCACGAATCAACGCTATTACCAAATTTATGAAAATGTCGGGACGGTCTTTGGTGTGGGGGCGCATCTCTTCATTTGAGGGCAAAAAATGTAGTAATAAAAAGAAATTGTTGAGGAATGGTATGGCAGAAAAAGTAAGTGTTGAGAACGTAAATAAAAAGTTCCGGCTCAAGAAAAGCCAACAGATCAATGACAATGGTAATTTGACCAATGAAATTTTGGTACTGGATAACGTTGATCTGAAGGTGAAGCCGGGAGAATTTCTCGTGGTGGTAGGTCCCAGCGGATGCGGGAAGTCTGTTTTGCTGGATATTATCGGCGGACTTACCAAACCCACAACCGGGAAAGTATTTCATGACAATCTGGAGGTGGTGGGACCTAACCTCAAGACCGGTTACGTTTTTCAGCAGTACGCGCTTTTTCCATGGAGAACCGCGCTCTCTAATATCGAGTTTGGCTTGGAAACGCGTGGTGTGCCGGAAGAAGAAAGAACCAAGATAGGAAAGGATTTATTGTCCGTTTTTGGACTTTCGGGTTTTGCGGATCGTTTTCCTTACCAATTGTCGGGAGGAATGCAGCAAAGGGTGGCGATTGCCCGCTCCCTCGCAACTGATCCGGACCTACTTTTGATGGATGAGCCTTTCGCGGCTTTGGACGCTCAAACAAGGGAAATTCTTCAAAATCAACTTTTGAAAATTTGGGATCAAAAACGGACTACGGTTATTTTTGTGACCCATGGACTGGAAGAGGCTGTTTTTCTGGCAGATCGAGTGGTTGTCATGACAGCGAGGCCTGGGAAAATAAAGCAAATTATCGAGATCGATCTTCCCAGGCCAAGGGGTGAAGACATTCGGGCAAGTGTGGAATTTGCCATCAATAAAGAAAAAGTCTGGACTGTTTTGAAAGAAGAAGTGAATAAGGCTCAAAAAGATTGGGAGTTGGCACCGGGTTTTTCCCGATAAGGTTTAGTTTGAAAATTGATTCAGGGGGAGGTTGTTATGCCAGAAGCGATTGTAGACCGTAAAAAAGAACAGGATTTATTAGTGGTGAAACCCATCGCTATTTTTAGTGGTTGGAAAGGCTTCAAAATTAATTGGAGTAATTATTCAGGTCTTTGGGCTATTTTCGCGTTTTTGGGTCTTTGGGAATTACTCCCGCGAATTGGCGTAGTTGATCCGGTTTACCTTCCTACCTTTTCTGAAACCTTTAAAACTTTGATTCTGGGCATTCTATCGGGCCAAATTTTAGTGGACGCAGGTGTGAGCAGTCTCAGAGCCCTGGGCGGATTCGCTTTAGCCATGGTGGTGGCAGTGCCTTTGGGATTTTTAATGGGACGTTACAGCCAGTTTGAGAAATATACCGACTTACTTATACAAACATTAAGAAACACGTCGACATTCGCGTTGTTTCCGATTTTTTTACTTTTGTTTGGTTTAGGCGAAACCTCGAAAATTGCAATAATTTTTTATGCCGCCAGTTGGCATATTTTAATTAATACCATTAATGGAGTTAAAAATGTAGATCCTCTTTTCATCAAAGCGGCGAAATCAATGGGAGCGACAGATAAGGACTTGTTCCATAAAGTCATTTTGCCGGCAAGTATTCCCTCCATTGTTTCCGGTGCGCGGTTAGGCGCTAAAATTTCGTTCATGGTAGTTATTGCCGCTGAAATGATCGGCGCCAAGTCCGGATTGGGATTTTATATCCAAAGTTCGCAATACAATTTTTTTATACCCCAAATGTACGCAGGAGTGTTAGCACTTGCCATTTTGGGCGTAATTATTAACTACGCTTTAGTTTGGTTTGAATCAAAGGCAACTTACTGGAAAGGCGAATTAGATCAATCGATCTTCGGTTAGGAAACAAAATGGCAAAAAAAAATTCATTGGCTTGGCTCTGGATAATCCTTGTTTTAGTCGCAGTGGTTGTGGGATTTTTCTGGTTTAAGAAAGCAAAACTAGATTCCGGTGGTGTAACTATAAAATATCCCCAGACTCCCACCACGCCAACTCCTTGGGAAATTGTTCAGAAATTAACCGGTAGAGATATTTTGAAAGAAGAAGGGGTACATCTGGATTTTGTTCCTGCGGCAGGCGCGGGAGTACCGACTTATGAAGCTTTGCTATCCGGTCTTTATGATGTGGGTTTGTTCGATTGGACCGGTTGGATTAATGTCATCGCCAGAGGAGGCAAAATAAAGGCGGTTTACGCTGGGGCCGGTGTCACAAAGATCGAAAAAAGCGGAATATTGGTTTTGGATAATAGTGATATTCATTCCATTAAGGATCTTAAAGGAAAAACAATCGCGGTAAACATCCTCGGGTTGGGCGCTGAATATACGATAGATATTTTTCTCCAAAAAAGTGGATTATTACCCAGTGATGTCCAATTGCTGCAAGTTCCCATGGAAAACGAGGAAGAAGCCCTGCGAACCAAACAGGTGGATGCTGCGGCCGGCACATCGGGCGGTGGAACTTGGTTTGATTTAGCTTTGGGTAGGGGTGGGGTTCGGATTATTCCCGGGACCAACCGCTATAACATTTACGGCCACGATACTTCCATTCTAGCAGTGGGATTTAGGGATGATTTTATCCAAGCCCATCCGGACGCTGTTCGGCATTTCGTAACCGCCGCCGAGACGGCTAAACGAATCATATGGGATGCTTTTCAAAAAAATCCTGAGCAGGTTCGAAAAGTTGCAGAAGATCTCACAACTGAAAAAGGGGGTAATCCTTTATTGGCTAAATATTATTTACCCGTATCACCCAATGCGACCATTATTCGGGACGGCGATATCCAGTTTTGGATTGATCTGTTCGTTCAAAATGGAAAACTGAAACCAGGGCAGCTTAAACCGTCGGATATTTATACGAATGAATTCAATTCATTCGTGAATAATTAACAATTTCATTCTTTTATAAGTCTTTAGCGTTGGGCCGAATTTTTCTTAAGTTTTTAGAATTGTCTGTCAGGGTAATGTGTCTTGGGTTTTTGCTGAAAAAGAGGAACTTTGATGCGTAAAAGAAACTATTTTATTTTTATCGTGGCGGTTGTAACTGCGTTAGCGGCTACGTGGTTTTATCTGTCAAAACAAAAATCATCCGGAGAGACGGCGATTCGAATTATAGATTCGCCGACAACGCCCACCAACTGGGAATTGGTTCAAAGGTTGACGGGGCGTGATGTTTTAAAAGAAGAAGAGATAAAGATTCAGTTTATACCGGGAATTAGCAGTACTGTTCCACGTTTTCAGGCTCTCTTGTCCAACGAGGTAGATGTGGAACTGGCCAATTGGGTGGGCTGGGTTAACCTGATAGCCAGAGGCGGGAAAGTTAAAGCCGTATACGCGGGTGCGGCCGTAACTAGGGATATCAAAGATAGAAGCGGCATTTTGGTTTTGGAAAACAGCAGCATTCACTCAGTTAAAGATTTGATCGGAAAAACAATCGCGATTAACACTTTAGGTTTGGATGCGGAATATTCCATTAAATCGATCCTTCAAAAAAATGGATTGTCGCCTGATCAAATTCAACTTCTGCAGGTTCCTCTTGAAAATGAAGAACAGGCTTTGAGAACAAAGCAGGTTGATGGAATTGCGGGTTCAATGACAGGCGGAACCTGGTTTGAGCTGGCGAAGTACAGAGGAGGGGTGCGGCTTGTACCGGGGACAAGCCATTACGAAGTGATAGGCCATAATGCTACAAACCTGGGCGTGGGTTTCAGGGATGATTTTATCCAGGCGCATCCGGATATGGTGCGTCGTTACGTTACAGCGGTTGAGATTGCTAAACGAATTATATGGGATTCTTTTCAAAAAGATCCCAAGCATGTCAGGGATATTTATGCCCAAATTTTAAAAGATAAAGGTGGAAACTCTTTGTTGGCTAAGTTTTTTTTGCCTGTGTCTCCTGATTCAACATTTATTAAAGATAGTGACATTCAGTTTTGGATTGATCTCCTGGTGGCCCAAGGGAAACTTCAGCTCGGACAGATCCACCCCTCAGATGTTTATACCAATGATTACGATTCGATTGCGAAAGATGCGATTAAAGATAACTAGAATCGTCGTGAAGCGAGGTTCTGATTCTTTTGAGAATAAAAGTTTTGGCGAATGGGTTGTATAGAAGTCAAGTTGAAACATGGTTAGAAACTTTAAAAGGCGAAATAAATGAGCGTTAAAAATAAAAGTAAGTGGCTGATTGTATCAGTTGTGGGATTATTTTTGATTGCTGTGGTTGTTGGGTTTTTGTTTTATAAAAGAGCGAAGGCTGTATCAGGCGATGTGGCCATTAAGCTTCCTCAATCTACGACGAGCGCCACGTCTTGGGAAATTGTCCAGCATTTAACGGGGCGAGATATCTTAAAAGAACAGAATGTAACACTTGACTTCATCCCGGCTGTGGGCGCTGGGACTCCTCTATATCAGCCTTTATTGTCGGGTGTATACGATCTTGGACAATTTGATTGGACCGGATGGATTAACGTTATCGCCAGGGGTGGAAAAATCAAGGCGGTTTATGCGGGTTCAGCCGTAACTAAAGCGGAACGTACCGGCATACTGGTGCTTGACGAGAGCGACATCCATTCTATTAAGGACCTTAAAGGCAAAACCATTGGCGTTAATATCCTGGGCTTGGGCGCAGAATATACGATTAAGATTTTTCTGGAGAAAAACGGACTTGCCCTTAGTCAGGTCCAGCTTTTGCAGGTGCCTGTTGAAAACGAGGAGCAGGCATTAAGAACGCACCAGATAGACGCAGCGGCTGGTACGACCAGCGGAGGAAGCTGGTTTGAAAGAGCTTTGGACAGAGGCGGCGTTCATGTTATCCCTGGAACCAAGCGTTATGATGTTTATGGACACGATGCGACTATCTTTGCCTGTGGTTTTAGGGATGATTTTATTGCAGCCCATCCCGACACGGTTCGGCATTATGTCACTGCGGTTGAGACGGCTAAGCGGGTCATATGGGACGCTTTTCAAAAGGATCCTGAACATGTCCGGAAAATAGTCGCCGATATTACTACGGAAAAAGGGGGAAATCCCCAATTGGTCAAGTATTACCTGCCGGCCAATCCGGAATCCACTTTAATCAAAGATTCGGATATCCAGTTTTGGATCGATCTTTTCGTGAAGGACGGAAAACTCCAACGAGGACAAATCAAGCCGTCGGATGTGTATACGAACCTATTCAATCCTTTCGCGAGGAATAATTAAATGTCTCGTAAAATTACTGGAAGTAAAAGTAGTTCGAATTTTTTACCGGAATACGGGTTTCTCTTTAGTTTGAATTTGGTGGGTTTTTATGTCCATTAATCAAAATGAAAATAATCTTGAAAAAAAGAAGCCGTCAGGTTGGCATATTGTCAGTTCTTATGTAGTTCAAAATTGGTGGGTTTATTTGGCGGCGCTTTTGTTGATTATGGTTTCCAGTAAATTAGCGGTAAAAATTCCCCAATTAATTGGCCGATTTACGGACCAACTGCAACATGGCACCCTAGAAGTTCAACAAGCGGCCCATTTTGCCGAAACTATTATGCTGATCAGCTTTTTCCGGGTGACCACCGTTTGGCTGGGCCGAATTATTATCAACGGCCACGGCAGAATTCTGGTTTATCAACTTCGTAAACAACTACTCAAAAAATGGTCGACTTTATCACCGTCTTACTATCAGGGTCATAGTGTGGGGGATCTTTTGTCCCACGCTTTAAGCGATGTGGAAGTGGTTCGGCAGTTCGCCTCTATGGGCATTAGCCAGTCAATTAACGGTCTTTCCATGCTTACGGCAGCGTTATATATGATGGCTGTTCATATGAACTGGCATCTGGCCTTGGCGGGCCTAGGGCCGTTAATCGCTATACCCATACTTGTGGGATATTTCGGCCCAAAAATTAAGAATCAATCCATGCATTATCAGTCGGCGTTGGGAAGCATGGCCCAACTGGTAGAAGAGGTTATTGGCGGTATCCGGGTAGTGAAGGCATTCGGGAATGAAGCCGTGACTCTTCACCGTTTTGAGGAAAAGGTTGAGAAGATCGTCCATGAAAAAGTAAAATTTGTACGTTTATCATCCCTGTTTGGTTCATTACTCCCATTCCTATCCTCAATAGGTTCTATCGTGGTGTTAAGTTACGGCGGTTATTTAACGATTAACCATACGATTACGTTGGGCGATTTTGCCGCTTTTTTCCTTTACCTGGCCCAGTTACGTCAGCCTCTTGAACAATTGGGACAGACCCTCAATGTGGTTCAGCGGGCAGCCGGATCGCTTAACCGGATTTCAGGACTGTTAAGCGTCGTTCCGGACGTGGTTGATGATCCGGACGCAAAAAAGGAGCACCGTGTTATTGGAAATATCAAAGTAAAGAATCTGACTTTCCGGTATCCGGGCACGGAAAAGAATGTTTTGGAAAATATTTCTTTTGAAGTGGAAAAAGGTAAGACCATCGGAATCGTGGGGGCCTTGGGAAGCGGTAAGTCGACTCTGACCAATTTATTGTTACGTCTTTACAATCCACCCAAAGGAACGATTTTCATTGATGGTGTGGATATCCTGAAAATCCCCTTGGAGAACCTGCGCCATGGAATCGCCTACGTTCCCCAGAGCGGGTTCCTGTTTTCCGAGAAAATTCTGGATAACATCGGTTTCTCCGACAATAGCCCTGATCTGGAAAAGGCGGAAAAGGCGGCCCAATCGGCGGTGGTTTACGACAACATTGTTGAATTTCCCGACGGGTTTAATACCGAAATCGGAGAAAGGGGTGTGCGCCTGTCGGGCGGCCAAAAACAGCGGGTTGCCATTGCCCGAATGCTTTATAAAAACGCTCCCATTCATATTCTGGATGATAGCTTGAGCGCGGTGGATACCAAGACCGAAAGGGCCCTGTTGCACAATTTGCGGCATAACAGTTCGGTAAAGTTGAATTCTTTACGTAGAAAAACCACGCTGATTATTTCCCACAGGTTGAGCGCGGTCCGGCACGCGGACGAGATTCTGGTACTGGCGGATGGCACTGTTTCGGAACGGGGGACCCATTCCCATTTGATTCATTCGGGCGGACTTTATTCCAGGCTTTGGATCATGCAATCGGGTACTGAAGAGGAACAGAAGGTGGTGGGTGTCGACGGAAATGTCAGATATTCAGAGCCGGACCTGTCCGAGGAACGGAACGGTCTGCCTTTAAGCCTGGAAGGGGAGCCGGCATGACCCAAAAAGCGAAAAGTGGTTTGCTCATTTTGCTGCCCTACCTGGCCAAGTACCGGCTGCGCGTAGTGTTGATTTTTGCTTTTGTCATTATCGCGTCGTCGATCGACCAGGCCCAGCCCTACATCATCAAGAACATTATCGATAACCATATTTCGGTACCCCATCCGGATATCCGCGGCATTTTCCGCATATCGATGGGATACCTGGGATTGGTTCTTTTTTCCTTTGGCCTGACCTATTACCAGGACGTCCTTCTCCAGTTTACGGGCCAATCCATCGTTCGCGAAATCCGCACCGATCTTTTCCGGCACATCCAAAATCTATCCCTGAAATATTTCGACCAGAATTCCTCGGGACGGATCATCACCAACGTGGTCAGCGACACCGAAGCCCTGAACAATTTTTTTACGGACTTCCTTACTAACACGATCCGGGGTATTTTTTCCTTGGTCCTCATCGTATTTTTTATGCTCAAACTCAATCAAACGGTGGCTCTTTATTGTTTTCTGATGGTTCCTTTAATTTTAGGGGCTTCTCTTATCATCCGCAGGGGAATTCAGAAGGTGAACCAGGAAATGCGTACTCGGCTTTCAGCGGCCATTTCTTTTCTGGCGGAAAATCTTAGCGGTATGGCGATCGTCCAGATATTCAACCAGGAATTAAAACAGCAAAAAGAGTTTGATCAGCGCAACAAGCTGCTGCTGCAATCGACCATTTTGGAAAACCGCTTAAATCTTCTTTTCTTTTTAGTGACCGAGTTTCTGGGGGACGCGGGTGTGGCGGGATTGGTCTGGTTTGGGGGAGGAGCGGTTATTCGCGGCAGCATTTCATTTGGAGTTCTTTTCGCTTTTACGGTCTATATGCGCCGCTTTTTCCAGCCGATCAACAATATCACCCAGCAGTTGAACGTCCTGCAATCGACCATCGTTTCTTCTGAACGCATCAGGAAAACCTTCAAGGAACATCCTGATATCAGGGAACTTCCCAGTGCCGTCTCTCCGTCGGTAATCGGCCGGGTGGCGTTCAAGAATGTTACTTTCGCCTATAGAGCAGGGCAAAATGTTCTCAAGAACATTAATTTGGAGATCAAGCCGGGTGAAAGGGTGGGTTTTGTGGGCGCCACAGGCGCGGGCAAAACGTCACTCATGAACCTGCTGGCTCGATTTTATGATGTTAACGGAGGAGTTCTAGAAATCGACGGCCAGGACATCAAAAACTATTCGCTTGAATCCATCAGGGGATCGGTGGGTATCGTCCAGCAGGATGTAACCCTTTTTTCCGGTTCGGTTTTGGATAATATTCGTTTCTTCCGCAAGGAGATTCCCGAGATCCATGTAGTAGAGGCCTGTCGTCTGGTAGGCGCGGACGGATTTATTCGGCGTCTGCCCCAAGGTTATCACACCGTATTGTCCGAAAGAGGAAGTACGCTCTCTTCTGGGGAGAGGCAGTTGTTGTCTTTCGCCCGGGTCATGGTTTTTGATCCCAAAATTCTCATTTTGGATGAAGCCACCGCCAGCCTGGATTCGATCAGCGAGGCGGTTTTACAGGAGGCCATCACCAAGGTTTCCTATGGCCGCACGTTACTGGTGATCGCCCATCGTTTATCGACAGTTCAGCAGATGGACTACATTGTGGTCCTGGATCATGGCCGTATTGTGGAAAGCGGCAGCCACGAGGAACTGCTGCGTCATGACGGCTTTTACCAGAGGCTGCACGAATCGGGCATCCTGTTGGAGGGAGTTGCAGTCTAAGCAGAAAATTTTAAATTAAGGGAAATTAAATGCCGGAAACAATTACAGTTAAAGTGTCGGATGGTACGGAAATTTCAGCCTATACGGCTAGGCCATTGGGCCAACCGAAAGCCGGGGTTATAGTATTTCAGGAGGCGTTTGGCGTTACGGACCATATCAAGCGGGTCACCGATCGTTTCGCCCATGAAGGTTATTTGTCTATCGCTCCTGAGCTTTATCATCGCACTGCGCCCGCAGGCTTCGCGGCGAAATACGGTGATATGGAAACGGTCAAACCCCATTCCAGCGCCTTAACTTTGCCGAATCTGGAAGCGGACGCTAAAGCCGCTTTCGACTGGCTCAAATCCCAGGGTGTTTCCAAAATCGCCTCGGTAGGTTATTGCCAGGGCGGCCGGACTTCTTATATTGCCAATTCCACGCTTCCTCTCAGCGCGGCGGCGTCCTATTACGGACGTATTGCTCCAGATCTTTTGGACCGGGCTAAAGACCAGAGGGCTCCAATTATTTTATTCTGGGGCGGGGCAGACAAGGGGATTCCTTTGGAAAACGCACGCGCGGTGGCCGACGCGCTTAGGACCGCTGGTAAACCCCATACGCATATTGAATTTTCCGAAGCCCAACACGGCTTTAATTGTGACGACCGGCCCAGCTTTAATCCGGAAGCTTCCGAACAAGCTTGGGGCATCACGCTGACCTTTTTTAAAAAACATCTCTTTTAAAAGAGGAGGTTTGAGGGAAGTGGTTGTTTTGGAAGTATTAAATTTTTTAGGTGATTAAGTTAAAGCAGAACCGGTCAATTGGCTGGTCAAATTACAAGGGAGGTTTTATGTCACAATTTACATTGCCGTCTTTACCTTACGCCAAGGATGCGTTAACGCCTTTTCTTTCGGCGGAAACCTTTGATTTTCATTATGGTAAGCATCATCAAACCTATGTGGATAATCTGAATAAATTGATCGCTGGGACGGAATTTGAAAATAAGACGCTGGAAGAGATTGTGGTGAAGTCGAACGGTGGCTTGTTCAATAACGCTGCCCAAAACTGGAACCATTCATTTTATTGGCAGAGTTTGAGTGCTGAAAAAAACCAGGCACCCAACGGAAAACTGGCCCAAGCCATCACCGATAGTTTTGGAAGCCGGGCCGAATTTGAAAAGCAATTTGCCACGGCGGCTATAGGTCATTTCGGTTCGGGTTGGGCCTGGTTGACGGTAAATCCGAAGGATAAAAAGCTGAAAATTGAAACTACGGGTAACGCGGAAACGCCTTTGCGTACTGGATCGGGTGTTCCGCTTTTTACGTTGGATGTCTGGGAACACGCTTATTACATTGATTATCGAAACGCGCGGGCTAAATATGTGGAAGCCTTTTGGAACTTTTTAAATTGGCATTTTGCCGAGGAAAATTTTAACAAGCTTCAGATTTAGATCGTATTTAAGACTCTTATAGAAGATATCGAGGGTTTAAAGAGTTTGGATTTGATGGTCCTCATAGCGGAACTAAACACCAATTCATGTCCAAGGACAATAGGGTAGATGTGGCGGGGAAAAAATTTGAGGATATTTCTCCAAAAAATTTAAAAATTTCGTTGCTTTCGGCTCATTCTAAAAGCTTTTGCCTGTAATAACTTTACGGCAAAGGCTTTTTTGTTGGCGACGACAAAGTTACGGTTCTGATGGTCAAGAATCCCAAATCATTGTCGTTTATCCCTTTTACTTCAGCTATCCCGGCCAAGACGAAGGACAACAGATAATCTCGTTCCAATATTTCCCAAGGGGCTCCCGTAGATTTTCGGGCGTCTTCTAATCGTTGTCGAAGGGGTTTCAATGGGTGTCCTTTCCGGGAAGGTTTTCCTGAATCATCCAGCGCTTATGTATGGCCCGTTTGCCAGTTTGTCACCCATGAGGGACACTTTTCGTTTAGGCAGGCGAGTTTGATTTAACAGGTAAAAAGATTTTTGGTTTTCGGATTTAATTTCTTGTGATTTAGTCCGACTAAAATTCGATTTTGAAATCGTTCAGATGGTTATTTTTTTGATTTCAAATTCAAACTCATCCGGCGGTTTCCGTGTTTGACCGCTGTTGTCCATCAGTTCGTGTTACGAATAATTTTTTTAAAAATGAAACGTTGGAATAAAAGTTTTAGTATTTCCCCCCATATTTGCTTTTCATTTATGGGTTCTAAAATTCAAAAATGAAAGCGGTTTTTATTTCAGCGGTAATTTGAATACAGGGAGAAATGAATGTGGAATTCAGGAAGCGATGTGTCGGTTCCTCAAGACTTTGAGGATTGTCTCATGACGGATAACGAAGTGGCCCAATGGGCGAAAGTTTCGGCCAACACGGTCCGGTATTGGCGTCTCACGGGTGTCATGCCTTACGTGAAGGTGGGACGCCATCCGCGTATTTGGCTGTCCACTGTTCAAAGAGTTTTTGAAAATCCTGTGTGGAAAGGGTTAAATCAAGTGGAATCCTGGAAACCAGGGAGGGGGAACCGTGAGTAGGCCGAATGCCCACGGCCTCCCGCCGCACCTTCGAAAAGATGAAAGGGGCTACTTTCTTGATTATTACCTTGAGACCGATGGCATCAAGCGGCGAAAAAGGGTCCGCTTGGGACAGGTTCCTTTTGATTTGGTCAAGCGGGTCTACGCGAAACACCTGGAAGCCATGATCGAGAACCGGTTTTTGGCAAAGAAATCGACGGTTACTTTCGATGAGGCCGCCGCCGAGTTCATGGTCTATTCCCGGTCAAGGAAGAAGAGTTTCCACAATGACGAGATGGTGATGAGAAACCTGCGGGCGTTTTTCCAGGGTTCTCCCCTCGAAAACTTGACTCTCAACCGGCTGGAACGGTATTTCGAGTTCCGGCGCGCCCAAAGGGAGCGGAAGGGATACACCTTGTCGGGCGCGACGCTCAATCGCGAGGCCGCCTGTTTGAGGGCCATCATCAACCGGGCCGTCAATAACGGGCAAATCGAAAAGAACCCCTTGAGGGTATTCAAGAAATTCAAGGAGTTTCCCCGGTCCAGGACATTGATCGGCGACGAGTACCAGCGGTTGATTTCCCACTGTTTGCCCCATATGAAACCCATTATTGAGTTCGCTTATGTGACTGCCATGCGGCGGGGTGAAATCCTGAACCTCAAATGGAAACAAGTTGATTTTCAGAACAAGGTCATCCTTTTGGAAGCTTCTTCTACCAAGACGCAGGAGAAACGGGAAATTCCATTAGACGATGGGTTGTTAAACCTGATTGGTCAGTTTCCTAAACGGGATGAAAACGGTCATGTCTTCACCTACAAGGGGCGTCCCGTGAAGGAACTTAAAACCAGTTTTAAGAGCACGTGCGCCAGAGCCGGTATCAAGGATTTCCGGTTCCATGATTTGCGGCATTGCGGCATCACGAATATGCGCAAGGCCGGTGTTCCCGACAACGTCATCATGAGCATCAGCGGCCACAAGACGGCGGTCATGTTCCGTCGTTATGATGCCATCGACCGGATGGACCGGCAGGACGCCATGAAAAGGGTCAGGCGTTTGAAAACGGCTCCGGATGAAACTTTGGCTGTTCCAGATATTACGGCAGAAATTTAAAAACATTGCGTTGTTGATAACAATGGGGGAAATCGTGGTCGCCAGGGGAGATGAACCCACTACAAACGGCGTTCCTTGGGAACGGAAAAAGGAGCCTTCCTTGGACGTGAAAGGCTGGATTGCCGACACTTTTGAAAAGATATAGTCCCGATGCAAGCGGGATTGACAAATCAGAATGTTGGTATGATAGTAAGCTATACAGATATAAATAAGTGATTAGGAATTTATCAATGCTTAAAAGGCCTATAAAACAATTTATGAAAGAGGCGGAGATATTCCGAAAAAATGGCGGCACCCTTTCGGCCATGAAGGCTATCCGGCTGGGCATCCATCCCGTAAACCTTTATGCCATGCGCAACGCGAAAGTCCTGGATCAACTGGGCCGGGGCGTTTATCGCCTTGCCAACCTGCCGCCCCTGGGCAACCCTGGTTTTGCCATTGTTACGCAAAGGGCCCCCGAAAGCGTCCTTTGCCTGATTTCGGCCCTGTCCTTCCATGAAATGACCACCCAGATTCCACATGAAATCTATATCGCGGTCGAAAGAGGAGCCTGGATTCCCAAAATAGATTACCCTCCCATACGGGCGTTTCGTTTCTCAGGAAAAGCTTTTTCGGAGGGAATCGAGGAACACCCGATGGACGGCATCAAGGTCAGGGTTTATTCCCGCGAGAAAACCCTGGCGGATTGTTTCAAGTACCGAAACGTTGTCGGGCTTGATACGGCGCTGGAAGCCCTTCAAAACTATTGGCGGAGCAAATGGAAAAAGACGGACGAACTCACGCGGTTCTCGAAAATCTGCCGGGTGGATAACGTCATGAGACCCTATCTGGAGGCGATCCAAGGATGAAAAAACCAGTCAAAAATCTTCCAGCTTCTGTCCGCCAGAAATTATTGAATCAGGCTTATAGCCGCAAACGAGATTTCAACGAGTTGTTGAACTATTACGGCATGGAGCGTTTTCTTTATCGCCTTGCCCGTTCCAAATATTCTGAAAAGTTCATCTTAAAGGGCGCGCTATTGTTCGCGGTTTGGGATGTTCCCTCGTCCCAAACTACTATGGATATTGACCTCTTGGGAAAAGTAAAAAACGATCTGGCAGAACTCGTCGCAGTTGTGAAGGAAATTTGTTCCCAAACGGTTGAAGAGGATGGAATCAGGTTTGAATTATCCACGATTACGGCCGAAAGAATTGTCGTCGACGCGGATTATAAAGGTGTCCGGGTCAACTTCATGGGCTTTTTGGAAAAATCGCGATACCCATGCAGATTGATATTGGATTCGGCGATCCTGTTTTGCCGGGGCCTGTACCGCTGGACTTTCCCACCCTTTTGGATTTTCCCGCTCCCCGTTTGATCGGTTATCGTCCTGAAAATTCCATCGCGGAAAAGTTCAACGCCATGTGTACCCGTGGCATGAGAAACAGCCGCATGAAGGATTTTTATGACATTTGGCTTCTCTGTCGCAGGTTTGACTTTGACGGAGACGATTTGTCCCAAGCTATCCAAAGTACTTTCCAAAGCCGCCACTTGGCTGTTCCTGCCGAGCCATTGGCTTTGGGGCCGACTTTTGCCGAGGACAAGGCCAAGACGATTCAATGGAAAGCCTTTCTGCGAAAAAGCCGGATTACGGGCGCACCCAAAGACCTCAATGCCGTCGTGATTGTCTTAAAAGGTTTCCTCGGCCCTGTTGCCGAAACCCTAGCGGCTGGCAAGGACTTTGAGGGCAAATGGAAAGCGTCGGGTCCTTGGAAAGGTTCGGGAAAGAAGTAGAAAATGGAAGAAGTTTACGTTAGCACCGACATTGAGGCGGATGGTCCTATTCCTGGCCCTCACTCGATGCTTAGTTTCGAGTCAGCGGCTTATTTGGCTGATAAGAAACTGGTAGGAACCTTTACGGCTAATTTGGAACTCCTGCCGGGAGCCGTCGGTGATCCCATGACAATGGCTTGGTGGAAAACCCAGCCCCAGACTTGGGAAGCCTGTCGTCAAAACTTACAGCGTAAGCCATGCGCGCTTACCTCACTTGGGTGAAAAGCCTGCCAGGCAACCCGGTTTTCGTGGGTTATCCCGCCGCTTATGATATGGCCCGTTTGCCAGTCTGATAGTCGGTTCCTTTAAAAAATTATTGCAATCATTAGACATTTATCATATTGACGCAATACTAATTAGCGATGTCACCAAGAATGATCCGCCACTCCGCGAAGGATAAAACAGGTTTTCCCTTGTAAGAAAAACATGGAACTTTTTCTTACAAGGAAATCGAAACTTAAACTATCCGAAAGCATTTGGGTTTCATAAAAAGAAATTGGTTCCAGGTCGGATTAAAACGAATAGACGATCAATTGCAGTGATTTTTCTGGTAGCGATTGTCAAGTTTTATAGCAAAAAACTTGACGTTATGTATTAAACCGATGGCGGAAATTTTTGAGCCTGCCCCCCTGATATGACTTTTGCTTCTTTGTTCATTTGAAATGAATCCGGAAATAGTAGGCAAAGACCGCCTTTGATTGTCCCGCCTTGACAAAGGCGGTAGGTTGCCTGAATAATGTCTAATTGAAAGTTGAACTTTGAGTTAGGCATAGGTCTCTATGATTCCTCGGCTCTTAAAACCCTATCTGCTCCGGGCGGCCAGCCAGTTCCCGGTAGTGACTGTTACCGGTCCCCGCCAATCCGGCAAAACAACACTGGTGCGGAACGTATTTCCGAACCACGCCTATGTTTCTCTGGAAAACCCGAGCCAGCGCCAAATGGCCCTGGAAGACCCGCAAGGTTTTCTTGCCAGATACCCCAAGGGCGTTATCTTGGACGAAGCCCAGCGTGTGCCGGAACTATTCTCATATCTTCAGGGTATCGTGGACGAAAATCCGAGGCGGGGTCATTTCATCCTGACGGGTTCCCAGAATTTTCTGCTCCTTCAAAGTATTTCCCAATCTCTGGCCGGGCGATGCGCCATCCTTCATCTGCTTCCGCTTTCCTTGGCCGAGCTTGAAAAAAGGGAACCGCTGGATATTGAATCTCCCCACACTGGCCTTGGTAAGGCCTTAAAGCCGGTCAAAGCTAAAACAAGTACTGGTCATTGGCCGCAAGTGGTTTGGAAAGGTTTTTATCCCGCTATCCACGACCGAAAAATTTCTCCATCTGATTGGTTGGAACCTTATCTTCAGACCTACCTGGAGCGGGATGTCCGGGATATTTTAAACGTGGGAAGCCTGGAAACTTTTAGCCGGTTTCTCCGGCTTTGCGCGGGCCGTTCCGGCCAGCTTCTGAGCCTTTCCGGCCTTGCGTCGGATTGCGGAGTCAGCCAGCCTACCGCCCGCCAGTGGCTGTCCGTCCTAAAAACCAGTTTCATTATCACTCTTGTGGAACCCTACCACCAGAATTTCAATAAGCGGATCGTCAAGACGCCCAAGCTGTTTTTTTTGGATACCGGCCTTCTTTGCAATCTTTTAAGGATCAGCTCGCCGGAGGATTTGGCCCAGCACAGCCTCCGTGGCGCCATTTTTGAAACCTTTGCTGCCTCGGAACTCGTGAAAAACTTCATGAACCGCGGGTTAAGACCCGAAGTCTATTTCTGGAAGGACAAGACGGGGCGTGAGGTTGATTTTATTGTTGAAGGCGGAAAAGGCCTAATTGCCCTTGAAGCCAAATCGGGCGAGACACCGAAAGACGATCTTTTTACCGGGTTGCGGTATTGGAAAAGCCATCATCCAACCGGGACAAAAGCCGAGATTTTGCTCTATGGCGGAATGGATGCTTATGCCCACCAGGGCTTTCACGTCGTTCCTTGGAACAGGCTTTAGGATTTTCTTTATTAGATTCCTTTTCCTTGAAACGAAGCGTTAGAGAAGCTCAGGCATCTTAAAAAGATTGAGCGCATTGGTATGGGTAGGACAACCCAATATAAGAAAATTTGATTTCTGGGTAAACCTTCCTGTTGTGTGTCAATTTCAGTGGGCGAGATTGAGGCGTCGGGACGGGAATTTGTTGGAATATAGGCTTGCCAGGAAAGGCGGTTGTCTTCGCGGGAGCCGTATTTTTAAGCTTTATCCGCAGCCTATTCCATCAGAAGAATGGCGTGATAAATATATTAAATTTGGTGTTGACAGAAATGTATGACAGCTGTATGCTTATTGAAATTAAACGCGGGCTTTAGTTTCCAACTTGCTCCGGCGTGATTCTCCGAAAGGGGGATTGAACAGAGAGCTAAAGCGGTGAGAGTTAAAGGGATATCCCGAACCCGAACCGCTTATAAAGTGGTTCGGGTTTTTTATTTTCCGGACCAAATGATCTGAAAAAGAGTTTTAAATTGGTTTCAAACGGCGAGGCTTTATGTCCAACTTGCCCCGGCCGGTGTCGATAACCAGGATTTTTTGGTTATTAACCTAACAGGGCGCTAAAACGGTGCAGATGATGGAACCCCTCCAAATCACACACCGCTTAAAAGCAAATGGTCATTTTTAAAATTTAGAAATGTTTGACCAGTCCACTGGAAACATCTCTTCCAAAATTTATTCACGAGCGAGGAAGAAATGATCAAATTAAACGAATCAGGTTTGGAATTAAATACCGACGTATTGGTTGTCGGCGGTGGGCCGGCGGCTGCATGGGCGGCTATTGCGGCGGCTGAAGCAGGCGTTAAAGTTGTCATCGCTGATAAAGGTTACTTGGGTACCAGCGGGGCTTTTGCGGCGGCTACTTCGGGCGCTAAGATTGTGCCTCCGATCAAGGAATTGCGGGACCGTGCCAAATTCGAGCGCTACGCATTAGGAGGTTATCTGTCACAACATGCATGGTGGGACCGAATTTTGGATGTTTCTTTTGAGAGAGCCCCAAAAATTTATGAATGGGGTGGCTATGAATCCCCAAAATTCGATGGCAAAGGCGGCGGCTACCACGGCCTGCAGGGGCCGGATACGATGAAAATCATGCGTAAACGGCTAGTAGATTTGGGCGTGACCATTTTGGATCACAGCCCGGCTTTGGAGTTGTTGGTGGATGACGGCGGGGCAGTGGCTGGCGCACGCGGAATACGCCGCCAGCAAGACAAAACCTGGACTGTCAAGGCGGGAGCAACTGTTTTGGCCTCGGGCGGATGCGCCTGGCTGAGCAAGTCCATGGGCTGCAACAATAATACCGGCGACGGACTACTAATGACGGTGGAGGCGGGCGGCGAGCTTTCGGGCATGGAATTCTCGTCCCATTACCACCAAACGACGGCCAACTCTTCCTGCACTAAGGGTGGTCCCAATTATCCCTATGCTAATTTTTACGACGAGGCGGGGAATGAAATTGAAGGTTGTTTCAAGGGCGGACACGCACACACTTCAGTCATGGCCAAGGCCCTGCTCAAGGGAAAGGTTTTCGTCCAGTTGAACAAGCCGGGGACCGAGAATCTGGATGTGCAGAGAAGGCTTCGTATGGCTCAGCCGAACTTTTGGGCCGTTTATGACAAGCAGGGAATTGATCCCTTCAAGGAAAAATTCGAGCTGACCCTGAGTTTGGAAGGGACGGTCCGAGGCACGGGCGGGATTCGCATTGTCGATGAGGACTGCGGAACTACGGTGCCGGGTCTCTATGCGGCAGGCGATGCGGCTACGCGCCAATTGCATTGCGGCGCTTTCACGGGCGGGGCGGGACCCAACATGAGCTGGGCTATCGCCAGCGGCCATATTTCCGGACTGGGCGCGACTAAGTATGCGCGCAGCCTGGGCAAGCATGTGAATACCCGCACGGTTAGAGGTGTCGGCGGAGCCGGATTGAAAGCTACGGTGGAAACTACCGAAACTTTCAAACCTAACGAGATCGTCAAAGCGATTCAGGAAGAAGTATTTCCGTACGACAAATTCATGTTCCGCACGGAAGAAGGCATCCTGAATTCCCTGGCAAAACTGGAGAAGTTGTGGAAGGCCGTACAGGTTAATCCGGACCAGTCCACGCCCCAGATGATACAGCGTTCCCGCGAGGCAGTGGCGATGCTGGCTGCGGCTCGCTGGTCTTACTTCGCCGGTTTAGAACGGAAGGAAACTCGTGGTATCCAAAGACGGCTGGATTACCCGAAGATGGATCCGAACCAAAGGCATTACCTATCCATTGGCGGCCTGGACAAGATGTGGATTCGTCCAGAACCGATTCCGGAAGAAGTGGTACCGGAGCCGGCTCATTTAAAAGAGGCGGTTCACGCATGATCGAACTCGTCAGCAAAAACAGGTGCATTGAATGCAACAAATGCGTTCAAGTCTGTCCGACGAACGTTTTTGATGCGGTGCCCAATGGGGTGCCAGTCATTGCGCGACAGGAAGACTGCCAGACGTGTTTCTTGTGCGAGATTTATTGTCCCACGGACGCCTTATTCGTTCACTCGGAAGCCTGGAAGCATGTGGAAGTGAACGAAGAGGAACTGATCGAAAAAGGTCTCTTGGGCAAGTATCGATGGGAAATGGGATGGCATCCTAACCGTACGGTAAGGGATAGATGGAAAGAGCAGGAAGAAGTGGCGAAACGAATAAAGGTCTGGAAGGACGCGCAGGAACAGAAATTACCGAATTGATTCCAAAATTCGGTAGAGCGCGCGGAGTTTCGGGTTGAGTAATGACGTAAACGCAGGGGCCGGGATTTGATTCTGAATTCCGGCCAAATCGGTGAGGCTTTAAGGTTCCAACTTGCCCCGACCGATCCCTTTCGGAAAATCCGATTTTGGGAAAACAGGGAGCTAAAGCGGGTGGGGATCAGGAAGTTTCCGGAATCTCAAACCGCCTCGCAAGTGGTTTGAGATTTTTTTTTGGGCGCGGGACGAAAGCGTTCTGAAGGGGAGGGGGAAATATGGGTGCTGAAAACAAGAATTTGATCACTGATGAGGATCAGCAGTTGGCTCAAAAAGTCCTGAGCGCGATCCGAGGTATGAAGTACGGAACGGTGCAGATTACCGTTCACAATGCCCGGGTCACGCAAATCGATAAGATTGAGCGTATCCGCGTGATAAAGGACGAACAGGTGGAAAAGAACGGCGGCAATTGAACGCGGCTGTAATTCGTTGATTCCATATTTTCCAAAGTAGCTGGGCGCGTCGTTGAGACTAAAAACAACGCTGCCGCCGGTATTAGTTGAGGAGGATCGGGAAAGAGTTAAGAGTTTTATTTCGCGTGTGGAATGGAAAATGGGCAAATTAGTCTTTTTTGACAAAGATTTCGCAAATGAGAGAAAGCCTTTGGTGATTCAGATCGGCGCTGTGGGAAACGCCTTTGGTAAACCGCACACCTCGGGGGTCATGGAAGTGTTGCACTCGCAAAAGTTTCTGGAAACTGAATTTGAGAAGGATGGGATCGCGGTGATCTGGTCCTTTTTGGTGGGAACAGGTCCTGCCATCAACGAGGGTTTGGCCAACGGCTCGGTTGATTTTGGTTGTTATGGGGATCTTTGCGGGGTATTGGGTAAGGCGAGCGGAATAGAGTCGGTGGCTTTGGCCAGTGGAGGCCGTGGAACCAATGTTTATATCGCTGTGAAAGCTGACGATGATCGAAATAAATCTTTTTGGGATTTAAAAGGGAAGCGGATAGGATTTCGTAAAGGGACACCATTTCATTTGCAGTTTGAAAAACTTCTTTTCCGGCATGGTTTAGTTGAAAAAGATTTTGATATTTTTAATGTTGGAATCGCGGAAGGAACTGCTGCACTTTTATCCGGAAAAATTGATGCTTATGTGGGTACGGCTTATTTTCTTTCTCTTCAAGCAGAAGGCTTTGTACGAATCATTTATGACAGCCGCCAAGAAAATCCGTCATTCAAGGGAAACGGCGTTTTAGTGGGCCGCGGGGAATTTGTAAGGCATTATCCCGGTATTGTTCAAAGAGTTATCAAGGCTTATGTCAAAGCCGCTTATTGGGCTTCAGATGAAAGAAACCGTGTGAATTTTTTTGAGATAAATACTTTAAAAGGAATGTCATATCCGGCGGTAGAAACCGACCATCAAGGGGATGCTTTGAAGGGGAGAAAAAATCCGTTATTGGATGATTTCTTTTTCAGGTATTTCTCTTCGGCAGTCGCGTTTGCACGCCAAAGAGGTTTGATAGAAAAGGTATTTGATGTGGCCGATTGGGCTGATAAAAGTTTTGTTGAGGCGGCTTTAAAAGATTTGGGTTTGGAAAATTACTGGAGAGATGAGAAAAGTCGTAAGGTTCACGGTGAATTTTTGGGTCGTCAAAAAAAAGTTAGTGCCAGTTAAGTTTTAATTAATTAAAAGGAGGGTTTTATGTCTTTTACAAAGGAAAAGGTTGGGGAAGCTATTGGGCAGGGAGCGGTCGTGTTGAATGTGCTGGGTGAGAAGGCTTATGAAGAAATTCATATCAAAGGGTCGTTCAATATTCCGCTGAAGGGCAAAAGCGACGATGAATTTACCGCCGAAGTCGAAAAGCAGTTCGGAAAAGACAAGCTCATTATCACCCATTGTTCCAGTCTGACATGCTCGGCGGGTCCCCGCGCGGCGTCTATATTAAAAGGCCGGGGGTTTAACGCGGACGATTATCCGGGCGGCATCCAGGATTGGAATGACGCGGGTCTGCCGGTTACCAAAACGGCGGCAGTTACGGCCTAAGTTCAAAGGCGGAAAGAGGGGGATTTCATGGCTCAGCCCATTACGGATTACGGAAAAAAGCTGGATTGGAGCAAGGTTTCCAAAGATTATTTGGAACACCGAAACGGTTATCCCCCTTCCTTTTTCACGCGGTTGAAGGATTTGGGTTTTGGACTGCCAAACCAAAGGGTACTGGATTTGGGTACGGGTACGGGCGCGCTGGCTATTCCTTTTGCCCAGCAGGGCGCGGTGGTAACGGGTGTGGATCCGGCGGAAGGCCAGATTGAGGCGGCAAAGGAACGGGCCAAAGGCCTGCGTCTTTCGGCGAGGTTTTTGGTTTTGCCCGCCGAGAAAACCGGACTGCCCGACGCCTCGTTTGACGCGGTCACGGCCAGCATGGCCTGGGGTTATATCGATCATCAAACGGGAGCCGCCGAGGTAAAGCGGCTGTTGAAGCCCGGGGGATTGTTTCTGATCAGCTCCATCATCTGGTCGGCGGAGCCGGGATCGGCGGCGGAGAGGACCAATGAGCTGATCGCCCGCTACAACCCCGAGTATGGACGGAAAAATTCGTCCGGTGAAAAGAACTACGGCCTGCCGGATTGGGCCGAAGGCCGTTTTGAAAGGCCCATCCGTGAGGATTACCTGGAAAGCCTGACCTTCACCCGCGCGGCATGGCGCGGAAGAATCAGGGCCAGTAAATGGATCGGTGCTGTTTTGCCTCCCGAACAGGTTCTGTCATTTGACCGTGAACACCGTCTGCTGCTGGAAAAAGAACCGGAAGAGCTTCAGATAACCCACCGGATTAAACTTGAAATTTTTCAGTCGGTTTAGGAATGAAGCCTACAAAAGGATCGACCGTGAACCTGTGGGGCAGCTGGCAGTTGTGCGCTTTGGGCTCGGCTTTCTTCGCGGCCTTAACCGCTTTGTTTGGAAAAATTGGCGTTTCCGATATCAACTCCAACCTGGCTACCTTTATTCGAACCGGCATTATTTTGTTTTTGATCGGCTCGGTCGTTTCTTTCAGGCGGGAATGGCAAAAGCCGGAAAACCTTTCAGGTCATACGCTGCTATTTCTTGGTCTTTCCGCGGTGGCTACGGGTTTATCCTGGCTTTGTTATTACCGCGCTCTTCAATTGGGCACCGTTTCCCAGGTGGCGCCCGTGGACAAACTCAGTGTGGCGCTGGCCATATTATTGGCGTTCCTATTCCTCGGAGAACAGGCGAGTTTCAGGGTTCTTTTGGGAGGAAGTCTGGTGGTCGCGGGTTCTTTGGTGCTGGTGATCAAGCAATAGAATTATCTTAAAAAATAATTTAGTGTTGACAGAAATGTATTACCTGTGTATGCTTTCCACGATTTAAAAAACGCGGGCTTTAAGTTCCAACTTGCCCCGGCGTTTTCCCGAAAGGGAAAGAACAGGGTGCTAAAGCGGTAAAAGCGTTTAAGAGAATCCTCCTAAACCCGGTCCGCTGATAAAGCGGTCCGGGTTTTTTATTTTCCGGACCGTCCATTCGAATCAAAGGAGAAGTGAAATGAAGAAAGTTCTCATGGGGTTGGTCTGCGGTTTGCTGGTTTCGGTCTGCGGCTCGATGGTCAGAGCGGACGAGGGGACCAAGGATGTGAAGCACAAGGTGGTGGTGGAGGTTAATTTTGAGGGCCATGACCAATGGGAGGCGGTTTTGCATAACGTGTACAACCTCAAGAAGGCGCTGGCGCCGGACGGCGGAATCCGTGTGGAAATTGTCACTTTGGGCAAGGGTGTGGGCCTATTACAAACACAGGATGCCGATATTCTGGCCCGTTTGAAGGCTCTGGCGGACGATGGGGATGAGATCGGAATCTGCAACAACACCTGCAACGCCAAACACATCGAAAAGAAGGATCTGGCTTCCTATGTAACCATCGTGGATTCGGGTGTGGCTGAAGTGGTTCGACGTCAGGAGCAGGGTTGGTCTTATTTGAAAGGCGGGTTTTAAAAAAAGAGGTTAACCACCAAGACACCAAGGGCACCAAGGAAGGCGAAAAGATTCTTTTGGTTTAACCCAAGGCTTAAAGTCTTTCGTAGTTCTTGGTGCCCTTGGTGTCTTGGTGGTTAAAGATTCAAAATTTGTTTTAAACGGCGAGGCTTTGATGTCCAAATTGCCCCGGCCGTTTCCCTCAGGGAAAGAACAGGGCGCTAAAGCGGTTTTTCGGTAATGAGATTTTTCAAAACCCGGTCCGCTTACCAGTGGACTGGGTTTTTTGTTTTTAGGTCAAAGATCAGGAGAAGAGACATGACAGAGATATTTAAAAAATTGGCCCTGTTGGGCGATGTGTGGGTTTTGTGGCTGCTGCTGGGAGCCAGCATTTTTTCGGTCGGGGTCATTATTGAACGCTGGCGTGTTTTTAGAAAAAGCGCGGTGGATTTCCCCAACTTCATCGACAAGCTGACGGGCTTTCTGGAAAAGGGAAATCTCGCCGGGGCCAAAGACCTGGTGCAAAACGCCAAAGGCGTTGAAAACGGGGTGGCCGCCGCGGGGCTCAGCCATCTCTTTAAGGGTTACGCCTCTGTCGAAGAGGCCATGACCTCCCGGTTGGTGCTGGAGCGCAGCCGTCTGGAAAAAAACCTCATTGTTCTCGGCACGCTGGGCAATAACGCTCCTTTCATCGGCCTATTCGGTACGGTGCTGGGAGTCATCAAGGCCTTTAACGATTTAGCTGTGAACGGATCTTCGGGCGCCTCGGTGGTCATGGCGGGCATCTCCTCCGCCCTCATCGCCACCGCTTTCGGCATTTTGGTGGCTCTGCCGGCGGTCATCGCCAACAACATTTTTCAAACCGAACTCAAGAAAAAACTCACGAACAGCCAAAGTCTCATTCATTTGTTCCAGGTGTATCTGAAGGATGAAAGCGAAGGCCATTTGCGCCGGGCGGTCAAACATCAATTTAAAAAGGAGGTGGCGGTATGAGCGCGAATTACATCGACGATGACGGAACCGTGACGGGCATCAACGTCACTCCTATGGTGGACATCATGCTGGTGCTGTTGATCGTTTTTATGGTCACGGCGAACTTTGTTTCGGAGTC
>Ga0182012_10000692_pt1 | contig 37067 bp, 36 predicted proteins | sample 612S2SmetaG_FD_120486 | JGI IMG/M metagenome (GOLD analysis project Ga0182012, IMG submission 120486) | Permafrost microbial communities from Stordalen Mire, Sweden - 612S2S metaG | ecosystem: Environmental > Terrestrial > Soil > Wetlands > Permafrost | place: Sweden: Stordalen | collected...
CATCGCCATTGCGGTGAAGAACGCCCGCGAGGTGGCGTTGCTGCCCTTCACCTCCGCGTCGCGATAGCCGACGGTAACTGTCGAAGTACAACGGAAAGCTACGAAAACGATGAAGCTGATTCTTACGGCTGACGTCGACCACCTCGGTGCCCTTGGCGACACTGTTGAGGTCAAGGACGGATACGGCCGCAACTTCCTACTCCCGCGTGGCCTGGCGATCGTCGCCTCGCGCGGCGCTCAGAAGCAGGCCGACGAGATCCGTCGGGCGCGCGAAACCAAGACCGTGCGCGACCTGGGGCATGCCAACGAAATCAAGGCGGCGATCGAGGCCCTGGGCCCGGTCTCGCTGCCGGTGAAGACTGCGGCCGACTCGGGCAAGCTGTTTGGCTCGGTGACCACGGGTGACGTTGTGGCCGCCATCAAGAAGGCCGGTGGCCCTAACCTGGACAAGCGGACCGTCCGGTTGCCCAAAACACACATCAAAGCTGTGGGCACGCATCCGGTGTCGGTGCACCTGCATCCCGAAGTCGATGTCGAGTTCGCGCTCGACGTGGTCGGGCAGAGCTAAACCCGCAATATTTGCTGAATCCCGGTCGCGGTCTCGGTGGGGCTGCCGCCGGGTGTTGATCGTGGTTTGAAACCGCTTCGAGCGAAATTGGTCGTCTCCTGGCGAACTATTTCCGGGGTGTCGCCGTCCGGACCTCGTTACCGGTACGTAACGCTGCCAAAATCTGGCCGAAAGCCAACACGCCCGGCGCAGTAACCTGGGCCGACACGCCGAAGAGATTCTTGTCCACACAAAATGCGCCGCTCTGTATGACGCTTAACTGCGCAGATGTCGCAACGCCGCGAATTAATCCACAGGTTCTCCACACCCCACTCAACACAGGTGTCGATGGATATGCACACGCGATGCACAGCTTCATGAACAGGCACCCCTTGGAGTACTCGCCAGCAACGTTTACCTTCGTCCAGTCGCGCGACGATGCGCGTGCTACCTGCTCGGGTGTCGGTGCTCTGGCCTACGCTTCCGAATGGCGGTTATCGAATGTATGTTCGGGTACGTGTTTGGGAATGAGGTGAGGGTCCGTGGCGGTGGTCGATGATCTGGCGCGCTCTGACATGGATGCCTCGGGCCCCAGTGAAGACCTTGGCCGTCAGCCACCCCAGGACCTGGCCGCAGAGCAGTCAGTGCTGGGCGGGATGCTGCTGAGCAAGGACGCCATCGCCGATGTGCTGGAACGGCTGCGGCCGGGAGACTTCTATCGGCCGGCGCACCAGAACGTGTACGACGCCATCCTGGACTTGTATGGGCGCGGGGAGCCGGCGGATGCGGTGACGGTGGCCGCAGAGCTGGACCGCCGCGGAACGCTGCGGCGGATCGGTGGTGCGCCCTATCTGCACACCCTCATCTCCACGGTGCCGACGGCGGCCAACGCGGGCTACTACGCAGGCATCGTGGCCGAGAAGGCGCTGCTGCGTCGACTCGTGGAGGCCGGGACGCGGGTGGTGCAGTACGGCTACGCCGGCGCTGAGGGTGCCGACGTGGCAGAGGTGGTCGACCGCGCCCAGCAGGAAATCTACGACGTCGCCGATCGCCGGCTTTCCGAGGACTTCGTGCCGCTCGAGGATTTGCTCCAGCCGACGATGGACGAGATCGATGCCATCGCCTCCAGCGGCGGCATGTCCCGCGGGGTGCCGACCGGCTTCACCGAACTCGACGAGGTGACCAACGGTCTCCATCCGGGCCAGATGATCATCGTCGCGGCGCGCCCGGGTGTGGGCAAGGCGCTTGCGTTGGACACTCCGCTGCCCACACCGGCCGGCTGGACGACGATGGGCGACGTAGCCGTCGGTGCTGAGTTGCTCGATGCCGACGGGCTGCCGACGCGGGTGGTGGGGGCCACGGCGGTCATGCTGGGCCGACCGTGCTACCAGGTCGAATTTTCTGACGGAACGGTCATCGTGGCGGATGCCTCGCACCAGTGGCCGACCGCTTACGGCGTCCGGACGTCGGCTCAGCTGCGTGGCGGCCTGGACACAATCGTGGTGGAAAGGTCCGCCGCTCGGTACGCCGAGCGGCGGACCGCTACCGCCCTGATGGCTCCAGTGCTGCAAATCGTCTCGGTGCGCCGGGTGGCCAGTGTCCCGGTGCGTTGCGTCGAGGTCGACAACCCTGCGCATCTGTATTTGGCCGGCCGCGGGATGGTGCCTACGCACAACTCCACACTGGGGCTGGACTTCATGCGGTCGTGTTCGATCAAGAGCCGCCTTGCCAGCGTCATCTTCTCGCTGGAGATGAGTAAGTCGGAGATCGTGATGCGGCTGCTGTCGGCGGAGGCGAAAATAAAGCTCGCCGACATGCGTTCGGGCCGGATGAACGATGACGACTGGACCCGACTGGCGCGGCGGATGAGCGAAATCAGCGAGGCCCCACTGTATATCGACGACTCGCCGAACCTGACCATGATGGAGATCCGCGCCAAGGCGCGCCGGCTGCGGCAGAAAGCCGACCTGAAGCTTGTTGTCGTGGACTACCTGCAGCTGATGACGTCGGGCAAGAAGGTCGAATCGCGGCAGGTGGAAGTCTCCGAATTCTCCCGCCATCTGAAGCTTTTGGCGAAGGAGCTTGAGGTTCCGGTGGTAGCGATCAGTCAGCTCAACCGCGGTCCCGAACAGCGCACCGACAAGAAGCCGATGCTGTCCGACCTTCGCGAATCGGGAAGTTTGGAACAGGATGCGGACATGGTCATCTTGCTGCATCGGCCGGACGCATTCGAACGCGACGATCCACGCGGGGGAGAGGCGGACTTCATTCTCGCCAAGCACCGCAACGGCCCAACCAAGACGGTGACTGTCGCGCATCAGCTGCACTTGTCGCGCTTCGCCAACATGGCGCGGTGACGACGCCGTGGCCCGATCGAGGAGCCCGGCCATGATTTCGCGCAGACGCTCGGCACCGACCGCCTTCGCGATGTCCATGGAGTGGACGACGTCGGCAAACAAGACGGTCACCTGTTTGTACTCGGCGACCCTGGGCGCCTGCGTGACCGGGGAGTCGCACTCGTCGCAGAACTTAGCCGCCACCCGTATTGCGGTGGCGCCACACGTCGTGCACGGCGCCGCGGTCATGTCGCCGCCGCGGAGGCACGGTCACCGATGTCGATCGCCGCCGGCGCCCGATCGCGGGATCCATCGATCCACCCACCGCGGCGGGCTTGTGCATCGCCGGCGTGCAGGCGGCGCCCCCGGGCCTTGCTCACGTCAACATCGTGGCATCCCGCGCACCCAGACGCGAGCAATAAGCCACTCAGAGGCCCAACCCGAGAACGCGACGCCAAACCCCGTGCGGATCGCCGCGTGAGACAAATCGGATCACTGCTGATCAAAGTCTTGGGAGATGAAGCAGAAAGCGAGAACCTACATTTCCGCCGCCGCCGCTGCCGCTACTGCCCGAGCTGATTCGCCCTGTAAGTAGTTTCGTGCGGCTGCTGACCTCTGCAAGGCATCTACCATCCGCCGCGGCGCACCTCTGGGAGAACTCCTCGATCGTGAGCCGGCCCGCAGAGAAATGCTCACTAACCAAGCTGGATGTCGCCGAACCGCGACGCCCAGAGCCGATTTCGCCCTTGTTAACCTCTTTTCATGCCACGAAAATTCAGTGACGAACAAATTGAGGCGTATCTTGATAGCCGCCCATGCTGGGCGATACTGAGCACCATCGACAAGGATGGATTCCCGCACACCGTACCCCTTGGATACTTTCGCCTTGGCCGCGACATCATCATGGGTGTGCGAGATGGGACACGCAAAGTTGCCAACGTCGAAAGCAACCCGAACGTGAGTATCTTGCTCGAAGACGGCTCCAGCATGGCAGATATCCGGGGAGTGATGTTCCAAGGTCACGCCCGCATCGTTCGCGAACCAAGCGAAGCACTTCAGCTCGCGAGGGAAGGTGCCCGGGCACGAGGCGTGCCAGAGCCCGAATGGCCCACCGCACCCAGACCGGGCGCCACCTACATCCGCATGACACCCGTTAGAACAGTGTCTTGGGATTACGCAAGTTCAACGCCGGACCAGGCTTAGCTTCGCCCTTTGTTTTCGTGGCGCCGGTGCAGCAGCCGATGCCCGTCGTCGTCGGGAAGGATGCCTCCGCGAGTCTGGTCGGATTCCTCGTCGGGGCGATCAGGGTGGGCTCGCTGTTGGCCAACCCGATCATCGGCCGCCAGAAGACCGGCGGCCACCAGAATCAGCGACTGAGGCAGGTCGGACTTCTCATCGCGACCGCATTTGAGAACCCACAAGTCCGCAGAAGCTGTCACATATGGTCGCGAAGCCCTTTGCCGATCGTATTCATCGTCACAACCACCGCGTCTCGCAGGCCGGGCTCGCCGGGGTCCCAATTGGCGATAACGGCATAGGACAGCGGGTTGCCGTTGCGGCTAACGGTGCCGGCATCTGCCCTGATCCCCGTATCGGTGCCGGTCTTGTTGTAAACGGAATAGCCGCGATCTGGTCCCGCGTGTGCCAACGGATCGAAGTTAAAGGCCGACGCCACCATCGATAGGTCCACGCCGGTCGCCAGCCACGTCCTGAGCTGTTCGCAAACTGCTTGGGAGATTAGTTGATTCCGCGCAATGCTACTCATCAGAAATGACAGTTCGGCGGCTGAGCCGGTCGAGAAAGTGGGAACATCGTCGGGCCCGCGTTCTTGTCGCACGTAGTCCAGCAGCGCCGTGCTGGTTAATCCAAGCGCTGCGCATAGATCGTTGAGTCTCTGAAACCCTACGCGCTTCAACAAAACGTTTGTCGCGACATTGTCGCTCACGCTGGCGGTTAGTACGCAAAGATCGTGGACCGGCAGCCGGTCGATGCGAAGATGCTGCCAGATGCCGGAATCGGCAACCACGAGCGCCGGATCACGGAAAAGGACCTCGGTGCCGGCCAAGTCACCGACTTCGCATTGCCGGGCGGCCTCGATGAGCAGCAAAAGCTTTCCTACGCTTGCAATTCTCCTGGTAGCGGCATGGTTCAAGCATGCGAGTTCGCGACCATCGCCGTTGCGAATGCAAATAGACCACGCAATATTCGAGGTGCTACCTATCGCATCCTCAACAAAGCCCTGCAGCGCAAAAGATGGCATTTGCCCTCCTACACCTTCACGTGAGCACTCGGCCTCGACAGGCAACATAGCTGGGCTACGCGGTCGCCACGAGGCCGCCACGAATAAACCGCATACGCCGGATCCGCCGAATCGCAGCCCTGGGCATCAAGGAATCAAGCGAACGTTGAGAGCCTACAGACAGTAAGGACGTCAGGGCATCGAGGACATCGATCGTCGCTTATGTCAGGCTTTGATACGTTACGCCACAAGCGGTTTCGGGCTGTCGACCACGGAATACTCTGCGGCGTCGCCGGAGATCACCCGGCTTTGCTCACCGCGCACGCTCACCGGGATGTCGCCGGCCAGCGTGATCCGGTGGACGCGGCGGGGTTGGTCGCCGAAGTCCGAGACGGCGTAATGCTGCGTGCCGCGGTTGTCCCACATCGCGACGTCACCGAGCTCCCAGTTCCACCGAATCGTGTTTTCGAGCCAGGTTATGCGGTCCTGGAAGATCTTGAATAACGCCTGTGACTCGGCGCCGTTGACTCCCAGAATGGACTTGGCGAAGGAGCCGAGGAGCAGCGCCTTCTCGCCCGTTTCCGGATGAACCCGCACCACCGGGTGATGGGTCTCGAAATGGATCGAATGGAATTCGGCCGCGTACTTCAGTATCGCGTCGGGGTCGGCGTCCAGTGCTGCCAGCTTGGCAGGATCGATTTGGGCGTAATCGAATGCGTTGTTATGCACGGCCCACAGATTGTCTGCGAGCTCCTGTAGCGGCTTAGGTAGTTGTTGATACGCGGCAACGGTGGAGGCCCAGGTGGTGGTGCCGCCATAGGACGGCAGTTCGACAGCGCGCAGGATTGAGGCCTTTGGTGGGCGGTCGACAAAGGTGACGTCCGTGTGCCATTGGTTAGCGCCGCCACCTCCGACGGCTTCCAGCCGCATGACCTTGCTTCCCTCGAACTTCAGCGTCGGGTGCGGAGTCGTAGGCACGCCCAGGCTCTCGGCGAAGGCATATTGGGAATCGTCATCCAGGTGGTGCTGCCCGCGGAAGAACACCACTTTGTGCGTGATCAGCGCTTGATTGATAGCAGAGGCGGTCTGAGCATCGAGTTCACCGAGCCGCACGCCATCGACGCGCGCACCAATGTTCTCGCCCAGCTTCACCACACGAAGATCGCTACTCATGGAGTGCCTTTCGGGTATTCCGCGTGTAGTCAACTGTATACATGCGGGTTGTAGGTGACCGTACAGAGACGGGTACGCCGAAAGCAATGGGATTCGGCTGCTGCCGAGCCAACTACGCGGAGAAAAGGCCGCCGTCGCTGTTCCGGCACCGGCGAAACCCCACGTCCATCGGCACGCGTGACGGCTTCGGGCACGTTCGTTGGCTCGGGACCTTTGTGATCAGGTCGAAGTTAAAGTCCACTGCGATGCACCGAACGCCGCTGATCAGCTTGGGAAGACGTTTGGGGCAATATAGCGTGTTGCCGTCACCGAGCCGGCACGTCAGCGGAAGCGGACATTCAACGTCGCCAGGCCGAAGATCTTCCGGCCACCGGACCTGGCAGCGACGATGACGACACCGGTGCGGGCTGCCGGGTCCAGCGACTTGATCTTGCCGCTGAACTCAATGTCTGCGCCTTCGCTGGCCGACACGATCGCCGGCTGGGACAGTCGCACCGCGTAGCGGGTGACGGCACCAGGGTCGCCCGACCATGCGGAGGCGAATCCGGCACCCAGACCCATGGTGAGCATGCCATGGGCGATTACATCGGGCAGCCCGGCCAGCTTGGCGATGTCCTCGTCCCAGTGAATCGGGTTGGCGTCGCCGGCCACGCCGGCATAGTTGACCAGGTCGCCGCGGGACAGTCGGGCGTGGTGCACCGGTAGCTCGTCGCCCACTTTCACGTCATCGAAGGACGGCGTCCCTGGCGTGCGGGTTGTGCCTGCATCGGCGATCCGAATCTCGCCCGGCGGGCGCACCGTCTTCTGGTAGGCGGCATCGGATTCGCCGATTCCGAGGATGTTCACGTCGTGCATCATCGCCTTCTGCACGGCCGTCTTAACCGCCGGATCGAGGTCATCGGCGGTGATTCCGACGACCGTGGTGTGCAGGGTGTGCACCCGCTCGCCGGCGGTGTCGGTGAAGGTGTTGGTCACGGTGATCAGATCCCTGCCGGCCATCCTGCGCAGCGACGTCAGTTCGGCGTCAAAGTGCAGTTCGTCGCCGGCCACGATCGGGCGGTGCTGTTCGAAGACCTCTTCGGTCTGCAGATAAGTGTCGTAACCGACGACCACCGACTCGAACATGCGGCGATTGCAGGCCATGGCCGGGGTCGACGTGAACGTCAGTGGTGCCACCAGGCCCGAGTATCCAAGCTCCTCTGCGGCGGCGACATCCCAGTGTGCGGGGTGGTAGTCCTGCACTGCGCGGGCGTATTCGCGTACCTTTTCGTGGCCGACCCGGTAGGTATCGTCCATTTGGTAGTAGTGGCCGACCCGCGATTCGAGTGTTGACGCTTCTGCTGCTGTGGTCATGAATTTGCTCAACTTTTCTGTCGGGCTGTTCGCTGAAGCCGACCAAAGCACACTAACGTGCGGACACCGTGCTAATTCGCGCCCGTGTACTTCGCCGGCTTGCGCCCGCCAAGCCTGGGCCCCCGACTCGTGTGGCCGGTGGCGTGCTGGGTCGGGTGGGAACCAGCGGTGACGCTGTGTCCGGATTCGGCCGGGTTTCACAACGCCCAATGCGGTTACGCAAAAATAACTTTCGCAAATTCGGCAAGTAATTCGACGTCGAGTGCCGGGCCGACGCTAACTGCTCGTGGCTTAGGGCCGACGCGTCGACCGCCACCCCGAGGCACTCAGCTCAGTTCTCAGAAAGACCATTTCGTGCTTATGTAGGGTGGCGAACTCGCTGCGGGGAACTTCATCGTCGCGGCCCGCGCCGCCCACCTCTCCAATAGAGATGCGGGAGCGCCCGCGGCGCTGAGCAATATACGCGGGCTCACCGAGCTGATCATCCTCGCCCTCGGGCTCAAACGGGGCGTCGTCGACACGTCGCTCTATCGATGCTGGTGTTGATGGCAGCCGTGACAACGGCGATGACGTGCCCGATATTGCAGCTGATCTACCCCGCGCGCTATCGAGGAAGACCCGCAGGATGTCGGGGTCGGGGAAAACGTGGAGCTCCCGCAGGCGTCGAGTGGCCGGATGCCTGAAGTATTCTCACGGCTTCTGTTAGGGCAATTACGTTGCCTCAGGGAGGATCCCGTTCCCTTTTGCAAATGGTCTGGCATAAACCCTCAACTGGCGGTCGCTGCGCTCGGCAATGAGACGGACAGTTTGGCCAGTCCCGAAGCGGGTACTGCTACGAAGTCGTTACTCGAGCGAAGGACACGGATATGGTGGCTGTGGAGCACGGTCGTACGCGTTGCCCGCGATGCATGGCGTGGGCGGAGTATCGGTTCTTGGACCGCGGTGACGATACCCTCGAGTACGAAGTGCGTTGCGGCGCTTGCGACAACGTGCACTCTGAGGTGACCGGCGTATCGACAGGCTCCCCGGTAGCCGCCTGAAGGGCTAATTTTCGGCAGCGAGCACGGCAAGCACCGGATCGGTTAACGGTCGACAGAACGCAGCGGGCACGGCCCCAGGTCGCCAAGCGCGTTGTCGTGTACGGCGAGAATCGCGCAGGCGTGCCGCAGCACCCGCTGCCCGCGATCGGTGCCGCGAAGGCCACCGTGGCGATCGGCGCTGTGGTGCTCCTGAACGCCACCCCAGCCGTGACGACGCTGTACGCGCGCTCGATCAACCTCTAGGGCGCGGCAGCGGTGTCGGTGCTGTTCTGCGTGCTCGTTGAACGCGTGGGCTAGGGACCTCGTTAGCAGCGAATGGATGTCATTAGCCCGTAACACGTGCGGTTGCACAGCCCGTATCGACATACGATCCGGTCAGGGTCAAGTATCGGTCGGTTGCTGTCTGCGGATGGGTGAAACGGGCGTCATCACTGGGTCGGCGCGTGCCCAGGGAACAGTTGGGATCCGGCCTCCAGCGTTGCGCGACCACCATGACGGCCCAGCGGCTTGGCCGCAAACCCGTGCGCGATGCCGGATCCACCGTGTATAGACAGCGGCTAAGGAGAGAGGACGATCGTGCTGCACCGGATCGCACTGCTGGCCATTGCTGCGCCACGGCGGGTTCTTGCCGTTGCCGCGTTGCTCATGGTGGGTGCCGCGGTCTTCGGTGTACCGGTGGCCAAGACTTTGTCGGCAGGCGGGTTTCAGGATCCTGCTTCGGATTCTTCTCGAGCGACTGCGCTGCTCACCGAGAAGTTCGGTCAGAGCGAAGTGCAATTGCTGTTCATGGTGACTGTGCCCGACGATATTCGTGGGGCGGCTGCTCGTGCTGAGGGGCTGGACATCGTCAACCAGATCAAGGACGCGCCGTATGTGGTGGATGTGGTGTCGCCGTGGACGTCGCCGCCCGGCGCCACCGACCTGTTCAGTGCGGACGGCCGATCGGGTTTGATCGTTGCAGGTGTTTCCGGCGGCCAGAAAGCGGCGCCTGGGCGTGCGCGGGCTCTTGCTGATGCGGTGGCGGAGTCTGTGCTGAGCAGACACCGCGATGTAACGGTGTTGGCGGGTGGCTCGGCGATGGTGTTCTCGCAGATCAACTCTCAGACCGAGCGGGATGTGCTCAAGATGGAATCGATCGCGGTACCGGTGAGTTTTGCGGTGCTTTTGTGGGTGTTCGGGGGCCTAGTGGCGGCGGTGCTGCCGCTCCTCGTCGGTGGGCTGGCTATCGTCGGATCCCTGTCGGTGCTGCGCCTGATCGCGATGACCACCGATGTGTCGATTTTCGCCCTGAACCTGTCCACTGCCCTGGGATTGGCGTTGGCCATCGATTACACGTTGCTGATCGTCAGCCGTTATCGCGATGAGCTGGCCCAGGGCGCCGATCGGGAAAAGGCGCTCATCCGGACGATGCTCACCGCGGGGCGGACCGTGGTGTTTTCGGCGACGACGGTGGCACTATCGACTGCGGCAATGGCGCTGTTCCCGATGTATTTTCTCAGGTCGTTCGCCTACGCCGGCGTCGCCACCGTGGTGCTATGTGCGCTGGCAGCGCTGGTGGTCACTCCGGCGGCCATCGTGCTGCTTGGGCCCCGCCTGGACGCATTCGACGTTCGCCGCGGCGTGCGCCGGCTGCTGCGCCGCGACGAGCCGCAGCCGAAACCGGTGCGGCAGTTGTTCTGGTACCGGTGGGCGAAGTCGGTGATGCGGCATGCGGTGGTGCTCGGCCTGGCCTTTTCCGCGGTGTTGATCGTGCTCGGCCTGCCTTTCCTGGGAATCAACTGGGGTTTCCCCGACGATCGCGTGCTACCGGTCTCCGCGTCGGCGCATCAGGTCGGTGATCGGATGCGCGCGGGCTTCGCCGATAACTCCCAGACCGCGGTGACCATTGTGATACCCGACGCCGACGGTCTGACACCGACCGACTTCGAGCGCTATGCCGCCGAGCTTTCGCGGGTTGTCGACGTCACGGCGGTCAGTGTGCCCACAGGCGCCTTCGTCGGCGGCGCGAAGATCGGGCCGCCGGTGGCTGCTACCGCAATACAAAACGGCAGTGCCCTCCTGACGGTCGGTAGCAATGCACCGTTGTTCTCCGCGGCGTCGCCGGAGCAGCTGGCACGACTGCATGACATCGCGACGCCGGGCGGTCATCCCGTCGAGTTCACCGGCATGGCCCAGGTAAACCGCGACAGTGTCGGCGCCATCGTCTCGCGGCTGCCGCTGGTGCTGGCGGTCATCGCGGTTATCACGTTCGTGCTGCTGTTCATGCTCACCGGCAGCGTGGTCCTGCCGGTGAAAGCACTCATCCTGAATGTGATCTCGCTGACGGCCACATTTGGTGCGTTGGTGTGGATCTTTCAAGACGGGCATCTGGGCGCGTTGGGGACCACAGCCACCGGCACGCTGGTGGCCAATATGCCGGTACTCCTGTTCTGCATCGCCTTCGGACTGTCCATGGACTACGAGGTGTTCCTGATCTCCCGAATACGCGAATACTGGTTGGCGAGCGACCGAACTGATGCCGACAACGACGAAAGCGTCGCCCTGGGTCTCGCCCATACCGGCCGGGTGGTCACGGCCGCAGCCCTGGTCATGTCGATCTCGTTCGCCGGCCTGATCGCCGCGCAGGTGTCCTTCATGCGGATGTTCGGGTTGGGTCTGGCACTGGCCGTCGTGGTAGACGCCACCGTGGTCCGGACGGTGCTGGTGCCCGCGTTCATGCACATCCTCGGACGATGGAACTGGTGGGCACCCGCAGCCCTGACCCGCCTGCACAGGCGCATCGGTATCAGCGAATCCGCTGCTGCACCAAGCGCTGGCCGGCACCGGCGTGGCCGGCACCGCAAAAAGTCTAATTTCTTCACGTCCTCGACCCATCCGAACCCGTCCGGGCGACGAATGCCATAAGCACGCGCAGGCCACAACGTGGGCGGACCCGCCGCGTAGCTGTGAGACGAGTCATGTGGAGATCGAGGAGGGCTGAAGTGCAGTTGACCAGTGGTGACCGCATGGCACCGGCGCTAGTTCCGCCGCACCAGCGCACGCGTGAGCATCGAAACCAGTCCCTTACCGTCGTACCTGCCAGCCTGCGTGCGGACATACGAGATTTAGTGCGGGCTCACCTCACCGACTTCGTGGCCAACCAATGCCTCGCCGAACTTGCCGGTGCCAACGTTGACGTCGCGGGCGCGGTGCTGTCCGGCTTCGTGGACGGCGGTAAGTACGTGCGATCCACGTTCATGTACCTGGGCTGGTTGTGTGGTGCGCAGGAGGACCGGGCGGCGCTGCGCGCGTCGGCCAGCCTCGAGCTTTTTCACGCCTTTGCTCTCATGCAAGACGATGTGATGGACGAATCCCCATTGCGCCGCGGGCGGCCGTCCGCACACGTCGCGCTCGGCCAGTGGCACCGCGCGCATGGGTTGTCCGGCTCTTCGGACCGATTCGGTGAGTCGACGGCCGTACTGCTTGGCGATCTCTGCCTGGTGTGGGCATCGAAAATGCTTCGCGAAAGTGGTGTTGCGCCAGAAGCTCTCGCGCGGGTGTGGCCGCGCTACGACGATATGCGCATCGAGTTGGCCGTCGGTCAGTTCGCCGACCTTGTCAATGACTCGCAGTCCTTCCCGACACTTGAGGCGGTGCTCGACGTGCTGAGGAGAAAATCGGGCAACTACACGGTCCGGCGACCCCTGGAGATCGGAGCGGCGATGGCCGGCTGCACGCCGGAGGTCATCGACGTGATCGGCAGGTATGGTGCCGCGATCGGCGAGGCTTTTCAGCTGCGTGACGACCTCCTCGGAGTGTTCGGTTCGCCGACGGTGACCGGCAAATCAGTCGGCACCGATCTGTCATCGCACAAGGCCACCAGCGTTGTCGTCGCTGCTCATCAGCTGGCAGATGCCGGACTGCGGCGCCAGCTTGCGGAACTGATGAGTACGCCTGAGCTCGGTCCCGCCGAGGTGGAACACTGGCGAGCCCTGATCACCGTCAGCGGCGCCGTGCAATGGATCGAGCAGCTCATCGACGATCGTGTGGCCGAAGCGCTGGGCTGCCTCGACACTGCCGGCATTCCCGGCATAGCCGGCGCTGCACTGGAAGACATGGCAGTCGTCTGCACTGAGAGGGCAGCGTGATGCGCACCGTGGACGGAAGGACCGACCGGGTCGTCATCGTCGGCGCCGGGCTGTCCGGGTTGTCTGCGGCGCTGCAGTTGGCGGGACGCGGGCGCAACGTCACCGTGGTCGAACGTGCCGATCATCCCGGTGGCCGGGTCGGGCGCGCCGATATCGCCGGCTATCGCCTCGATACCGGACCGACGGTGCTGACCATGCCCGACATCATCGACGAGGCCTTCGCGGCGGTCGGCGAAACCTTGACCGGGCGCCTCGAATTGCTGCCGGTACACCCGGCTTATAACGCGATGTTCGCGGACGGCAGCACGCTCAAGGTCCACACCGAGTCGACGGCAATGGTCACCGAGATCGAGCGGTTCGCCGGAAGCCGAGAGGCCGAGGCCTATCTGGAGCTTCGCTCGTGGTTGACCAAGTTGTACCGCACTGAATTTGACGGCTTTATCGGTGCCAACTTCGACTCACCGTTGTCGTTGGTGACACCGCAGCTGGCCCGCCTCGTCGCACTGGGCGGCTTTCGCCGCTGGGAGAAAGTGGTGCGCCGGTTCCTGAGCGACGAGCGGCTGCTGCGGGTCTTCACCTTCCAGGCGCTCTATGCGGGGGTCCCCCCGCAGAGCGCGCTGGCGGTGTACGCGGTGATCGCCTACATGGACACCATCGCCGGGGTGTACTTTCCCCGCGGAGGGATGCGGGCACTGCCCGATGCGATGGCTGCTGCCGCCGTCGATGCCGGAGTGGAATTCGTCTACGGGGCGACGGTTTCCGAACTCGAGTGGAGCGGATCCAGGGTCACCGCGGTGCTAACGGCGGCGGGCCATCGGGTTCCGGCCGACGCCGTGGTGCTGACCACCGAGCTTCCTGACACGTATCGAATGCTGGGCCGGACACCGCGTCGGCTGCTGCGGCTGCGGCCGGCCCCTTCGGCCGTCGTCGCCCACGTCGGGTGCCGCAAGCTCGATGATCGAGTCGGTCACCACAGCATTGTGTTCGGCGACGCCTGGCAACAGACCTTCCGCGACATCATCGACGAGGGGCGCGTCATGGGAGACCCGTCGTTACTGGTGACGCGACCGACGGCCACCGACCCGACTCTGGCGCCGCCCGGTCGTGATCTGCTCTACATCCTGGCGCCAGCACCGAATACCGAGGTGGGCAAAGTGAATTGGGACGCTACCTCGCCGGCCTACGTCGAGCAGATGCTGGGTGTGGTCGCGGCGCGGCTGCCCCAACTCCGTGATGGCGCCGAAGTGCTGTCCGTGGTGACACCCAGCGATTGGGCCCGTCAGGGTATGGCAGCGGGCACCCCGTTCGCGTTGGCGCACAACTTCAGCCAGACCGGCCCGTTCCGGCCGGCCAACACCGTGCGCGGCGTGGACAATGTGGTTCTCGCCGGTTCATCGACGGTGCCCGGGGTGGGCGTGCCGACCGCCGTCATTTCAGGGCGGCTGGCCGCCGACCGGATCACCGGAGTGTCTGCAAGACAGGAGCGCGAGGTCCAACGGCGATGATCGGATCCGAACTCGACGCCGCCGGCGTTCGTGACCCGTCGCTGCGCGACGCCTATCGGCGGTGTCGCGCGATCAACGCCAGCGCCGGCAAGACCTTCTTCCTTGCCACCCGATTGCTGGCGCCCCGGCAGCGACCCGCCGTGCACGCGCTGTATGGCTTCGCCCGACGCGCCGATGACATTCTCGACGACTTCGACGCCCCGGGCGATGTCGAAGTACGCGCGCAGCAGCTCCAGCAGCTGTCCACGCGCCTGTTCAACAGTTTGGTGGAAGGGCAGCCGTGCGGCGACGACCCCACGTTGACAGCGGTAGTCCACACCGCGCGCAAGTACGACATCGGGTGGGACCTCTTTGACGACTTCCTGGCCTCAATGCGGATGGACCTAACCGTCTCCGACTACCCGGACCGCATCGCGCTCGAGCGGTATATGTACGGTTCTGCGGAAGTGATCGGACTGCAAATGCTGCCTATTCTGGGCACCGTCGCCCCGCGGGAGGACGTCGCGCCGTACGCCGCCGCGCTCGGCAAAGCATTTCAGCTTACCAACTTCATCAGGGATGTCGACGAAGACTTGCGGCGCGGGCGGGTGTATCTACCCGCGGACGAACTCGCCGTGCACGGCGTTGACCGCGACGTGCTGGGCTGGTGTCAGACCAATCGGCGCATCGATTCTCGCGTGCGCCGGGCCCTGGTCGAGCAACACGAGATCGCACGCGGAGTCTACAAGCAGGCCCGGCCCGGCATCGAGATGCTGCTCCCGGCGTCGCGTCCGTGTGTCGCGGCGGCTCTGACGCTCTACTCTGAGATCTTGCAAAGGATCGAGGAGATCGATTTCGAGATCTTCAGTGAGCGCGCCAGCGTCGGCAAGCCCCGGCGACTCGCCGTCGCCGCCAAGTACATAGCCCGGGCCTGGGGTGCGCGGGTGTCGGACAGGAGTAGGTGAGCGTGGATCGGTGGCAGTACCTGATCGTGTTGGGCGCCTGTCTCCTCATCACCGTGCCGTTGGAACTGTTCGGGAGTGGCGTTTACCGGCAGCCCGGCCGGGCGTTGGCCGCCATACTTCCCGTCGCCGCGGTGTACCTGATCTGGGATAGCATCGCCGTCGCCGCGCGCGTGTGGTGGTTCAACCCGCGCTATATTCTAGGCGTGGTCGCACCCGGCGACCTGCCGGCCGAGGAAGTGTTGTTCTTCGTGGTTATTCCGCTGTGTGGGTTGCTCACCTACTCCGCCGTGGACTCGATGCTGTCGGTCCTCCGACGTCGCCTCGCGGAGGTCAAACGGCGGTGAGCGGCCTCGGCTACACGATTCCGGCGGCGCTGGCTGTGGTTGCCGTCTGCGCACTGGAATTCGGGGTTTTGCGCACCGGACTGTTCCGCCGCCCGGCGTACTGGATTTCCATGGTGATCGTGATCGGCTTTCAGATCCTCGTCGACGGTTGGCTGACCAAACTCAGCGCACCCATCGTCATTTACGACGATCGGCAGACAATCGGCATCCGATTCCCGTTCGACATTCCGTTCGAGGATTTCTTCTTCGGCTTCGCGCTGGTCACCGCCGTGCTCCTGCTGTGGGAGCGTCGCGGGCACCGGTCCGACGTTTCGGGGCGGCCATGAAGGCTACGAAAGAGACGGATCGGCGCCGCGTGACACTGCTGGCACCGCCGGGCCTGACTGACTCAAATGCCCTGGCGCAGAAGCCCCGCGTGGTCGTCGTCGGTGCGGGAATCGCCGGAATGGCCGCCGCCGCCGCGCTCAGCGAGCGGGGAGTCGGTGTCGACGTCGTCGAAGCGCGCGACTACCTGGGTGGCCGGGTGGGCGGATGGCCCGAAACTCTTTCTGACGGCTCCGTTGCGGCGATGAACCGCGGGTTTCACGCTTTCTTCCGCCAGTACTACAACTTACGGGAGTTGCTGCGCCGGGCGGACCCCCAGCTGTCCGCCCTCACCGCGGTCGAGGATTATCCGTTGATCGATGGGTTGGGTCGTCGCGACACGTTCCGGGGGCTGCCGCGCACCCCACCTCTGAACGCGCTGGCTTTTGCGATCCGCAGCCCGACGTTCCCGTTGCGCGACATGATTCGGCTTGACGTCAAGGCCGCCGCACCGCTGGCCATGGTGTCGGTGCCCCAGACATACTACGATCTCGACGATACAGACGCCGCGACATTTCTGCAGAACATCAACTTCCCCGACGCTGCAAGGCATTTGGCGTTCGAGGTGTTCGCCCGCAGTTTCTTCGAAAGGCCGGAGTTCCTGTCGGCGGGTGAGCTGGCGGCGATGTTCCACATCTATTTCCTCGGCTCCAGTGAGGGCCTGACCTTCGACGTCGTCAACGCGAATTTCGATGTCGCATTGTGGAATCCGCTGCGGAAGTACCTGGAGGGCAACGGTGTACGATTCCACACCGGGCTAACGGTCGATGGACTCTCCCTGGCCTCCGACGTGCGGGTGCGTTGCGGTGCGGATACGGAATTGACTGCGGATGCGGTGGTGCTTGCCACCGATGTGGCCGGTTTGCGGCACATTGTCGCAGGATCCGCCGGTCTCGGTGACGACGACTGGCGACGCCGGGTCGCTGGTCTGCATACTGCACCGCCGTTCGTCGTACTGCGGCTGTGGCTGGACCGTCCGGTGCGCCCCGATCGCGCTGAATTCGTCGGGACAGCGGGCCGCCCACCCCTGGACAATATCAGTGTGCTTGAGCGTTACGAGCGCGAAGCAGCGCAATGGGCCGCCCGCACGGGGGGCTCGGTGGTGGAGTTGCACGCCTACTCGGTGACCGACGCCGACGACGACGTGCGCGACGCACTGGTGGCGGGCATGAACGAGTTGTATCCGGAAACCGTCGGCGCGGCGATCGTCGACGAACGCCTGTTGCGCCGTGCGGATTGCCCGCGTTTCGCACCGGGCGACTTCGCCCGTCGGCCCACTGTGCAAACACCGGATCCGCGAGTCATGCTGGCGGGCGACGGAATTCGCATTGATCTGCCGGTGGCCTTGATGGAACGCGCGGCGACCACCGGGTTGGTGGCCGCCAACCATCTGCTCAGCGGCTTTGGCCTGGCGGGACACGCGGTGCACACCGTTCCCAACCGCGGCCGCTCGGCGCTGCTGCGGCGGCTGGCTGCCCGCGCGGGGGGCCCGCATCGATGAGCGCCCTGTCGGAACTGCGCTTCAAGGCGGCTAAAGCCTGGCCTTTCCGCCTGCTTCCGCCGATCGACGTGTCGACGCCGGCGCCCATCTACCAGGAGGCCAACCCGGCGGTGATCCGATCGGCGGTTGTGCGTGCGCAGCGTCGCCGAGGCGGCAACTGGTACGCCTTCGCCGCGAGTTCGCAGATCGCCGACAAGGCTTGGGGCACCACAGTGGCGGGGGTCCAGATCGTCGCTTGGCGCGGAGCCGACGGGGGACTGCTCGTCGCTCCGCGCGCCTGTCCACATCTGGGCGCGGACTTGTCCACCGCGCCGGTCGAGTGCGGCACGCTGGTGTGCCCGTGGCACGGTCTGCGCCTGTCGGACCGGCGCCACGGCACGTGGCGGCCATTCCCTGCCCATGACGACGGTGTGCTGTGCTGGGTCCGGCTGGACGGCGTCGGCGGTGAGACTCCGACCGACGCGCCGATCCCATCGCCGCGACCGGGGCATCCCCGGTTGGCGGCGGTGTCCCGCCTCGAAGGTGTCTGTGAGCCTAGCGATATCGTCGCCAATAGGCTGGACCCCTGGCATGGCGCCTGGTTCCACCCGCATTCCTTCACCCGACTCGAGGTGCTCAGCGCACCTGCCGCCGACGATGGGCTACCCGATGAGCTCGACCGCTTCCTTGTGGCAGTGACGTTTAGGATGGGCCGACTTGGCGTCCCGGTTATCGCCGAGTTCACCTGTCCCGGCCCGCGGACGGTCGTCATGCGCATCATTGACGGCGAGGGTCAGGGCAGTGTCGTCGAGACACACGGCACCCCAGTGGGGCGCGGCCGTGATGGCCTGCCGAGGACGGCCGTCGTGGAAGCTGTTATCGCACATTCCGATCGACCACACTTCGGTAGGGCGCTGCTAGCAGCCTCGGTGATCAGGCCGCTGATGAGATGGTCGGCAACGCGCTTGTGGCGCGACGACCTGGCCTACGCCGAGCGCCTTTTCGAGCTGAGGTCCTAATCTCCCCGTCCAACCCCCGTAGCATCGAGCAGTGGGACTTGCTCGACCGCCCATGGGCTGACCGCCCAGCCGAACCCCGCCGCCGCGCGCAGTTGATCCCACGGTACCCACGCGGAGGCCATGATCTCAGCGGGGTCAGCATTTATCGCCCCGACGGCGCGGCCACAGAACACCGGGCAGACTTCGTTCTCCACCACACCGTCGGATCCGACCGCGTGGTAGCGGAATTTTGGAAGCACACAGCGCAATTCTGCGATATCAAGGCCCAACTCCTGGCGTGCGCGGCGCACCACGGCGTCAGCTACCGATTCGTCAGGCGCCGGATGTCCGCAGAAGGAGTTGGTCCACACCCCGGGAAAAGTGCGCTTGCCCAACGCCCGTCGGGTCAGTAGCACCCGGTTTGCGTCGTCAAATAGGTAGCAGGAGAACGCGAGATGCAGCGGAGTCGAATGATGATGGACGTCCGACTTGGGCGCCGTGCCAATGCTGCGACCTTCCTCGTCGAGAAGAACAACCATCTCTTGACTGCTGACAGAATTCATACACACCACCGCGATATCGCCTTTACGGACAGGGGAACGTCTACTCAATGCTAGGAAGGCATTCGTTACCAACACAGGTCCGGATTGGTCGACGCGACGATATCCGACGGGGTCGGCGATGGCGGTAGTGCTCGCGTACACGTCCCCGGCTATCGGCCACCTCTTTCCGTTCTGTGCGCTGCTTACCGAGCTGGCCTCGCGTGGACACCGGGTCCACGTCCGTACCCTGAACTCAGGGGTGGACCTATGCCGCCAGTCGGGATTCACGGCGGAGTGTGTCGACCCCCGCATCGAGTCTCTGCAGAGCCAGGACTGGACCACCGGTAGTGCACTGCGGGTAGCCAGCAAATCAGTCGAGATGTTGGCGGGTCGCGCCGCTTTCGAGGTGGCCGACCTTGATCGAGCTATCCGCAGCGTCAACCCCGATGTGGTGTTGGTCGACGGGAACTGCTGGGGTGCAATTTCGGCCGCGGAGACCAAGCAGATTCCTTGGCTCGTCTTCAGTCCCTTCGTCCCTTATCTCGAGAGTCCGGGATCACCGCCGTTCGGGCCCGGAGCCCCGCCCCGCTCGGGAATGGCCGGCAAGATTCGCGACAGCGGCATCCGGGCGGTGACCGCTGCCATTTTCGATCGGCCCCTCCGTGCCGGCATCAATCCCATCCGGGCCGCGCTAGGACTCGCGCCGGTGCGCTCAGCGGACGAGTTGATGCGCCGCGCCCCGGCAGTCCTCGTCGCCACCGGCAAACCGTTCGAGTACGCACACACCGAATGGGGTGAGTCGGTCCACATGATCGGCCCGGCGATATTCGAACCACCGTCGCAAGAACCTCCCAGTTGGCTCGCGGACATTGACCTACCCGTGGTTCTGGTGACGACATCGTCTTTGCGGCAACGCGATACGTCACTGTTGCGTACTGCGCTGCGCGTCCTTGACGACGAGCCCGTGCACGTCGTCGCAGCGAATCCGGCCGGGGCCGGCGATATCGACCCGAGCGGTTATCGGCACGCGACTTTGGCGGGGTTCGTACCCCTCTCGGCGGTCCTCGACCGCACGGTCTGCGTGGTGACGCACGGTGGACTGGGGATCACCCAAAAGGCGCTCAGCCGTGGCATACCCGTGTGTGCTGTACCGTTCGGTCGTGACCAGTTCGAGGTTGCCCGCCGGGTGGAGGTCGCCCAGGCTGGGACCCGGCTGCCCGCTCGTCGTCTGACCGTTCGACGGCTGCGCCAGAAGTTCTTGTCCGCGCTGACGATGACTGCCGGCGCGGAGGCAGTTGCTGCCGGGTTCGCCGCCACGGGGGGTGTACGCCACGGTGCCGACGTTGTCGAACGGCAACTCGGTATGCCGACCCGGCCGCACCGCACCTAGACGCAAGGGTCGGCGATCAGACCACGCCGAGATAGCCCATCAACGCAGCTCCGCCAACAATGATCAGTGGATTGGTCTTGGTTAACACGAAGATCAGGGTGCAAACTCCGGTAAGGACATAGGCACGCCAGTCGTGATCAGCGGCCCTGCTCATCACCAGCGAAGTGGCCAGTATCAAGCCCACGGTGAGCGGCGCGAATCCCTTCTCGACGGCGTGTCGCAATCGAGATTTCTGCGCGCGCTGCCAGGAGCGGGTGAGGACGAATACCAGGGCAGCCGCCGGGATTATCATGGCCGCGGTGGCGGCGATTCCCCCGAGTATGCCGGCGGAAACCCCCCCGACCGTGAGCCCCGCGGCATAGCCGACAAGCGTGACAATCAGGATGCTGGGCCCCGGAGCCGCTTGGGAAATGGAAAAGATATCGGCGAATTGGCCGTTAGTCAGCCAATGCTCCCCACTGACCGCATCTAAATGCATTTGCGGCAGGACCGCATTCCCGCCGCCGATCGAGAGCAACGACAACGCGCCGAACATCGCCAACAGATGGACGTAGGCCCTCATGCGGCCTGCTTTCTCGGCCACGCCCAGACCAGGCTCAGTGGAGCGAGGACGGCGAGGGTGATCGGAAGCGGCCACCTCACGAGGCCGCTCAGGACGAAGCTGGCGAGGAATAGCAGTACCGGGACAACCCCGGTCAAGCATTTTTGGCCGGTTTTGATGACCATCGCGAAAGTGAGCGCCACCGCGGCCGCTGAAGCTCCGTGAAGGGCGCCCTTCAACGCCGGAACTTCCTTGAACCGAAAATATAGGTATCCCATAATCAACATGAAAACCACGGGCATGAGACAAAGTCCCAATAACGCCGCGATCGCACCCGGAATGCCGGCCATATTGGTGCCGACAAAGACCGCCATGTTGACCTGGTTTGCGCCGGGCAAGATGCGGCACATTGTCATGGCACTGAGAAATTCCTCCTCTTCCATCCACCGTTTGTCGACCACCAAAACTTGCCTGGACCAAGCCGACAGCCCCCCGCCAAATGAGGCAAGGGCAATGTGATTGAACGTCCAAGCCACCTCGAATAGCGACACCTTCTGGCGCGGCGGATCGATTTCACTCATGAACAAGATCGGGATCGTGCGGAAAGTCCGTTTCGACATGCTGGGACCGATCGAGTGGATCCGGGGGATCGTAGTGTTGGGACAGGTCCCAGTCGGTGTCGAACGTTTCGCGCAACCGCGCCAAGACACTCGGATCGGTGATCGTGATGCCGAGCTCGCGGCGCAAATCAAATGCACTGCGGTCGATATTCATCGAACCCAGCAATGCGCGCTCACTGTCGACGATGAGCAGTTTTGCGTGGACCCGCAAGTTCTTCTGCTTGTGCACCTTGACGCTGCCGAAGCGTCTCAATGTCCGCAGTGACGCGAATGTATCGAGAACGTCCCAATCGCTGATCCCGTGCCGGCCGCCGCACAGAACGTGCACTTTGACGCCGCGTTCCGCGGCGGCCGCGATGCGATCGAGAATCACCGCGTCGACGTACTTGGGGTGCTGAACATCGAGTCGGTGCTGGGCCATGTCGATGAAATTGGCCATGTGTAACCGTGAATTCGAGTTGCTCCACAGCAGGCCTTCGTATGCGGCGGGAGTCGCGTCGCGCTGATCCCAGTCGATATCGAACACCTCGATGATCTGGGCGACGTGCTGAGGGTCATGCGTGATGACGGCGTAGTCGCGGGTGCGCGAAAAATATTTAAGGTTGAGATTGAAGGTGGCCACCATGGCCGCCTTTTCGTCCACGACGATTGATTTTTCATGGGTCACGTAAAACCTGGGACTGGACCACTTGACGCTTATTCCGGCAGCCGCGAAGCGCTCGTATGTCTCATCATTGACACGGCCTCCGTCCGACCGCTTCGCATTCAGTATGACGCGCACGTCGACACCCGCATTGATTCGGGCGATGACCGATTGGATCAGGCTTTCCTCGGTGAAGTTGAATTGTTTGATCACCAGGGATTTCTGCGCGCTTTCGATGAATTCCCGAACCGGTTGTATCCCGTCGTCAGGCTCTACGATGAGTCGAGGCGTAAACGGGGGCATAAGTTGAAAATGTTAGCACCGCAATAACTTTGTCGCTTTACGACGTGGGGATGGGCCGTAAGCGCAATGGCTGCGGCAGCGGGGTGGGTGTCCCCCCCGCCGCAGCGGCGCCGGTGCAGTTACGGCACCAACGGCAGGCGCCACGCCGGGGTCCTGGGGTCGAGAAACCAGAGCCGTGTCGCCGTCAGTCTCAGGATCCGCAATGCGCCGGAGATCAGGATCACCGCGAGCGGAAGGTTGCCGAGGGTGGCAGTCAACGCCGACACCCAAATCTCGCCCGGGCTCGCGGTCATGATGTCGAACCAGGCATCACAGATCAGCAGAACCCCCGCTGTGAACGCGGGGAGCACCACCAGCTGGCGACGCAGCCAACCCAGCACCGCGGTGCCCGCCATGAAGGCTATGAGCAGACAATCGAAGCCGATCCACGTCGCCGGCCAGTTATGGGCAACGTAGTTCGCGGGCAGGGTGACGCCGAGGTGGAAGATCCACGGGATCAAAACGAGCGTGCCGCCCACCATCAAGGTCAACCGGTTCCGCCGCATGCGCCTTGCCATCGTTGGCGGAAACACTTCCTCAAGCGGACGCTGCAGCCGTTGAATCAGGTCGCGGCGTTCAGCGGGCGACATCGCCGCGATGCGGGCGTCCGACAGCGGATCGTCGCAGTTGTAAGTCATGACTCGTGATTATTCGCCTCGGCCGCGACGCCGATACCTGGGCTGCCGGCGCTTGGGTACCGCCCGCGGTTTTCCCGGCGCAAATTCCGCGGTGCCTGCCAATTCACCATGCGCCGAGCCACGTGTGCGGACCCAAATGGGTGGTATTCCAGCAGATATCGCGTATCCGTCCCGGGCGCCTTTAACCGGTACGTACGCGTGTCAACCCCCAGCCACCGCGCGGACACAGCAAAGCGCAGCACGTAGTCGGCTCTCGATCGGATTCCGCACACAGAGAATCTTTGGGTTGTCGGGAAGGCAACAGCCGCTGTAATACTTGTTGGCGGGGACGAAGGCAGGGTGGCAGTTCACCCAACAAAGGAGTACGGGCATGACAACGTCCGATGCACTTCGCTATTCACGAATTCAACTTACTCATGGATCTGGTGCCATCCCCGTTGTCGGCTTTGGGACGCTGATTCCGAATCCTGTGGATACCGAAGAAGCCACGAAGACTGCACTGGGAGTGGGCTTTCGACATCTCGATTGCGCAGAACGGTACGGCAATGAAGAAGCCGTGGGTGATGCGGTGCGCGAGGCGCTCGCGGAGGGGACGCTTCAGCGGGAAGACTTGTTCGTCACTACGAAGCTGTGGAACAGCAACCATCGCCCAGAGCGGGTGAGGCCCGCATTCGACGCGAGCCGCGAGCGGCTGCACGTCGACTATGTCGATTGCTATTTGATCCATACCCCCTTCGCTTTCCAACCCGGCGATGATCAAGATCCGCGTGACGGAAGTGGTGAGATCATCTACGACCCAGGGGTCACGCTGGTGGACACGTGGCGGGCACTCGAGCACCTCGTCGACGACGGTGACTGCAAGTCGATCGGCCTATCGGACATCACTTTGGACAAGTTGCGCGAGATAGTGGCGGTTGCGCGGATCAAGCCGGCCGTGGTGGAGGTCGAATCCCATCCGTATTTACCCGAATGGGAACTGCTCGAATTCTGCCAGGAGCAGGGGATCGTGTTGCTGGCGTTCGCACCGCTCGGGCATGCCATGGAACCAAAGATCATCGACGACCCGGTGATTACCGCGATCGCGGAGCGAGTGCACAAGTCGCCGGCTCAGGTAGTTCTCTCCTGGGCCGCGCAGCGCGGCACTGCATTCCTAACGACCTCGACCAAACCCCAGCGCATCCAAGAAAACTTCGCGGTTTCGACCCTGCCCGAAGACGCCATGCGGGACATCCGGGACCGCATGAGCACGAATATCAGGTTCAACTCAGTGGTGCACAGTGGCGTGCCCGGATTCATCCCCCGGCCCAAGTGAGCCCAGACCAGCGGCGCAAGTCAGCAAACGGACGAAGTTCGCTGTGGCCCAACGCATGTACACAAGCCGTGCGTCAATTGCCCTGACAACCTTTACCGAGGTGTCTCGCTGGTGTAAGTTCGGGCCTGCCAGCGCCGTCACAAATCTCGCACAGACCGTCAAGCTACCCGGGCAGTAGACAGAGACGGAGGTATCGCTGATGGGTCGCGTAGCGCTAATCACCGGGGCCAGCCGCGGAATCGGTGCGGCGACCGCACTCGCCCTCGCGGAGCAGGGATTTCGGGTGGTCATCAACTACCACTCCAATGCCGAGCAAGCTGGCGAGGTGGTGCGGTCCGCGACTGCGGCCGGCGGTGAGGCCATGGCGATTCGGGCCGATGTTACCCAGGCCGACGATGTGGCCGCAATCGCGCGCGAAACCGAACAACGGTGGGGCCAGGTCGACGTGCTGGTACACAACGCGTTGATCCCATTTGATGTCACCTCGTTCGCCGATCTGAGCTGGGAGCAGCTCGGAGGCAAGCTGGACCGAGAGCTGCATGCCGCCTTCATGTTGACGAAAGCTGTTGTGCCGGGAATGATTTCCCGCGGGTACGGTCGGCTGGTCTATCTCAGCACGGGGTTGTCCCGCCGGCCTCGTGAAGGCATGATCGTGTTGGGCACCGCGAAAGCGGCGCTGGATCAGTTCGTCCGATACGTCGCGCTCGAGTTGGCGCCGCACGGGATCACCGCCAACCTCGTCGCGCCCGCCACGGTGGACCAAACAAAGGTGACGGGGAAACTGACTGCCGTGCAGGTGGGTCAACTCGGCGCCACCAATCCAATGGGCCGCCTCGTCCGTCCCAAAGAGGTGGCCGCGACGGTGGCGTTCTTGGCGAGTGAGGATTCCGGCTTCACCACCGGCCATTACATGGAGGTCAACGGTGGCCTTGCCATGGATTGAATCAGGTTCGGCCGCTCGGGAAGTGAGCAGGGCGGGAGGGGGGTTTTGGCCGTGCACACCATCGATCTGGCTTATGTCGGGCGCGGTCTCCACGAGGAGCTGATCGCCCATGTTGCCGACCAGGAAGGCTATTACGAGGACGAAGGCGTGCACGTCGCCATCCGCGACGGGGTTGGCTGGCCAATAGAGCGCCTGCGCCACGGCGCGACGATCGGTCTGGGCCGCGCATTGTTGTCGCGGCTGACCGATGGGACCGGTTGGACAGCGCTGAGCGTCAACACCGACCGCCCGCTGTTCTGGTTTATCGGCAACGCCGACGTGACGTCCATGGCCGATCTTCGCGGGCGGCGCCTGGCGGTCCATGCCGCCAAAAGCCCTCCGGGTACTTTCGCCCGGATCGTCCTGCGCAGGCACGGTCTGAACCCCGATCACGACCTGGAATGTGCGGAGCGCCATCCGGGTGACTACCAGATGGACCTGCGACGCCTTCGGGACGGCTCGATCGACGCCGCCTACGTGGGCAGCACGCTCTCACCCGAACAGGTCGCCGAGGAAGAAGGGTTTCACGTGCTGGCGTGGGTCGGCGATCACTTTCAGATTCCCACCGTGGGCGTCACGGTAGACCCCACCCACATTCCGCTGGACAGCCCCGCGCTGCTGGCTCTGGTGCGGGCCAACCACCGGGCGCTGCGGACCCTTGCCGAGCAACCCAGTCGGGCCGTCGACTACGTCGCCTGGTTCCTTGACCGACTGACGCGTGATGAAGCCCAGCAGTACTACGAACGCTATGTCGGCCCCTACTTCACCTCCGACGGCCACGTCGACCTCAACATCGCGCAGCGCGGGATCGACGCGGTCGCCGCCGAACTCGGCGTCGCCTCAGTAGCCGCCGGCGGCGTCTACGCGGCGTCTCCCGGAGATAGCTGAGCGGTCGAACACCACGGCGGGCCCGCGGATGACCAACGAAAGGAGCGTGAAAGAAATGGCAATCATTGAGGACCTGAGTCAGCAAAAATTTCCCTTGAACAACGGCAGCGGTGAGATCCCGGCGCTCGGATTCGGGACGTCGCTTTCCGATAACACCAAGACGCGAAATGCCGTCAGGGCCGCGGTCGAGGTCGGCTTCCGCCACCTCGACGCCGCCGAACGGTATCGCAACGAAGCGGAGGTCGGCGCGGCGCTCGCGGATTTGTTCGCCGACGGAACGGTCCGACGGGAGGACCTGTTTGTCACCACAAAGCTGTGGAACAACAACCATCGACCTGAACGCGTCAAACCCCGCGCTGCAGGCCAGTCTGGAAAGACTCGGGCTGGACGCCGTCGATCTTTATCTGGTGCACACGCCGTTCGCGTTCAAGCCCGGCGACGACCAAGATCCCCGGCTTCCACACGGAGCTGTCGCCTACGACGACGGAGTCACCCTGGAGGAGACCTGGGCAGCGATGGAGGCCCTCGTCGATGCAGGGCTCTCTCGAGCAATAGGCCTTTCCGATATCGACGTCGAAGGAACCCGGAGGATCGTCAATACCGCCCGGATCAAGCCGGCGGTCGTCGAGGTCGAGTCGCATCCGTATCACCCGCAATGGGATCTGCATGAATATGGCAAGTCAGAAGGCATTATCCTGCTGGCGTTCGCTTCGCTGGGGCACGCGCTGGAACCACGACTGCTCGACGATCCGCTCGTTGTCTCGATGGCTCAGCGTTTTGGAAAGACTCCCGCCCAAGTGCTACTGGCTTGGGGTATCCAGCGCGGCAGCGCAGTCTTGACGGCGTCCGTTACACCCTCGCGCATACGCGAGAACTTCGATGTCACAGCGCTTCCGGAGGACGCGGTGCGGGAGATCAGCGAGCAGCTGCAAACCCGCTACCGATGCAATTCTGTCGTGGATGCCGGCGAACCGGGATTTGCGGAGGTGCCGCCGGGCAGTTAGTAGCTAGCGGTCCTGTGGCATAACGTGACTCGGTCTCGAACGCTACAGTGTTTTGATGGCTCCTAAGATTGCGACAGCCGATGTGGTGGGCCTTTCTGAGTTACTGGAGTTCATCCGGCCGAGGCACAGGATGGTGTTGACCACCTTTCGTGCGGATGGGACGCTGCAGAGTTCACCCGTGACAGGCGGGATCGACGAGCAAGGCAGGGTAGTGATCGCGAGCTATCCCCAGCGTGCCAAAAGTGTCAACATCCGACGCAACGCGAGGGCCAGCGTTGTCGTGCTCTCCGACGAATTCAACGGTGCCTACGTACAAGTCGACGGGGACGCAGAAGTGATCGGCATGCCCGATGCTGTTGATCTGCTCGTCGACTATTATCGCGTGATCGCCGGCGAACACCCTGATTGGCAGGACTATCGCCGCGCCATGGTCGATCAGGGCAAGTGCCTGATCCGAGTAACCCCGCGCCGTTGGGGGCCGGTGGCGACCGGCGGTTTCCCGCCGGCGGCACGGACCGCAGAGTCGCGATGAAAGCTGCCATCGATCCAAAGGTGCCGCCCAGTGGCATCGGCTGCGCCGAATGTGATGCCACCGGCGGTTGGTGGGTGCACCTGCGGCGCTGCGCGGCCTGCGGCCACATCGGTTGTTGCGACGATTCCCTCTCGCGGCACGCGACGGCGCATTGGCGACAGACCGGCCATCCGATCATCCAATCGTTCGAGCCGGGTGAGGACTGGTTCTGGAACTACGAGACCAACGACTACTACGACGGTCCCGAACTTGCCCCACCCGACTGCCATCCCGAGGACCAGACGGTCCCCGGTCCCCGCGGTCGAGTGCCACGCAACTGGGCCGATCTGCTCAGTCAGCGACATGACTGAGGCGAAAAACGTGCAGAAGACCAGCGGCGTGCTGCGGGTGGGCGAGTTCGAGAGGACCTTCGAAGACGAACTGGGCGCGCGCTACGAAATCCCGAAGCTTCCCGACGGCCCTCGGCGGGCCGAGTTTTTGGCAGCGCATGGGGCCGACATCCACGTGCTGGCGACGTCGGGCCAGCCCAATGTCGACGCCCACACAATCGCGGCGCTGCCCAACCTGAAGGTGATCGTCAACAACGGGGCCGGGGTCGATTCGATCGACTTGGAGGCGGCGAAGCGCCGCGGCATAGGGGTGAGCAACACTCCGGACGTGTTGTCGGACACCGTTGCCGACACAGCACTCGGATTGATTCTGATGACGCTGCGCCGTTTCGGCGCCGCCGAGCGCTACGTGCGGGCGGGTCGATGGGCGCGCGACGGCCCGTTCCCCTACGGCCGGGACGTCAGCGGCCTCCAGGTCGGGATACTGGGCTTGGGCCGCATCGGGTCGGCTATCGCGACCAGGCTGCTCGGATTCGACTGTGCCATCGCGTATCACAACCGCCACCGCATTGAAGGGTCGCCATACCGCTACGCGGAGTCGCCGGTGGAATTGGCCGAGTCGGTCGATGTTCTGATCGTCGCTACCACGGGTGACGACAAGACCCGAAATCTGGTGGACCGCAACGTCCTTGAGGCACTAGGCCCCGAGGGTTACCTAATCAACATCGCGCGTGGCGGCGTCGTAGACCAGGACGCGCTGGTGGAGTTGGTAGCCGGCGGCGGACTGGCCGGAGCGGGGCTGGACGTCTTTGTCGATGAGCCGAATGTGCCTGCCAAGCTATTGAGCCTGGACAACGTGGTGCTTTTACCGCACGTCGGCAGCGCAACAGCCCGGACCCGCCGGGCGATGGCGCTGCTCGCGATCCGCAACCTCGACAGTTACCTCAACCGCGGCGAGCTGGTGACACCCGTACTGCGCGCACGGCCACGTACCTGACCGCTTAGTCGAGAGTCGCCGTCAGGTAGCCGGAGGATCTGCTCATCGGGGAGAGCTCGTCGTTGGGCAACTCGAATCCGTTCGCGGCAAAGGCCTGCTCGCTCGTTCGGACGTCGACCCGCCAACCGCGCGCGGCCAGGTATTCGGTGGCGGTGTTGCGTTCGCCGGGGTAGAACAGCTCGGCCAGGTTGATATTGGAGCCGATGCGCCTGGACCGCTCTGTGAGCCTCTGCGCCCAATCCGATGGGACGTTGCTCATGTCCATGTGTTCGGTGGCAATCCGGCTGCCGGGCGCGGACAGGGCGGCGATGTTGTCGAACAACCGGTCCTGCGCGTCGGGGGGTAAGTAGACCAGCAGACCTTCAGCGCTCCAAGCGGTTGGTTGGTGCGTGTCAAGGCCGGCCTCTGTCAACGCCGACGGCCAGTCGTCGCGGAGGTCGATTGCGACCGTGCGGCGCTGCGCGGTCGGTTCGGCGCCCAGGCCTTCCAGCGTCCGCGTTTTGAATTCGATGACTTCAGGCTGGTCGATCTCGTACACGACCGTGCCGACCGGCCACGGCAGGCGGTAGGCCCTGGTGTCCAGACCAGACGCCAGGATCACCGCCTGCCGAATACCTGAACTGGTCGCTTGCACGAAGAAGTCGTCAAAGTAGCGAGTGCGCACGGTCATCTGCTCCCGCAAATTCCGGCGGCTCAGCACGGGATCATCATCGGTGGGCCCAGCCTCACCGTCGATCAGCTTGATAAAGGTGTCGATGCCCACCGCGCGGACGAGTGGGTCTGCCCAGGGGTCGTCAAGCAGCGGATTCGGACCTTGGGAAGCCATCGCGCGCGATGCGGCGACCGACGTTGCGGTAGCACCGACGCTGGACGTCAGATCCCATGAGTCGTTGTCGGTGCGGGCCATCGCCGACTCCCCTTCCGCGAGCGTTTGGATTACTTAGATGGTGTATGTATACCACCGGCCTCAACACCACGACTTATGGTCGAGCGGTGACGATCAGCTATGACGAGACGCTGCGCGAGCAGTTCCGCACACATTTGGCGATTCACGAACGCCGTACTGTGAATGACCCGACGAAACGGCACGCGGCAGTGGCAGTGCTGGTGGTCGATTCCGAAGTCGGCGAGGACCGGGTGGATCCGGCGCCCGTAGACGACTGGATTGCCGGGCGACCGATGGAGGCCGGTCTCGACGGCCGAATGGTCGACGTGTCGGGGGGCGCCGCTTTCCTGTTGTGCCGCAGGGCGTCTCGGCTCGCATCGCATCCCGCACAGTGGGCGCTGCCTGGTGGCCGCGTAGACCCGGGCGAAACCGCGGTCGAAGCCGCGCTGCGGGAACTGGACGAAGAGGTGGGCATCGGGCTGCCCGATTCGGCCGTGTTGGGGATGCTCGACGACTACCCGACACGGTCGGGATACGTCATCACGCCGGTGGTGATCTGGGGCGGCGGCAAGCTCGATCCCCGTCCCGCGCCCGCCGAGGTGGTGGCGGTCTACCGGGTGGGGTTACACCAACTGCAACGTGAGGATTCGCCGCGCTTCATCAGCATCCCGGAGAGCCCGCATCCGGTGGTGCAAATACCGTTGGGGAACGACCTCATCCATGCGCCGACGGGCGCTGTGCTTTTGCAGCTGCGGTGGCTCTGCCTGGAAGGCCGCCATGACCCGGTCGACGGGCTCGAACAACCGGTGTTCGCCTGGAAATAGCCACGGGCTGGCGGCATCGACTCGGCGGGTGGTTGTCTTGAAAGAACCACGCTGACCGTGGGCAGCGCTAGCCGACCCGCTCCTGAGGAGCGGTCACAGCTCGAGAGGGATGTCAGTGGTCTTCCGCGCAGACCAGGAGATCGGACGCGATCTTGCCGCCGTCGACTGGACGTCAACCCCTCTCGGTCCCGTGGACGGATGGCCACAAAGCCTCCGTACGGCGGTGGACATCCTGCTGTCGTCGCAGTTTGCGATGTGGATGGCGTGGGGTCCCGAGCTGACGTTCTTCTGCAATGCGGCCTATCGCCGCGACACCTTGGGCCTCAAGTACCCGTGGGCGCTGGGCCGTCCGGCCAGCGAGGTGTGGGCGGAGATCTGGGTTGACGTCGGCCCGCGGATCGAGCGCGTCCTGTCGACCGGGGAGGCGACCTGGGACGAGGCCCTGATGCTCTTACTAGAGCGGTCGGGCTATAGCGAAGAGTCTTACCACACGTTCTCCTACAGCCCATTGCGTGACGACGACGCTTCCGTGGTCGGCATGCTCTGCGTGGTGAGCGAGGACACCGAGCGGGTGATCGGTGAGCGTCGGATGGCCACGCTGCGCGACCTGGGGTCCGACCCGAACGTGGCGCGCACCGAGCGACAGATGTTGGACTTCGCCGCCGGCCAGCTCGCTCGTAATCCGTACGACCTGCCGTTCACGCTGACGTACCTGTTCGGCGCCGACGGTGACGCGCAGCTTGCCGGGGTCAGCGGAATCGAGCTCGGTCATCCGGCGGCCCCGGAGATACTCCCGGGCGATGGCGATTCGATCTGGCCGTTCGAGAACATTGCCCATGGTGAACCCGAACTGATCGAGATTGACGGTGCCGCAGTGAATCTGCCGACGGGTGCCTGGCACGAGTCGCCCGCTCAGGCGCTGGTGATGCCGCTGTCTCAGCAGGGCGGCGACCCACTTGGGTTCCTGGTGGCGGGGCTGAACCGGCACCGCCCACTCGACAACGGGTACCGCGGCTTCGTCGCGCTGGTCGCGGGCCATATTGCCGCAGGCATCGGCAGCGCACGCAGTTACCGGGCCCAGCAGCAGCGCGCCGAGTCACTGGCTGAACTCGACCGGGCTAAGACCGCGTTCTTCTCCAACATCAGCCACGAATTCCGCACCCCGCTTACTTTGATCCTGGGACCCGTCGACGAACTGCGCGGACGGACGATCGGGATCGATGAGCAGGCGCACCAAGAACTGGAGCTCATTCACCGCAACGGGTTGCGGCTGGCCAAGCTGGTCAACACACTGCTGGACTTCTCGCGCATCCAGGCAGGGCGAATGCAGGCCCAATTCGCGCCCGCCGACCTCGCGTCCGTCACCGCCGAACTGGCCAGCGTCTTCCGGTCGGCGATCGACCGGGCCGGCCTGACCTTCACCGTGGACTGCCCGCCACTCGACCAACCGGTGTATCTGGACCGCGAGATGTGGGAGAAGGTGGTGCTCAATTTGCTCTCCAACGCATTGAAGTTCACCTTCGAGGGTTCCATCACCATCCGGGTACGCCAGGAGGACACCCAGGAAAGTCAGGCGATCGTCACCGTTGCCGACACCGGGATCGGAATTCCTGCCGCGGAGATGCCCCGGCTTTTCGAACGTTTCCATCGCATCGAGACATCACGCGCGCGGTCCACTGAGGGCAGCGGAATCGGCCTCGCGCTGGTCAAGGAACTGGTCGGCTTGCACGGTGGCACGATCACTGCCGACAGCCGGGAGGGCGCGGGCTCAAGCTTCACCGTCCGTCTGCCCTTCGGCACGGCCCATCTACCGACCGAAGAACTCGCCCAGCCGCCGAGCACCCGCGCGATCTCCGGCGTGATCGCCGAACCGTACGTGCAGGAAGCCTTGCGCTGGCTGCCCGCCGACACCAGTACGAGGGCGACTATGACTGTCGGCGGGACTGCCATCACGCCACTCGAGGGCGACGGCGAGCGGGGACGCGTGTTGATCGCCGACGACAACGCCGACATGCGTGAATACCTGACCAATCTGCTGCGGAACTCCGGCTATCAGGTAACCAGCGTCGAGGACGGTCAGCGCGCGCTCGAGGCCATCCGCGCCCACGCCCCCGACCTCGTCGTCAGCGACGTCATGATGCCCGGGCTGGACGGTCTCCAACTGGTCGCGGCGCTGCGGAGGGACCCGCGAACCGCCGCCTTGCCCGTCCTGTTGCTCTCCGCGCGCGCCGGGCAGGAAGCCTCCATCGAAGGCTTGCAGGCCGGCGCCGACGATTATCTCGTCAAGCCGTTCGCCGCCGCCGAACTCCTCGCCAGGGTGCGCGCCAACATCGAACTGGCGCGGCTACGCAACCATCAGGCCCGCTGGCGCAGCGCTCTGGTGGATTCCCTGCAGGAAGGGTTCTTTGTCTGCGACGATCAAGGTGCCGTCCTCGAGATGAACTCCGCGTTCGCCGAAATCGTCGGCTACGGCCCAGAACAGCTGCCCTACCGACCCATTCACCCATGGTGGCCGGACGCCGATACCGACCCGGAAGCTTTTAGGCAAGTCGAGGCGGCGTCCACGGGAATGCTCAGCGGAAGCCGCGGCACATTCACCGTTCCCATCAACCATCGGGACGGCCACCGGCTGTGGGTCGCGGCCAACATCAACCATGCCGACGATCCCGACTCCGGGCGCCGGATCATGGTCGGCACGTTGCGCGACGTAACTGCCGAGCACTACGCCGTGCAACGTCAGACCGCGCTGGCAGCGCTCAATCAGCAACTGGCCCAAGCCGACACGCCCGACGATGCGCTGCACGGGGCCGCCGAGGAGCTGCGCCGGTTGTGGCGCGCTCGGCGCGTTCTGGCCGCGCGGTTTCCCGGCACGTCTACGGCGGAATCCGTCACACCGGAGTTGGTGTGCGCGGGTGACCCCGTCGAGTGGGCCGACCTGTCACCGCGTCAGCGGCAGCGGATCGAGTCGTTGCGCGATGCCGACCTGCTGACCCCCGTCACCGAGGAAGCGGGTGCCGCGGGCATCGCGTTACGGCATCCCCGGGGAGTGCTGGTCGTCTGGGTCGAGTTGGCTGAGCAACGGCCATTCACCCCGGAGGATCACACCCTGCTCACGGTGCTGGCCGGACGCCTCGGCCAGGGCCTGCACCGCGTCTACCAATTGGACGAGCAACGCGAGACCGCGGTCGTACTGCAACACGCGATGCTCGGCCCGGCGACGCTGCCCGGGGGCTTTGCGGTGCGATACCACCCAGCGAGCCGCCCGCTACAGGTCGGCGGCGATTGGTACGACGTCGTCGATCTCGACGAGAGCCGCGTCGCGTTGGTCGTCGGCGACTGTGTCGGGCACGGCTTGGCGGCCGCCACCGTAATGGGCCAGCTGCGCAGCGCGTGCCGCGCCCTGCTGCTCGAGCAGTCCAGTCCCAGCGCTGCACTCGCCGGCCTGGATCGTTTCGCCGCGCGTCTGCCCGGCGCCGACTGCACCACCGCATTCTGTGCGGTGCTCACCCCCGAAACCGGTGAACTGGTGTATTCGAATGCTGGGCATCCGCCGGCGATCATGGTGCAAGCCGACAACACCATCACGATGCTCGATGGCGGACGCGGGCTTCCGCTGGCGATCCGGCCACAGTGGCAACGACCCGAAACGCGTATCACGCTCCCGGCGCGAGCGACGCTGCTGCTCTACACCGATGGTCTGGTCGAACGGCGCGGAAGTTCGATCGATGACGGCATGGCACGGGCTGCCGACCTCGTTCAGAACGGCCGTTCGCGGTCGCTCGATGAGGTGGCAGACCACCTGATGTCTCGGCTTGAGCCCGCGGGCGGCTATCCGGACGACGTGGCCGTGCTGCTGTATCGGCAGCCTCCCCCATTGGAGATGAGCTTCGCGGCAGACGCCAACGATCTCGCACCGGGCCGCGCCGCCTTGCGCGGTTGGCTGACCCGGGCGGGGGTGGAGCCCGGTCAGATTCAAGACGTGCTCATCGCGACCGGCGAAGCCGTCGCCAACGCGATCGAACACGGCCTGCGCGACCGACCCGAGGGCACCGTCTCGTTGCGTGTGAGCGCCGTCGTCGACGGGCTCCAGGTGACCGTCACCGACACCGGCGCCTGGAAGGAACCGCGCACGGCCACCGACGGTAATCGCGGTCGCGGCATCTACCTCATGCGGCATCTGATGCAGGACTTGAGCATTCAATCCAGTGAAGCGGGTACTACAGTTCATATGTACGCAAGGATCACGTAATGGCTACGCCCCTCAGCCTTAACACCGACCGCGGCGTCGACGGGACGCCCCGGGTGACTGCGGCGGGCGAGATCGACATCAGCAACATCGGCGTGTTCAGCGAAGCGCTAACCACCGCAAGCGAGGGCACGCGCGGCCCGATCACCGTCGATCTCAGCGCGGTCAAGTATCTCGACAGCGCGGGTATCAACGCGCTCTTCCGGCATGCCGACGAAATCGACCGTTTGCACCTTATCGTCCACCCCTTCCTGCTTCGGGTCCTTACGATCAGCGGTCTCGGCGAGATCGCGTTGGTGCAACCGGCGTCGGTTCCGGCACGTGAAAACGGCGACGGCTAGCACCCGGCGTTCGGGAGCCTTACCACCACTTTCGTTTGTTCGCGCTGTAACGCGAAAGACGTGCACTGTTTGCCTTCTGGCCACCGACGGGCGTATTGGGTCTGCGAACCTTGACCGGACGAACCGGGACGGACGAGGCGCCGCGACGAGGGAACACGACGAAAGGCCCGCCATGACAGAACACTTGCGCGCTTACAACAGTCTGTGGCAGGTCCGCAGTGACTCGTGGTGCCGGTTGGAGGAAGCCGCCGATCGGCTATCGCGCCCGCGCACCGTGGGTTCCGTGAAAGACAAATGTGTGAGTGCGTGCCAGGAGCAATTGGCTCGGTTGAGCACGCTGGAGCCCTACTGGGCGTATCCAGGCTCGCCTCAATTCGCCCGAATTCAGCGACTGTTTGCCGCTGGCAACTACGACAAGTTCGCGCAAGAAGTCGGTCGGATCAATCGCGCGCTGTCCACGGAGTCGTACCGCTCAGGGGACGTGGACAACGCCGGTGCCGACGAACTGGACATGTTCCCTGCCGACCCGCGTCAGCTCGAGCACCAGCCGGCGACACAGATTGACCGGCCCTACTTTGAAGTGCTCGTCATCGAAAAGATGAGCGAGGCCCAGGAACGGGCGCTGCGCACCGAAGTACGCAAATGGCGGCGCCCAGACGACGAATTCGTCTACGAGCTCGTCGTGGTGGCCAGCGGAGACGAGGCGCTGATCGCGGCGCGTCTGAACGTAAACCTGCAGGCCGTGGTGATCCGGCGACGCTTTTCGCACCAATCCACCCGGGATCTGTCCAGCCTGGAGGAGTTCGTCGATGACGAGGTGTCGCATGAGCTGGCCGATCACCAGGCGCCCGAAGAACGCGCGCGGATACTCGCGGTTTCCATCGCCAAGCTGCGGCCCGAACTCGACCTGTACCTCATGACCGAGATCGAGGTGGAGTCGATCGCTGGGCGCCTGGGCCAGTACTTCCGCAGGGTGTTTCATGCTCGGGAAGGCATGCTCGAACTGCACCTGTCGATCTTGCAAGGTGTGGCTGCGCGCTACCGCACCCCGTTCTTCAGCGCGCTCAAGGAATACAGTCACCGGCCCACGGGTGTCTTTCACGCCTTGCCGATTTCGCAGGGCAAGTCGATCGTCAACTCGCACTGGATCAAGGACATGGTCAGCTTCTACGGCCTGGAAGTGTTCATGGCCGAGACCTCGGCGACGTGCGGTGGTCTGGACTCGCTGCTCGAGCCGACCGGGCCGCTGCGCGAATCGCAAAAGCTCGCCGCGCAAGCGTACGGGGCACGTCACACGTACTTCGTCACCAACGGAACGTCGACGGCCAACAAAATCGTCACCCAGGCGTTGGTGGCACCCGGCGACATCGTGCTACTGGACCGTAACTGCCACCAGTCGCATCACTACGGGATGATGATGGCCGGCGCGAAGGTCGTTTATCTGGAGGCGTACCCGCTCAACGACTACTCGATGTACGGCGCGGTGCCGTTGCGGGAGATCAAGTCGAAATTGTTGGCGCTGCGACGCGCCGGCAAGCTCGACCGCGTCAAGATGATGTCG
>Ga0182012_10000694_pt1 | contig 37045 bp, 32 predicted proteins | sample 612S2SmetaG_FD_120486 | JGI IMG/M metagenome (GOLD analysis project Ga0182012, IMG submission 120486) | Permafrost microbial communities from Stordalen Mire, Sweden - 612S2S metaG | ecosystem: Environmental > Terrestrial > Soil > Wetlands > Permafrost | place: Sweden: Stordalen | collected...
AACGACATTGGGTTCGCGCGTCTCAGCTGCCATGGGTTCAGCGTATTGCTGAAACCGCACATTTAGTAGCAGTTCATCCGGAGTCCGGGACTGCGCCGGCCTACCCTGCCACAGGCTCCCGGTCACCGGCGCGGCCGAACACCATCGCCTCCTCGATGCGGTCGAACCGGTGGTCGATGGCATCGGCGAAGTAGTTCTGCCGCACATGCCACGGCCGCTTGGTGCCCGACTTGGGCAGCACGTGCACTGACCGCTTCACGTAGCCGGCCTGAATGTCCCAGGACGGCTTCTCGGCTATCTGCTCGTCGCCACGATGTGGGCTGGCGTGGGTGTAGCCGTGGGATGTCATGTGCGCCAGCAGCTTTGCCGTGGCCCGGGCCGTCATGTCGGCCCGCAGCGTCCAAGAGGCGTTGGTGTAGCCCACACACCAGAACAGGTTTGGCACGTCTTCGAGCATGTGGGCTTTGTAGACGAAGCGGTCGCTGGGATTGATTTCTACGCCGTCCAGGCTGATCGCGGCCCCGCCGAGCGCCTGCAGTTGCAGGCCGGTGGCCGTCACGATGATGTCGGCATCGAGGTGTCCACCGGATTTGAGTGCGATACCGGTGGCGTCGAAATGGTCGATGTGGTCAGTGACCACATCGGCGCGGCCATCGCTGACGGCGCTGTACAGGTCAGCGTCGGGGATCAGGCACATCCTCTGGTCCCACGGGTTGTACCGCGGCTTGAAGTGGGTGTCGACGTCGTAACCGTCGGGCAGGTTACTGGTCGCTACGCGCCGCAACAGCCACTTCACCAATCCCGGTAGCTTGCGGGATAAGGCGAAGAACGCCGCCTCAATCAGCGCGTTGTACATCCGGACAACCAAATGAGCAGCTCTGCGGGGCAACAGGGTACGAGCGACGGCCGCGACCTTGCCGTATTTCGACGCCGAGGCCAGGTAGGTCGGTGAGCGTTGCAACATGGTCACATGTGCAGCCCGCTCTGACAGGGATGGGAGAAGTGTGACCGCGGTGGCTCCGCTGCCGATCACGACGACCTTCTTGCCGGCGTAGTCCAAGTCCTCCGGCCAGTGTTGCGGATGCACGACGGTGCCGCCGAACTGCTCGATGCCGGGGAAGTCAGGGGTGTAGCCCTCGTCATAGTTGTAATAGCCGCTGCCGAAGAAGACGAACCGGCTGCGGTAGCTCTTTTGGACGCCGTCTTGCTCGACCGTCACCGTCCAGGTGTCGGTGGACGAATCCCAATCCGCTGCGCGGACGTAGCTGTTGAACCGGATGTGGCGGTCGATGCCGTACTTGTGTGCGGTGGCAGTGAGGTACTCGCGGATGTGGATGCCGTCGGCGACGCCCTCTTTTCGGGTCCAGGGCTCGAAGGGAAACGACAGCGTGAAGATGCTGCTGTCCGAGCGCACGCCCGGGTAACGAAACAGATCCCACGTCCCGCCGATCTGCCCGCGTCTCTCCACGATGGTGTAGGTCAGGTGTGGGTTGCGCTCGGTGATCCGATAAGCGGCACCGATGCCCGAGATTCCTGCTCCGACAATGAGGACATCGAAATAGTCGGCCTCAGCCGGTGTGCGGCCAGTGGCTTCCTGGGGAGTCACGGTCATCGTGAACCTCGCTTGAATTGTGGGATCTATCACCAGAGTAGATACCTACCGGACGAAGCGAACGCGGATGCGCTTTAGCGGTAGTTGACGAACTGCAGCGCCACGTCCAGGTCGGCGTTCTTGAGCAGCGCGATGACGGCCTGCAGGTCGTCACGCTTTTTGCTGGTGACGCGCACCTCCTCGCCCTGGATCTGGGTCTTGACGGTCTTGGGCCCCTCGTCGCGGATGAGCTTGGTGATCTTTTTGGCGTTCTCGCTGCTGATGCCCTGCTTGAGCGTGCCGGTGACCTTGTAGGTCTTGCCGGAGGCCTGCGGCTCGCCGGCGTCGAAGGCCTTCATCGAGATGTCGCGGCGGATCAGCTTTTCCTTGAAGACATCGACGGCGGCCTTCACGCGCTCCTCGGTGGATGACGTCAGCTCGACGGCTTCGTCGCCCTTCCACGCGATTTTGGTGTCTGTGCCGCGGAAGTCGAAGCGCGTGGCCAGCTCCTTGGCCGCCTGGTTGAGAGCGTTGTCGAACTCCTGCCGGTCGACCTTGCTGACGATGTCGAACGATGAGTCAGCCACTCGATCCTTCCCTTTCTTCCGTGATAGCCGTTTGTGCTCTGTCTACCCGCTCGTTGTAACCTGCTAGGCGGCAGGTTGCCCGAGTGGCCAATGGGAGCGGACTGTAAATCCGTCGGCTAACGCCTACACTGGTTCGAATCCAGTACCTGCCACCATGGTCAGAGGCTATTTTTGGCTACGGCAATGGGTTTGAGAGCGGTTGTCGTCCGCAGGGCGTCCGGTGCAGTCGAACTTCGTCGATAGCGCCGACTGCCGGCACCGCCTTGTTGAAGGTGTAGCGCAGTTCATGTTCGAGTACCCGCCGGCGGGGGTGCCCTCCACAGTGAACCACCGAATAACGCTCCGCTTAAGGCGTTGGACGCGATGGTCTTCTTCACCAGATCACCACTTCAGCGCCGTCGCCGCCGTAGCAGCGAGTCGAGATCAGCGTCTCCCCAGTCCCGAAAATGGCGGGGTAGCGGCCCATGCAGGTTATTTCGTAGCGCTCACCCGTGATCGGAGAGTAGGCGATGAAGTCGTTGGTCATGCCCGACGCGTAGAAACCCCGCTGGACGTTGTCGGCGAATGCGCAGGTGGTGTGCCCTCCGACTACGCCTTCATGACCTGACGGGCACATAGTGAACACGTCGGCGTGGGCTGGGCTGATGTCCAGCAGTGAGCCTGCGATGAGCGCCGCGCCGATACCGGCGGCGGCAAGGATTTTCTTCATGTTCATTCCTTTCATCACACGGTCTGGGTGGGGCCGGACGGGCTGGACGGAACCGACGGGACCACAGGCAGTTCCGGCGTGCTGAACGACGAGAGATACTGCGGGCAGAAGACGGTGACCGCGTCAAAGAGGTCGTCGGCCGCGTCCTTCGTGGTGTAGCTCGGGACGGCGGTGTACGCCTGGTAGGCGATTTGCACCGGGCTGTAGCCGGCGGAAAGCTCGGTGCACATGTTCATGCCGGAGCGAATGGCGCCGGCGGCGTTGGAGACGACGATGCCGTCGTTGTTCAGCATCTGCAGGTAGACCAGCGCGGGGTCATCCACGCTGCCGGTAGAGGCGTTGGCTGTGCCGGGCCCCAACAGGGCGCCGCCCAGCAGTGCTGCGCCGACGAGTATGCCGCCGCCGATTGTCTTCTTCATTGTGATCTCCTTCTCATTGATGACCCCTGCTTCCTGTTTGCGGTCTTCTGTGCCGCATCGTGGGCTCATTCGAGAGCTTATGACATTTTTGTTCCGATTACGGAACAATGTTGCACAGATCACAGAATGGAAACGTTATCGAGCCAGAAGACGCGCGGGATGAGGATTTTTGACTGCTTTTGGGACAGCAAGTAGTGTTTAGGGCATGCCAAGACTGAGCCGGGCCGGGAAGGACATCGGCCGCGTCCTTGAGTGGCTCCTAAACCGAGATGTTCCAGACGGTGAAATCGGTTCCGCCCTCAACCTGCCGAAAGCGACCTACTCTCGGCGCAAAGACGCCGAGGACTTCCCCAGCTACGCGGAACTGACCGCGCTGGCCGAGTACTTTGGCCTCTCATCACGCGTCCTGCAGATCGCCTTTTGCTGGCGCGGAGAGGACGAACTGATCCTTCTCAACGTCGAGGAGATGCGCCAATACGTGGAGCAGGCCGGGCACACAATATTCGGCATCGAAGCGGTACGTAACTTCATCGAAGAACGCGGGAAAGGCGACGGCCGCCTGGCCACCGCGATCCGGATGCTCATGGAGTCGGCGGACCCGAATGTTGAGCGCTTCCACCACGCCGAAACGGCCACATAAAACCCGGCCAGGGGCAAACCAAACCTCGCTAAGGACGTGGCCTTAGCAGCAACGGACACCGCTGGCTATCGATCAACAAGGCTAAAGCCCCCCTAGGGAACTGCTACGGCTGCTTACCACAACACCAACGATAAGAGGTTCCTGGCTGAGGCTTTGCTACGACTCAAGTCCTGCAAGGTGCCGAGCGTGCTAGCAACGAGCCCACGTTGGAGTACCAGTCGGCCTAGAACCTACGTCGGGTCGTGCCGGTATTCGCCGGTATCTGCGGGTCTAGATTGGCAGACGTGCGGGCTGCGGCGTTGGTTCTGAGTCTTGCAACGATGACGCATGGGTGGCTGGCAATCTGGCACACCACCGGCGGCCGGATCACAGCCACCGAGATCGGTGTTCTGTCGCCGGTGTAGCGAGCTTCAGGGCGGCCGGCGTCGCATCCTTCTTTCTGGGTGAAACCCCGACCGTCCGCAAGCCGTCCGCAAATAGAGGTGACAGCCGCTTTCGTCCGTCAACACAACCAACCGTCTGAGCTGGTGCTTTGTTTGGCAACCAACACAGCTTGAACGGCCAAAATGCAAGAAGGGCGGACTGGAAAGAACCGCCGCATTGGGGATGTCGTTCCTCAATCTCGACGATTTGAGCGTCGACGCCGACGGCACGTACATAATTCAGGTGGGCGGGACCCGACGCCGGGGAAACTACCTGTCGAGCGGACCCGGCGCCACCGTTGGGTCAGACGAGCCCACCATCAGCCCGGAGGCCCGAGAAGATCGAATCGAACGACGACGTCTTGCCCTTGATCACCGGTTTCGACCGTGATCAACCGATCTCGGCCACGACTGGACATTGCCCTAAGCACAACCGGAGGACGCGATGCCTGAGACACCCCAGACCATGACCGCCTACCGTCTGCTCGAGTGGGGCAAGGGCGGATACGACGAGGTCCCAGTTCCGAAGCCAGGCGCCCTCGACGTGCTGCTGAAAGTCGGAGGTGTCGGGATCTGTGGCAGCGACCTGTCGTTCCTCCGGATGTCGTCAGGTGGTTGGCCGGCCAGCCCACCATGGACACTCGGTCACGAGATCGGTGGCTGGGTAGCGGAACGGGGCTCGGGTGTCACCAGTGTGAACGTCGGCGATGCTGTCCTCGCGACCGGCGCAGACAGCTGTGGACGATGTGAGTTCTGCCTGCGCGGGCGGGACAATCTGTGTCCTACGACGGTCACGGGGCGCGGCTGCGGTACGGACGGCGGTCTGGCCTCATACGTCGTCGTGCCGGAGCGTCAGCTCGTTCCGCTCATCGGCCTCGATCCTCGCTCTGCAGCGCCCCTGACCGACGCCGGACACACCTCGTACGGGGCCGTTAAGGCTCAGGTTCCCCGTCTCGCACCAGGCACTACTGCGATGGTGGTCGGATGCGGTGGGCTCGGCAGTTTCGCTGTTCAGTACCTGGCGCTGCTGACCCGCGCGACGATAATCGTGGTTGACGTATCCGAACAACGGCTCGCGTACGCACGCGAACTCGGCGCACACCACAGCGTGCGGGCAGGGGAGAACGCTGCCGACGACGTGCGCCGGTTGACGGCGGGACGTGGGGTGGACGCGGTCTTCGATTTCGTCGGACACCAGGATTCGATCGACCTTGCGGTCTCGGCGACACGGATCGCGGGCAGCATTTCGATTGCAGGCCTCGGCCAGGGCAGTATTCCTTTTGAGTGGGGTCGAACACCGGCGCTGGCAAGTGAGATCATCATTCGTGTCGGCGGTTCCCTTCCGGAGTTGCATGAGGTCGTGACTGCAGCTGAATCGGGCAAACTCACCATCGACGTCGAACACTTCGCCTTCGACCAGATAGATGACGCTCTGGGCCGGCTGGCCCGGGGCGAACTCCGCGGCCGCGCGGTGATCACGCCAAACGGCTGACCGCCGGTTGGGCGCCAACGTACTGCTGCACCCGCCGGCTTCCCGGCAGTGTCGAACGCCGTGATGACGGTCCTATAAGTCACTGATCATTGGCATGTGGTGCTGACCCATGTCACCATTTGGTTCGCTATCCAGCCGTTCTCCGCCATCAAGATGTCATCCGCACTGACCTGCCCTGGGCCATCTCGCACGATCACCCTGGAGTACTCGCCGCTGCGACATGCCAGCAACCTCGAATCGGTTTTGACCTACGAAGGCACTTCCGAGATGCACCTGCTATCCATCGGCCGTGCCCTCACCGGGCAAGCCGCTTTCCGCTGATACGACGGTGTCTGTACCGGGTCTGGTGCACATCCATGGCGGGATGCATGGGTCGTGGTGCTGGGATGCTGTGGTACCGCGGTTGCGCACCGAGGTGTGCGTCGTGGATCTGCCCGGGCGCCCGAACCGGCCCGCCGTTCTTGCGGAGCTGACCCTCGACGACTTCGCGGACTCGGTTGTCGCCGACGTGAACTCCGCGGGCTTGGATCACGATAACGATGTAGCCGCCAGTTGCGGGGCTGCTTGCTTGGTTCTATCGGGGCAGCACGGCCTCGATGGCGCTGATAACTTCGGGCGCGTCTGGTTCGGTCGGGGGCCGAAACCGATTGACCACCTCACCGTTGGGCGCGAGCAGAAATTTCTCGAAGTTCCATTGAAGGTCGCCTGCCTCTCCAACGGAATCGGCGGCCTTGGTCAGCTCGGTGTAGAGCGGGTGGCGGTCGTCGCCGTTGGCCAGCTTCCCCAATGCCGTGTACTGCGGAGGAAGCCCGCATTTGGAGGCGACGTTCACGACCAGCGTTGCGCCGTCGGACAATTCGGCCAGCGTTGCCGGCGTGCCGTCGAGGGTGGTCAGGGCGATGTCTTTGAGGGTCACTGATATGACGCTAACACCGGGTCGCGCAGCCCCGCATCGGTGCGAGCGCGCTGCGACCGCTGCCCGCGAGCTTTCCGCTATCCGGATTAGGTAGAGGTGGCGATGTCTAGAACCCAAAGTACGAGAGCGCGAAACGGTACACTTCCCGGCGTGATTGGACCCCCCGGGACGCTGATCGGTTCGGTGGAACCGCGCAGCCGGTGGCCTGGCAGACCGCGTACGCGAGCGCAGTCAAGACCCTCGGCGGCACTGTCGATGTTCGCGACTACCCGCACGACGACCACTTCTCGCTGCCGGATAGCTGCATAGCGGACGCCCTGGCATGGCTGACGTCGCTGCTCTGAGTCCCGGCCGCCTCGTCAATCGGGCGCGAGGAGGCGGGGCGAGACGGCGATGACGGATGAGCATGAAGGACCCAGACTGATTGAATTCCTCGATGACCGGCTCGAGTACCGACGATTGTTCTCGGAGGTCTGGGGGACGTTCCTGCTCGTGCTGGTCGCCGCTGGTGCCGGCGCGGTCGGCGCGCAGCCCTACGGCGGCGGGCTAACCCTTCCGGTGAAGGTGATCGCGCCCGGCGTGACGGTCATGGCGATTATCTACTTCATGGGCACCATTTCCGGTGCACATTTGAATCCGGCCGTGACGTGGGCGTTCGCGTTGCGCGGCAACTTCCCGTGGCGCCGGGTGCCGGGTTACATTGCGGCGCAGGCGATCGGGGCGTTTCTGGCGTGCCTGTTCCTGCAGTGGACCATCGGCGGGATCATCCACGGCGCGACGGTGCCGGCTCCCGGTGTGCCCGACTGGGTGGCCATCGCGATCGAGGGCGTGCTCACGCTCGGCCTCGTCAGCGTCATCCTGGGCACGTCGTCGGGTGCCCGGAACATCGGAACCAATGCGGCGATCGCGGTCGGCGGGTACATCGGAATTGTCGTCGTGTGGGCTGCTCCGGTCACGGGTGCATCGATGAACCCGATGCGCTCGCTTGCGCCCGACGCCGTCGGCGGGCAGCTCAGCACGTATTGGATCTACCTGGTCGGACCAATGATCGGCGCTAGCAGCGCGGTCTGGTTCGAGTACATCCTGAAGGGCCGGGCCACTTCCGCCGGCGCGGAGGCGGCCCAGGGCACGCTCGACGCAGACGGCACCGTCGACCTGTAGTCGCTCTTTGGTTCGTCCGGACTTAAATCCCGACTTCGATCGTTACAGACCGGCCTGCGCCGCCGTGCGCGGCGTCAGTCGGAATCTCCGGATTTCAAAGACACTGTCGGCCAAGAGCGTTGGGTCCACATTTGGTCAAGGTTCGGCTTGACCGACTCGGCTCCCGGTGGAAGCGCGACGCGCTCGACTGAGCTGTATATGCGGCCCATGAATGACCGTACCGCCGCACGTGCTCGCCGTTCCCCCATGCCCCAGGAAGCCGCTTCGGCTGTCAGATCATCGACGTTGATGCGGTCGATGCTCGTCTTCCCGTTGATCACATGGCCTGTGCCCTTGAATGCGGGATGCAGGTACATGACCGGCGCGACATCGTAGATCGGTGTCAGGGACACGCTCCCATCGCGGCCGATCATCATTGAGTAGTTTTTTGAGTGCGCGTCAGCATTACCGATGACGACGTTGAACGTGATTGCCTGCAGCAACGCCAACCGAAACCCGTCAGGGTCCAATGCCCTCGGTGCGGCCGCGCGTGCTATGCGCCTTAGCCTAGAGCCTAAACGGGTTCCTTCGCTGGTGCTCTCGTATTTGGCCGCAGGATCGAGGCCTAGCGCTTGACAGAAATCTTCCTGATGCAGCCGATCGCCGTCAGCGCCGCGGTCATAGCGGACCACGACAATGGCCTCGCGCTCACCGAACCGCTCTAATCGAGACTCCGCAGCATTGATGCCTGCTCCGCGTGCCACTCGTAGCGACCAGTCTTCGGTCTGAATGAGATTCTTTACGGCGCCGCCGAGCGGCTCGGGTTTGATGATGTGTGTTGAGGCCGCACCGGCTTCAGGCCAGCCCCATTCGCCGTTGGGAAGAGCTACCAACAGCACTTTGTCCTGAATACCGGCGAGCGATGCCTGTGGTGTGGTGCCCTCGGGCAGGTGGTAGGTCGGCAGGTCCGCGATCAGACTGTCGACCTCCTGCTTCGTCAAACGGCGGACCTGGCCGGCACCGGGTTTTGCTCCTTCGACAAGGATCTGGACAGCACCGGCACATTCCGCACCTAACCGTTCCAATAGCGTCATCGTGTCGTTGACTGGTACGCCAGCCTCAGTGGCGATGTGACGACGCAAGTTGCCTTCCGGCAGAAGACCTTCGATGAACGCCGACACCTGCAACGTGCCGTCCCGGTCCTGGATGGGTTTTCGCGAGATGGGTAACGCCAAAGACAGGACTCGACTTCCCTCGCCGAAGGTGTCGAGCGCCTCCTCGGTGAACTCCAAACGCAGGCGAAACCGGCGTGGCTCACTCAGCCGTGCGACGTGGACGCCGTACAACCAAACGTCAAGCGCTTTGCGTGCCATCGATTGTCGTCACTCGGGAAAACTTCGGCACCAGCGCCAGCGCGATGCCGCACTCGGAAAGCGCGCGCAGCGCTATGTCGACGCTGACAGATTCCCCCCGCTCAAGACGGGAGATGGTCATACGAGTGACTCCGATGCGGTTGGCGAGCTCATCCTGGTTGAAGCCTCTGGCCTGGCGCGCGCGCCGGACGTGTTCGCCGAGTTCGGTGGTGTCGTACACAAGCGGGACCGGATGATACATATTTCGATCATACGACTGACAGGTCCAAATGATCAATATTTCAATCACAAAGCGGCAGCAGCCCGAATGATCAATATTTTTATCACGACTGTGCAGCCATGTTTCCACGATCCTCGACGTACGTGAGTGCGCACGGCACGGCCCGCCGCCTATCGGGGCAGCACGGCCTCGATGGCGTTGATGACCTCGGGCGCGTCTGGTTCGGTCCGGGGCCGAAACCGATTGACCACCTCGCCGTCGGGCGCGAGCAGAAATTTCTCGAAGTTCCACTGAATGTCGCCTGCCTGGCCGTCGGAATCGACGGCCTTGGTCAGCTCGGCGTAGAGCGGGTGGCGGTCGTCGCCGTTGACGTCGGTCTTCTCCAGCAACGGGAACGTCACCCCGTAGGTCGTCGAGCAGAATGCCTGGATCTCCTCGGCCGTGCCCGGTTCCTGGCCCATGAACTGATTGCACGGGACACCGACGACCGTCAGGCCACGGTCGCCATAGTCCTTGGCCAGCTTCTCCAACGCCGTGTACTGCGGAGTAAGCCCGCATTTGGAGGCGACGTTGACGACCAGCGTTGCGCCGTCGGACAATTCGGCTAGCGTGGCCGGCTTGCCGTCGAGGGTGGTGAGGGCGATGTCTTTGAGGGTCACGCCGATGACGCTAACACTCGTCCTTCCTGCTGCTCCGCGAGACTTCCTGTCACGTGCAAAGTATCGGAGCGTCGCACACATTACCGGGGCAATAGGTCGAGTGTGCTGCGTTGACCATGGTGCCGACGTCTAACAACGTGACGCCCTTGGCGTCCAAGCGGGCGTGGATGTCGTCGGCAATCTGTTGTGGCGTCCAATCCCAAGTGAGGTCGTAGCAGATGAGGTGCGCCTCTCCGATGAGTGCCTCTTCCGTCTTGGGCGGCCACGTGAGGCCGACGGCGCGCAGTTTTGCGAGGTATGCGTCGTCAGCGGGATTGGCGGTCGCAATCGCAGCGCTACTAACCATGGCTGCGCCAGCCATCACGGGGATGGTAAGTCTGGCCAGCCAGCGAGGTGAGGGCATTCGATTCCCTTCCTATCTTCTCGGCGTGAGCAAGGCCGCAGCACTGGGCGGGTCCCAAGCAGCACAAATATGAAGAATAGCGAAAGCCCGGAAAGGCGGCTCGAGTTGATGATGAGGCGCGTCGCGGGACGGACACTCAGCGACGTAAGCCGTTGTCAATGTTAGTCGCTCGCATGAAGTGGCTGTTCCGCAAGGCCCGCACTCCACCTGAGTCAGCCCTGGGTGGCGGCATGCTGGTCGTTGATCATGCCGCCGCCGGGATGAAGACTGCCGGGAACGATACGACGCCGCACGACACGCCACCGCTGCTCCATCGGACGTCTGCGCCGGGGGCCAGCCGATAGTCTGGGATGACGTCCAGCACGAGGTTCAGCGCGACCTCCATCTCCAACAAGGCCAGATGCTCGCCCAGGCACCGGTGCCGACCGCTGCCGAACGCCAAGTGCGAACGAGCGTCGCGGTCGAGGTCGAACACGTCGGGATCGGAGAATCGGCGGGGGTCGCGGTTGGCCGCCGCGTAAAGCAGCGCAAGTCGCTCGTCCTTGGCCATGGCCTGGCCGCGGAACTCGGTGTCCTGAGTCACCGTGCGGCCCAGATACAGGATGGGTGAGTCCATCCGCAGACTCTCGTCCACGGCTCGTCGTACCAGCGATCGATCAGCCAACAGCCGGTCCCGCACCCCCGGGGTAGTGGCCACCCGGTAGAGCATGCTGGCGATGCTGTGAATCGTCGTCTCGTGGCCTGCCATGATCAATAGTTGGATCATGCCCAGAATCCGCTCGGACGGAATGGGCTCACCGTCGACCTCGGAATTCACGATCTTGGCCAGAACGTCGATGTTCGGGCCACCCAGCCGTTCATCGATCCGGTCCTGAATCCAGCTCTCCAGGGCCACCGCAGCATCGCGTCTTTTGTTCACATCATCCAAGATCTGGTCCTCGAGGAATTTCCCACCGAGGATGCGCATCTCCTCGCACAGTTCGGGTTGGATGCCGAAAACTCCGGTGATGACCAGGGGCGGAATCTGCTTGGCGAAGTCGGCGGCCAGGTCCGCCGAGCCGGTACCGGCAAACGACCGAAGAATCCGGGTGACGATGTCGGTCACCATCGGTTCGTACTGCTGGACCGCTCCCGCGCTGAAGTAGCTCATCAGCATTTTGCGGTATGTCGTGTGTTCGGGCGGCTCAAGCTCGGGAGGCACGATCTTGACCGTGGCTCCGGTCTGCGGGATCAGCAATCCTTGGGCGGTGGTGAATCGCTCCTGGTCACGGGCGGCTTCGACGACGGCGTCGTATTCCAACAGATGCCAGAAACCGCCGTAGCGCGTGCTGTATCCCAGCGGGCACTCTTCGCGCAGTTCCGCCAGCGCCTGCGGCTGACCTTCGCCGAGGGTGCGGTCGTTGATGTCCAACGTGGTGAGCGGGCGCTCAGCAGGGCAAGCCATCGCGATGTCACCGGTGCTGTCACCCATCAGCAATCTCCTTCACATCTGCAGCCAGGGACGTGATCCGTAATCCTGCAGAAATCGGGCCACGACTACCGGTTCACCTAATACGTGATCATGCCCCGCATGATCGTGCCGGCCAACAGGTCGGAGTACCCCTCGTTGACCTGGTCGAGGCTGTAGGTCTTGGTGACCAGTTCCTTGAGTTTGAGCTCTCCCTGCTTGTACAGCGATAGCAACTTCGGTAGATCGGCGTGCGGGTTGCAGCCGCCGAAGACGTTGCCGACGATCTCCTTCTGACTCAGGATCACATCCACCAGCACCACATCGGCATTCGTCACCGACGGACTCGCGACGGACGTCAGGCAGGCGCGCCCACCCTTGCGGGTCAGCAGCATCAACGGCATCAACATGTCACCGGTCATCAGGCTCACCGTCATGATCGTCCTGTCCGCCATCACGCCGCGGGTCAGCTCCGTAACCAGTGGCATGGCCTCCTCCATCGAGGCCACCGAGTGGGTGGCGCCGAGAAGTTTCGACTGCTCCCGGCGGAACGGGATGGGGTCGACGGCGATGATGTTCTCCGCGCCCGCGATGCGCGAACCCTGGATGGCGCTCGAGCCCACGCCGCCGCAGCCCACCACCACTACCGTGTCCCCTGGGCCGACCTTGGCCCGGTTGACCGCTGCTCCGAAACCGGTGGCGACGCCGCACCCGACCAGTGAGGCCAGCTCCAGTGGAATGTCGTCGTCGATCTTCACGCACGAGTCCTGGTGCACCACCGTGTACGGACTGAACGTGCCCAGCATCGACATCCGGCAGAGGCCCTGCCCGCGGGCGTGGGTGCGCGGCTTGCCGTCCACGATCGGCAGACCACCCATGATGAGCGCGCCGTAGTCGCACAGCACCGACTCACCGCTGGCGCACCAGCGGCAGTGGCCACATGCCGGCATGAAGGCCAACACCACGTGATCGCCCGGCTTCAGGCGCGTGACGCCCTGTCCTACCTCCTCGACCACACCGGCACCCTCGTGGCCGCCGACGATCGGCAAGCCGATGGGCATATCGCCCTTCACGCCGTGGTCGTCGGAATGACACAACCCACTCGAGGCAAGCCGGACCCGGACCTCGCCGGGCTGGGGATCGTCGAGTTCGACCTCCTCCACGCTCCAGGGTTGGCCGACTTCCCACAGCACCGCCGCCTGTGTCTTCATGAATTCCCTTTCTCCTGATCATGTTTCATCCGATATCGATTCGATTGGCAACGCGGGTATTCAGTAAGCGACCGTCAACCGGCGAACTTGGAGCCATCCCGGACGGCGGCCGTCACCTCGTGGCCGCGGGCCAGCAGTTCGTCGAGGACCGGCGCGCCGACTTTCCCGGTCGCGCCCAACAGCAATGCATGCTTCGCGAACTCCCTTCGATCACGTCACCCCACCTCGACAGCTGCCCATCAACCGAACAACATCCGGATAGGTGCGAGCGACCATGTGCGAGTCCTGGCCTCCGCAATGGGGGCGGACCGGCTCTGTGTTGGTGACCTAAATGGCGCTAACCTAACGTTATTGGGTGAATGGGTCAAGAATCAGCTGGCGGCGAAACGCCATGTGGCTGATGCGTCGGGATCAGCGCGTCTCGAGTCCATCGAGCGGCCTTTCGCCAGACCGCGATCTGAATTCGACCCTCGCGCGCGTAGTGGAGAAGCTTGAGGGGTGGTGGCCCCTGAGCCCGGAGCCCAACCCGTTGTTTTGTGGTGTGGCTAATGAAGCGGGCGGCGCGGCATAGCGAAACCCCAAAATTCGGGGCGAGATCGTGATAGCTATGGCTGTCTGCATATCTCCAGATCTGTGTTGGTCGGGCGGCCATGTGGGAGGCAGCGATGTCGTACGTAGTGGCAGCTCCGGAGATGCTGGCGGCGGCCGCCGCAGATATGGCGGGCATCGGCTCGTCGCTGAACGCCGCCAACGCGGCGGCGACGAGTCCGACCACCGCGGTGATCGCCGCGGCCGAGGATGAGGTGTCGGCCGCCATCGCATCGCTGTTTTCTGGTCACGCCCAGCAGTTTCAGGCGCTCAGCGCGCAGGCGGCGGCGTTGCATGCTCAGTTCGTGCAGTCGTTGAACGGGGCGGAAGGCGCGTATGCCGCCGCGGAAGTGGCCAGTGCCCAGAGCCTGGCGGCGTTTTCGCCGGTGCAGGATCTGACGGGGCGCCCGCTGGTCGGTAACGGAGCCAACGGCACGACCAACGCGCAAGGGGTGGGGACGCCCGGCGGAGCCGGGGGGTGGCTGTACGGCAACGGCGGAAACGGCGGGGATAGCACCAATTACGGTTCGATCGGCGGGGCCGGCGGGGCAGCCGGCCTGTGGGGCAACGGCGGGGCCGGCGGAACCGGCGCGACCGTCGGGAATGGTGGTGCCGGTGGCAGTGGCGGGTGGTTGGTCGGCACCGGTGGCGCGGGCGGGACCGGCGGCCTTTTGGGGAGTGGCGGTGCCGGCGGAGCCGGGGGGTGGCTGTACGGCGACGGTGGCAACGGTGGGGCCAGCACCAATTATGGAGCGATCGGTGGTGCCGGCGGGGCCGCCGGCCTGTGGGGCAACGGCGGGGCCGGCGGGGCCGGCGGGACCGGTGGTGCCGGTGGCGCTGGCGGGTGGCTGGTCGGCAACGGCGGCGCAGGCGGGACCGGCGGGCCGGGCGGCCTTTTCGGTAGCGGCGGTACCGGTGGTGCCGGCGGGTGGCTATACGGCAACGGCGGGGCCGGTGGGGACAGCAGCAATTACGGAGTAACCGGCGGTGCCGGCGGGGCCGCCGGCCTGTGGGGCAACGGCGGGGCCGGCGGGACGGGTGGCACCACCGGTTCTGGTGGTGCCGGTGGCGGTGGCGGTTGGCTGGTCGGTGACGGCGGCACGGGCGGAACCGGCGGGCTTTTCGGTAATGGCGGTGCCGGTGGCGCCGGCGGCATGCTGTGGGGCACCGAAGGGGCCGCTGGCGCGGCCGGCGCTACACCGGCGAATGTCACGATCCCGCTCTCGTACACGTCAGCAGGCAACTACACGACTGTAAACATCTCTGTCGGTGGCGCACCGATTTTTCCCGCGGAGGTTGACACCGGATCCAGCGGTCTCTTAATCCTGTCCACAGAGGTCAATACACAGACCCTCGGCCCGCCGGTCGGGATGGGCAGCACTGAGTACGGCGGCCAGACGTTTTACTACACCGAGTACAGAACACCGGTGTATTTCGGTAATGGACTTTCCACCGCGCCGACAACCATTGGCGTCGTCACCACCGTAACGGAGAATGGGTCTTCTACTCCTATACCTACCAGCGAATGGACGCCAGCAAACGGCATAAATTCAGTGATGGGTGTTTGTTGGGGGTCTGATGCCGGGGGGCTCAGCAGCCCCGTACACGAGTTACCGAGTGGCCTCAGTCAAGGTTTCCTGGTAAACGAACCCGCGGGTCAGCTGGAGGTCGGACCCAACCCGCTAACCCCCGTTACCACGACTCCCGGATGGTATGACACCACCCTGGACGTACAGATCAGTTACGCGGGTACCCAATCACCGATCCAGACGATTACCGATAACGTGACGATCGACAGCGGTGGTTTAGGTGGAAACATTCCGCACGACGTACTCCCGTCAACTCTTTCCAGCTATGCCGTCGGCGATAACCTCCCGGTGGGAACAACTGTTTCGGTCTACACCAGCGACGGTCAGACGTTGCTCTACACGACAACTATTACGCAGGCCCAGTACAGTGCGGGCGACGGCCCATATGTTTCGACAGCATCCGGAGGCATGAATACCGGGATCGCTCCCTTCTTCCAGGGGCCGATGTACTTCTCGTACACTCCCGCCGATAGCGGCACGGTAGTTTGGGATTACGCACCTACCTGAGCACGACATCGGCAAGCGATTGCCTTTGCCGATGAGTACCTGCGGTCACTCGCCACGAGCGACGCGATCCAGATTCAGCAGCCTCACGTAATTCTGCGCGACCATGTGCGGCCATGCCGCCTGTGTGACGAATACCGAGCCCATCAAATGAACGTCGAGTAGCTCACGCCAGACCTGCTCATCCGTGGACGGGAAGTCCAGGTAGCGGACAATTCCGGCATTGTTGATCACGACATCCACGTGACCGAAGGCATCGATGGCCTGCCCGATGATATTTGCGGCGCTCTTGGCGCTGGCCACGGTATCGGCATTGGCGATCGCGGTGCCGCCCGATGCGACAATTTCGGACGCCACCCGCTCCGATTCAGCCCGGTCGACGTCGTTGACCACGACGCTCGCACCGCGAGACGCCAGGAGCTTGGCATGCGCTTCGCCGATGCCGCGCCCCGCTCCGGTGACAACGGCATCTCGATGGTCAAAACGCAGTTGTGTCATGGCCTTCTCGATTCTGGTCCGCCGGCATTCGATGAAGCCGAGCCAAAAACGGTTGCATGACCCGAACCGAATAGGCCTTGGAGGTCATTACCTGCGCGTAGGGTATAGCCGCCGTCAAGGTAAATGGTCTGGCCCGTCAGGTAGGCGCCGGCCGGCGCCTACGTACCCCGTCTGCAGCCGTCGTGGCCTCGTCGTGACAGACGCCGACAGATCGACCTGAACTACTGTGGTCACACCGTGTAGCCACCGTCGACATGCAAGGTCTGGCCCGTGATCCATGCGGCACGCGACGACAGCAGGAATACCACCGCTTCGGCGACGTCCTCGGCGCGGCCCAGACGTGGCAGGTAAATGTTGCTCTTGGCGACCTCAAGTGCTTTCTGGCTGTAGTCACCGTTGGCGATCAGGGCATCCCACATCCCCGACTCGATCACCCCGGGTCCGACCGCGTTGACCCGCACACCGAAGCGACCTTCCTCGGCGGCCAGCCCGCGCACCATCGCCTCGATGGCGGCCTTGGGCAGCGACGACAGCAGATCGCGTTTGGGGTACCTGGCCACGGCGGCCGTGGTGATGGCGACAATCGCGCCGGGTCGTGAGCGCAGGTGCACGAGCCCGGCCTGCAACAGGTTGAAGCAGGCGACCGCGTCGTTTTCCAGCTGGGCGCGGATCCGGTCGGGGTGGGTGTTGACGACGTAGTCCATCTTGATGTGTGGCCCCGCGGCGTACACGACGCCGGCCAAATCGCGCGTCCCGGCGAACCGGTCATAGGCGGCAGCGACATCGTCGGTCCGCGTCAGGTCGAGCTGCACCGCGTGCGCGGCAACCCCGTTCAGTTCAAGCTCTTCGACCAGTGTCTCGGCGGCAGTTCGATTGCTCCGGTAGGTGAGCACGATGTTGGCGCCCTCACGGGCGAGCTGGCGACACACCGCAGAGCCCAGGCCGCCCGACCCGCCGGCCACCAATACCCAGCCGCCGTCCCAGCACGGACTCGTCGTCGATCGGGGTTCGGTCATGCTCGCAGATCCTCGAGCAGGGCCCGGGTGCCACGGGAGGGGGTGGTGCCCAGCTCGACGAGCACGCGCTCGCAGCCACGGAAAGCGTCCAGGATGCCACTGAGGTCACCGTGCGCGTGGGCGATCCGCATGCGCAGCTGCCAGGCCGCTTCGTCGTAGACGTTGGCGGCCAGCGTGGCGGCGTTGAGCTCGCGGGCATCGTGGAACCGTCCCAGTTCGAAGGCGAGTTTGGCGGCTTCGTGGCGGGCTTGGTTAGCGACGTCGGCGAGGTGTGTGCGTCGGTTGTCCACCCAGATCGAGTTCGCCTTGGCCAGGTACGGCCCTCGGTCGTAGCAGGCCAGCGCGTCGAGGGTCGCGGTCAGGCGCTCGTGGCCTTGGAGCCGCGCTGCGGCGGCGACGGCGGACTCGAAGTACACGGACTCACTGCCCATATGCACGTTCGGACTCACGGAGATCTGGTTGTCCACCGAGGTCACCTCGACCTCGTCGGGAAGCAGGATGCGGAGTTGGTGGACTGTTTGTCTGAGGTAGGCGCGAGCGCTGTCGTCCGCGCGGCCGTCGAACAGGCAGTCGAGGAGCTCGTCGCGCGCGATCGCGCGGACCTCGTTGGCGCACAAGTAGGCCAGCAGTTGGTAGGTCTTGGCGATGCGGGGTTTCACCTCCTGGTCGTTCACGACGAGCGCGACATCGCCGAACTCCCGCAGCCAGACCGACGCCGTGCTGTGGCCCAGCACGGTGACGCCTTGGGCGCCGAGCGCGCGGCCGAGATCGTGCCACGCAGAGTCAGCGCGCGGCTGTGCGTCGATGCGGCGGGACACCACGGCCGGAAAGTCTGCCAATGCCTGCAGCAGTAGGTGGTTGGACCCTTGGCGACGCGCAGTCGTCATGGCGAGTTCGGCGGCGGCGTCGGCGGCGTCCTCGTGTCCGAGCCGCCACTCGGCTTCGGCCAGATACACCGCCGCGATCGGAAGCTCCAGTATCCGGTCGCCGGCGACCATCACCTCCACCGCCCGGCGCAGCCGGTCGAGTGCGAGCTTGTCCTCACCACGACGCAGCAGGGCCAGCCCGTACCAGACATCGAGGTAGGCGGCGATCGCGGTGAACCGGCGGGCGTCTGGATCCCGGTCCAGCATGTCCAGGACGGCTTGTGCGGCAACCGGGTCTTGTTCCACCTTGAGCGCGAACTTAGCCGCCACTACCGCGTTGAGCGCTTGGTAGCCGATAGATCCGCTGGCGCGCGCGAGTGCGCGGCCGTCTGCGATGGTCGCGCGGGCCTCGTCGAAGAGCCCGGCGTCGATCAGGACTTCCGGTCCGATCGAGGCGCGTAGAACCACCGAGGTGTCTCCCGCCGCGAGCGCCGCCCGATATAACGCGAGTGCTTCGTCGGTGTGACCGAGCGCGCGCGCCCGCGCGATGTGGATAGGCCTGCCGATCGACTCCGCCCACGGCGTGGGTGGCAATTCGGCGAGCGCGCTGAGGCGGCCGAAGAAGTAGCTGACGAAGAAGGGCAGTACATCCAGCGTCGTCCCGGTCGGCTCGGGGGGAACCGGCTGCCCCCCTTCGGGTAGGTCGGCGAGCAACCACGCCGCATAGCGGACCGCGTCCACCCCGGGGCCGGGTCTGGCGGCGGCGAGCACGACTGCCACATCGTCGAGTCGTGCGACGTGCAGATAGGCCCACCCCATCACGCACGCGGCCAAGTCCGAGGCGGCGGCCAGCCGCTCCCGTTCGCCGCACGCCTCCAAGCCGTCCGCGACCCGGACTCCGCGCCGACAGTCATCGCTGACGACGGCGAGCATCAGCTCAGCGGTGCTGAGCGCGGAGGTCTCCGCCTGGCGAACCGGGGCCAGCGAGGTCAGCCAACGCTCGGCGATCTCAAGGTCGAGTCGCTCGATGACGGCGACGATGGATTGCTCGGCGCTGCGCAGAGCATGCTCGAGCGCTCCGGCCCGCAGGAACTGCTCGGTGGCCTCCTCGTAATGGCCATCCCGGCTCAGCAGCTGCCCGTGTGCCAGGAGAAGCCGGCGCAGCTCGCCCGATCCTTTGCTCTCCAACCGGTCACGCAGGTATTCGCGGAAACGCGGATGGGCGCGCAGTGAGCGGCCCTTGCCGTCCCAGGTGACCGGTAGCCGGGCCGCGCGCAGGCGCCGGAGGTGACTGGCGGCGTCGGTCAGCCCGAGAGCCTCGGCGTTGAGCGCCGTGACCTCGTCGATCAGGGAGGTGGCGATCAGGAAGTCGCGATCAGCGGGTTCAAGCTTGTCGAGAATATGCGAGGACAGGTAGCCGTGTAGCGGGTCGGCCTCGCCGCCGACCCCGGTCACATGCTCCGCTGAGCGCCAAGCCTCGAACAGGACACCGGTGACCCAGCCCGCGACCGCGTCGACCGCCGCTTCGGCGTCGACTCCGGTTGCGCCCAGATTTGCCAACGCGTGAGTCGCTTCCTCGGTGGTGAAGGCGAGATCCGCCTCGAGGACTGAAGCGATCGGCGGCGAAGTCGGCAGGGCGCACACGGCGCTGGGGATTGCGCGCCGGCTGAGCAGCACCAGGCGGGTCTGGCTTGGCGCGTACCGGGCCAGTGACTCGATGACGGCCCACGACGGCCGCTCGTCACCAAGCCTTTCGAGATCGTCGAGGACAACGACCACCGGCCGCTCACCGACTGCTTCGGAAAGCAGGCCCGCGGCTTCCGGATGAGAGATTCCCGCCGATAGTGCGCGCGTCGCGGCGGCCGGCATGCCGGGAAGCGCCTGCAACATTGCGGCCTCGAGGTAGGTCAACAGGCGTCCCGGCGAAACGTCGGTGTCGTCGACGCTCAGCCATGCGACGGCGCGCTGGCCGTCACCGACCGCCTGCGCAACAGTGGTGCTTTTGCCGGCGCCGGCGGTCGCACAGATCAGGACGATGCGGTGCCGGTCGATCAGGCCGCGCACAAGCCGGTCCAGACGGGGCCGCGCGACCAGGTGATCCGGAGGCGGCGGCGCGAGCAGCTTGCGCTGCACGAGAAGCCTCTCGCTGGGATTCACCATGACCTCTTCTCAGTGAGTGCGTCCACCTCGCCCGACTGCATGTTTCGGGCTCGTTCACAGCCCATCATCCATGCTTGGCTCCGCGAGGACCGACATGGCGGTCAGAGCTGAAGGAGTGCGGGAATGGACCAGAGATTCACGACGATGGCCCACCGGGTTTGCCTGATGGCCGGGCCCGTACTCGTTGTTCTGTACGGGGTCGGCTTCCTGGCGCTGTGCAAATTCGCACCGATCCCCAACCCTGCGTGGCCCGCCGAGCGGCTCACGGCCTGGATCGTCGACCATAAGTATTCCTACGAGCTGGGCTGCCTCTTCATGCTCATCGGCGCCGGCCTGCTCGGGCCCTGGGGTGCGTCGCACGCGGTGTTCACGCGCAAGACCGAGGTCCGCTTTCCGGTCCTGTACATCACCCAGATTGTGTCGCTGGCCGCTTCGGTCGCCATCTTCATCCTCATTTCGATCTTCTGGGCGGCGGCGGCATTCCGTGCCGGTCAGATCTCGCCGGAGATCACCCAGGCCCTTTTCGACCTCGGCTGGATCACGTTTCTGTGGGCCGGGCCGGCGTTCTACCTCTGGGCGCTGTCCCTGGCGGCCGGCATCCTGTGGAACCCGCCCGAGCACCAATTCTTCCCGCGCTGGTCGGGTTGGTTCACCGTGGTAGCTGTGCTCAGCTGGTCGCCGGGGTTGATCTTCGTGTTCTGGGGATCGGGGCCGGCCGCCTACAACGGGCCGCTCCCAACGTGGATCGCACTGGCCGACTACGGCGTCTGGATGGTGGTCATGACCGTTGTCGGGTGGAAGGCGATCTCCCGCCAGGAGGCTTTGTGCCGCACGGAGACCGACGAGGGTCTCGGCATCTACGAGCCGATCGACCCCGACCTCTCTGTGGCAGCAACGGACTCGGCTCCAACACCCGTGCTGTCGGGTGCCTCGGCCGGCGGAAGGAAATAGAGCATGCCGGACACCGAATCTCTGACCGCGACAACCACGCGAGAAGAAGCACCCCGAACCGCGTCGCGTGTTCGCCCGGAGAAACCACCATCGCGAGGGTGGATTCCGGGCGAATGGGGAATCTGGGTGTTCATCCTCACCGACTTCTCGGTGTTCGGCGGTTACTTCGGCACGTTCCTGGTCCTGCGCGGCCGGCAGCCGGGTGTGTTCCGTGCGGGCAGCCAGGCGCTGAGCCCTACGCACGGAGCCGTCAATACCGTTTTCATGCTGACCGCGTCGTTGTGCGTCGCCCTGGCGATCCGCAGCGTCCGCGAAGGGCGGGTGCTCACGGCCCAGAAGCTGCTCGTGGGAGCCGGCCTCTGCGGTGCTGCGTTCATCGTCAACAAGCCGATCGAGTGGGCAGGTGAGCTCGCTGCCGGGCACGGCCCGCACCAGAGCGATTTCTTTCAGCTGTACTACCTACTCACCGGAATTCACCTGCTCCACGTGATCGTCGCGATGCTCGTTGTCGCCTTGTTGTGGCGGAAGGTTCGCAAGGTACAAGTGGCACCGACCGCGCTGCAGGCGCGCTACTTGGAAAACGGCGCCAGTTTCTGGCACCTGGTCGATCTGATCTGGATGGTCCTGTTCGCTCTGTTTTATCTGGTGAGGTGACGGCATGACTGCGATGACTGCGATGACTGTGATCAAACGCAACGACATTCTGGTGGCCTGGGCGCTTTTGGTGGCCCTCACGGCCGTGTCCTGGTGGCTCGGGGCGGATCACGGTAGGGCGGTCGCTGCGGCCACCATCGTGATTCTGGTGCTGGCGTTCGTCAAAGTGATGGTGATCGGCTACTCGTTCATGGAGCTTCGGCACGCCGCCCCGGTGCTGCGTGTCGCATTCTTCGGTCTCGCTGCGCTCATCGGCACGATCCTCGTCGGAATCTATCTGGCCGTCTGACCCACAGATCGGCTCCACGGTCCGCGTTGTTAACGTCACCGCATGGCGACCCCAGACCTGCACGCGCCCAATCCGATGCATCAGCAGTCCGGACCGAATGACGCATGGTCGACGGCCAATGCCCGCGAGAACTATCAGGGTGTGATGAGTCCGCTCGGCGCGACGTTGTGGCTGCCGATCTGCGATCTGGGAATGAACTGGACCTTTTACGACCTCGGTGTGCTGCGCCGCGACGAGGTCGTGGTGGCGCCGACGCCCGGCGAGGCGTCCTCGGCGGTGTTCTACGGTCGCTACACCGCCGGCATCAACTACTTCCGCCGGATGAGTGACCTCATCCCTGGTCAGTCCGGCGAGGCCTTCGAGGAGCAGATCTTCGGGTCATCCCGCGAGGACGTGCCCGACCAATCCTCCAAACGCCGCTACCCGGCGGTCGCGGTCAAAGCTCCGGTCACGATCCTCCTGCTGTCCAGGCGGCTGCGTGAGATGACGACTCGGCTCGATACCTGGTGGCGGTTCGCCACGTCGCCGGCGGGGCTGGCACGACCGGTCGACGAACAGTTCCGGCAAGCATTCGACATGCTCGAGTACGCGATGCGGGTGCACGTTACGGGTACGTTCGTCGCGCAGGGCGCGTTCGACGGGCTGGGCAAGCTCGCCGCCTCGGCGGGTCGCCCGGGACTGCATCTGGAACTGTCCACCGGCTACGGGCAGATGGCGGAAACCGAGCTGGTCGCCGAACTGAACCGGGTCGCGCTGGGCCAGTCCACGCTCGAGGAGTTCCTGGCGGAATACGGATTCCGCTGCGCCGGCGAGATCGAGGTGTCCAACCCGTCCTGGCGGGAGCGGCCCGAGCACGTCGAGCGGCTGATCGCCAAATACCGTGCGGCGCCCGATCGTGTTGACCTCACGGTGCAGGCGGCCGCCAGGGCCCGTGCGCGAGAAGCCGCCGAGCGTGAACTGCTGGCGGCGCTGCCCCGGCTCAAGCGGCCCGTGGCTCGGCTGCTGCTGAGCCTGGCGGGCACGTTCATCCCGTTGCGCGAATCAGGGAAGGCCGCTCTCGCAAAAGGATTCGACGGCGCGCGGGCGGCCTGCGGCGTGCGCGGCAGGGAACTCGTCGACGCCGGAGTCATCGACACCGTCGACGACGTGTTCTACCTGACGCTGGACGAGATCCGCGGCACACCGCCGGCGGACGCTCGCGCCCTGGTGGCGCAGCGCCGCGAGATTCGGGCCGCCTACGAGAAGTTCGATGTACCCGATTACTGGATTGGGCAGCCCGTTCCGGTCCAGGCGGCGCAGCCCGGTGCGGCCCGGGTGGAATCGCTGTCGGGGGTCGCGGCGGCGCACGGCGTGGTCGAGGGCCGGGCCAGGGTGCTGGCCAGCGCCGAGGATTGCGACGACCTGGAGCCGGGCGAGATCCTGGTGTGCCGCACCACGGACCCGTCGTGGGCGTCGGCGTTCTACCTCGCCGGCGGCGCCGTCATCGATATCGGCTCGACCTCGTCGCACGGTGCGATCGTGGCGCGCGAGATGGGCCTGCCGTGCGTGATCGGCACCGGCACCGGCACATCGCTGTTGCGGACCGGCGACGTCATCCGGGTCGACGGTGGTGCCGGTCTGGTCACTGTCCTGGAGCCGGCCTGAGCATCTCAGACGCCACAGCCGGGTCGGTCAGACTGGCACGTCGCGTCGTGGGTCGTCGACCCCGACGCGATCCCAGGTCTTGGAGGTGACGGGCCGCTCTCGCAGTTCGGCTTTCTGCACTCTGCCCATCGCGTTTTTGGGCAGGGAGTCTACAAAATCCACGAACCGTGGAACCATGAAGCTTGGCAGGCGTTCGCTGAGATCACGAACAAGCGTCTCGGCGCTGATCTCCGAATCGGGCACCCGGACCACGAAGATCCGTACCTCGTGATCTGTGGTTCCGCTCAGTCCTGACATCACGGTTTCGGCGACACAGGCGCAGTCGGCGACGTCGGGATGGGCCCGGATCTCAGCCTCGAGTTCGAGTGAGGAGATGTTTTCGCCGCGTCGCCGGATGCAATCCTTCATGCGGTCGACGAAGTAGAAGTCACCGTCGTCGTGCTGCACGAACGCGTCTCGCGTGTGGAACCATCCGTGACGCCACGCTTCGGCGGTCGCTTCAGGCGCATCGAGGTACCCGTCGTTCATCGCCCACGGCCGCTCATGGCGGACGATCATCTGGCCGACGGTGCCGACGGGGACCTCTTGGTCGTGCTCGTCGACGAGCCGTACCGTGTATCCCCCGATCGGGGTGCCGCAGGTGCGCTCGTTCGCCGGATTAGACGTCGCGAGCACGACGCCCACTTCCGTCATCCCCCACACCGTCGACACAGTGACGCCGAAGCGCTTGGCGAACTCGCGGTACTCGACGGGCAACGGATTCATCAGGACATGGGCCAGTGGTGTATCGGCGTCCGACTCGGTCGGTGGCTGCTGCCACAGCGCGCCGGCGACCCCCATGAGCACTGCATGCGTGCAGCGATACTGGTTTACCTCGGGCCAGAAGTTCCTCACACTGAAGGTATCCCGAATGGTCACACGCAGATCCGCGGCGACGCACTTGGCGAAGGTCGCCTTCCCGCTCAGGTGATTGATCGGCCATGTCTGGTAGCAGGCTCCGTCCTCGAAAGTGCGGCCGTCCATCATGATCGACCCGCCCGCGTGGTTGAACACGCCCCATGGGGTTCGCACCCCCTTCGATGGACCGGTGGTCCCAGCCGTGTAGAGGACCGACGCCGTGTCCCACTCAGCCGGAGTCCGACGCGGCACAGGTTGGGCTGCTGCGACGCCGCTCGCAGCATCAACGATGGTGAGGCCGGGTAGGCCGTGGGCCTGACCATCGACAGTGATCGCGACGCGGAGGTGCTCGATGCGAGGACCAAGCGCCTCGATCTTCGCAAATTGCTCACTCGTTGTGATCAGCACTCGTGCCCGCGTGCGCGTCAGCACCTGTTCCAGCATGGTGCCGCGGTAGGCGGTGCTGAGCGGGATCTCGAGGGCGCCTAGCCAGGCGATGCCGAGCCACGCGAGATATGCGTCGGCCGAGGGCGAGAGCATGACGGCCACCGGATCGCCGGGCTTCACGCCGAGGCTCTCCAGGAATGTAGACCACCTCAGAATGCTGTCCATCGCCTCGCCGGCCGTTACAACGCGGCCGCCTACCTCCTGGAGAAAGGTTCGGCTAGGGGCACTTTCGGATCGTTCCAGGATCCGAGCGGGAAGGTGCACGACTCGATCGGCCGTCACGACGCCTCACCCCGGGCGAAGAGCTCGCGGGCAACAATCATCTTGCCGATGTGCGGCGTTCCGTCTCCGATCTCTGAACCGATGAGATCACGCAGACGCCGCTCGAGCGGCAGATCCTGCGTGTAGCCGTAGTGCCCGTGTAACAGCAGGCACTCGCGGACTGCGTCGACGGCGAGCGCGCAGCCGAGAAACTTCGCGCCGGCGGCCTCGCTCGTGTGGGGACGTCCCATATCCCGCAGCCCGAGCGTGTGATAGCAATAGACTCGGGCCATGTCCAGGCGGGTCCAATACTCGGCCAGCGAGAAGCGCAGGGCCTGGCGCGTGGCGAGGGGCTTTCCGAAAACGACCCGCTGCGTGAGGTATTCCACCGTCTCCTCCACTGTGCGGATCGCCAGCGCGAGCGCACCGAGGGTGAGAAGGACGCGACTGCAGTTAAAGCCGCGGAATACATTTCGTAGCGCGGCTCCCTCTTCTCCGATCCGGTATTCATCTGGGACAACGACGTTGGAGAGGTAGAGCATCCCTCGGCCCATCGCACGGGCACCCATATCTTCGAGGTGGGTGCGCTGAACACCTGGGTTGTCGAGCGGCACGAGGAATGCGGTCGGGCCCACCTTCTGGCCGTGGCGGACGACGTTGGCCACGACAATTGCCGCGTCGGCCACCTCGATGAGCGAGAGTCCCGACTTCTCACCCGTGATGACATAGGAACCGCTGTCCGGTTTGGCAACCGTGCGTACGTTCGCCGCGTCGCTTCCGCCTTGTGACTCGGTGAGGCCAAGGCCGATCACCGCAGACCCGTCGACGAAACGCGGCAGCCATTCCTCGTGTACCTGCGGTGTCGCGAAGCGGTCGAGGAGTTCACCCAGGAGCGCCGCTTGCGGGACGATATAGCCGCAGCTGAAGTCGGCGCGCGCGATCTCCTCACTGGCAATCCCGACGGTGCGATACGACACGGCCGTGCCGCCGCGCTCTTCGCTTACGCGCATACCCATGACCCCAAGGCGAGCGAGGTCAGCCCAGACCTCCCGCGGAAAGACGGCGTCCCGGTCACGCTGCGCCGCGAAGGGGTCAAGTCGGTCGGAGGCGTAGGAGCGCAATATCGACCGCACCGCGGCCTCGTCACCCGTCTCCGTGATTGTTAGGACTTGCTCCATTAGCTGGGCCTCCCATTGAGCGCCGGGGCAGTCGTACCACGCTGACTGATCGGCGGGATATCCCTGCCTTCGTCCACGATCCACTTCACCATGCGACGGATCGGCTCGATCGCGTCCTGGGGCAGCGTGAGATTGGGACTCGCCGCGCACCCGAGTGCGACTACTCGCTGCGTGCCATGCAGCGGCAAGATGTCGCGGAGTTGCTTCTGCAGCTCTTCGGGGTAGACCCCGACGGTCTGGGTCATCGCCGTGATGCGCGGCAGCACTTCGTCGATCGAGTCGACGGGTACCACGTTCACGGTGCGCCCGGACAGCCTGGTGTGGAACGGCACTGGTTCAGGCACTGCTGACACGATCACGGCTCCCTCGCCGTCGCGGCCACCGATGACCTCGGTGCCGTCATCCGTGGTGCGGACCGCTTGGACCAAAGCGAGCAGTTCCTCGTCGAGGTGTGCGGCGGGGGTGCTGATCTGCTCCGGGAGCCGTTGCAGTTCGTTGTAGAGCATGGTTCCGAACACGCGCGCGCGGTCCAGCCCCACCTCATCGGTTCCGGTCTGCGCGTAGATCACCCGCGCATTGGCGCAGGCGATCTGGTTCATCGCCCCGACATCGAGCGCGGCTCGTGCTGCGACCTCGGGCAGGTTTGCGTCATCGGTGAACGCGTCTGCCCCGATGATCGTTGCGCTCAGTTTGGGATCGAGCGCGATCAATTCCAACCCCGGCTGCAGGTACTGGCGTACGTGCATCAGCGAGTGCATACCGCCCCAGGCGACAATCTTCTCGACCACGTGAGGCTGATACAGGCCATCCTCGAAGGCGCGATCCCCGCCCTTCCAATAGAGCACACACAGGTGACGCGTGATCGGGTGGTCTGGCGCCATCGCCTCCATCGTGCGCGCGATCGCGAGCATCGTCAGGGGATCGTTGGACGGGATCTTCACGATGGCGTCCGAGCGGGTGATCGCACTGCGGATCACCGTCATCGCCGCGATGAGAGGGCTGTTGCCGGCGATGATGTGGACGCTTCGAGCGCCGAACGCGCGCACAGCCGCGGGCCGCCCATCGGGCAGGGGATGCGGCACCCACCTTTCGAGGTACTCGATGCCGACTGAGCGCTCTGCGATCTCGCGGACGCTTGCCCGGCTGAAGATCGAGGGCAGTGACTCGTACGCCGTTCGCAGGACCGGTGGCGTGAGGTCCGACCACGACGCGCCGAGCTCGAGTGCCTCGGCCATAAGGTCGTTGCCGTCGAGCGCCAGCCGGCGTCCCAATTCGTCGAGGTAAGCGGTGATCTCGTCGAACGCCAGTGCATTCAGGTCGAGGAGAGCGCGCGGATCGCTCAGTGGAATATCTGGTAGGAGGTCCGCTGCGTTGGGGGCCTGGAAGCTCGGTCGCCTCGAGCGCCCGCCGTGTTCGACCAACGAACCGTAGGTCGTGCGCCCGCGCACGAACGCGGGAATCACCAGACCGGTCGAAGACGCGATTGACAACTGGCTCACGTTCCTTTCCGTCGTTTTGAAGCCCGATTGCGGCGATGTTGGTGTGATCAGCTTTCAGCGCCGTTGGGCCCTGTCCACCACAAGATCCAGCTTCTCGAAGTCCCAGGTAGTGGGTGTCACACCCTGGTCTCGTAACACATGCTTGAGAACGCGGCCGACGGCGTTGACCGGCAGGGCATCGAGGACTTCGACGTAGCGCGGCATACAGAAGTATGGAAGCACCGACGTGAAGAACTCGAATAGGTCATCCGGCGTCGGGATGCTCCCGGGGTCGCAGACCAGACATGCCTTGATGTCGTCCTCGCCCAGTACCGAGGGCACCGCGACGACGGCGACGTCAGAGACCGCGGGGTAAGCGCGGATCGCCTCTTCGAGTTGCCTGGAGGACACGTTCTCGCCTCGCCGGCGCAGCGCGTCCTTCTTGCGGTCAACGAACGTCACGAAGCCGTGTTCGTCCATCGTGGCGAAGTCGCCAGTGCGATGCCAGCGGTTTGGGCCCGTGCTGGTGGTCGCATCGCCTTTTTGCCAGTAGCCGGAGAACATGACGCCCTCGGCCCGCGGCCGCACCAAGATCTCGCCAACGGAGCCGGACCGAACCTCGCCGCCGGTGTCGTCGACGAGCTTGATCTCATAGTGCGGCGCCGGCTGCCCGGCTGAGTCACGGTTACGTTGGCCGCCCCAGCGACTCAGCGTCAGGGGGTGTGCCTCGGTCTGGCCGTACACCTCCGAGATCGATGGCATCGCAAAGCGGCGCTCGATCTCGAGCTGACGATCCGCGCTCAGGGGCGTCCACAGCGCCAGCCGGACCTCGTGGCGAGTGTCATCCTTCGACGGTGGTTGTGCCAGCAGAGCGGCGGCCATGGCACCCACACTGATGACCGCGGTGGCACGCTCGTCGCGGATGCGGCTGACGAAACGCGAGGCCGAGAACTCAGTTTCGAAGCACGCGGAGCCCCCGGCGACGAGCGCGCTCATCAGCGCCATGATCTGGGTCCCGGAGTGGAACAGCGGGCACGCGGTGAAGATCCGGTCGGCCGCCGAAAACCAGTCCAGCTCGACGTAGGTTTTGGCGCTGGCCAGGTAGGCGCTGTGGGGGAGCATGCAACCCTTGGGGGGCCCCGTTGTACCCGAGGTGTACAAGATCGCCATCAGGTCCTGAGGCGTTGGCCCGTCCACGCACTCGGTGGCACTTACGACCTGAATGTCGTGATAGCGGACCGTCGCTACCCGCGTCGCCGGTGAGATGTCATCGACCACGATCACATGTTTGATACTCGTGTCTGCCAGCAGCGATTCGGCGGCGAGCAACCCCAGCCCGTCCACCACCAGTGCGTTGGCCTGGCAATCCCTCAGTTGATATCCGAGGAAGTCTCCCTTGAGGAACGCATTGAGCGGGACCAGGATCAGGCCGAGCTGGGCGCACGTAAAGAACAGCTCGAGGGCCTCTTGCCGATTCGGCAGCAGCGTGGCGATGCGATCCCCCTTGGAGAGACCTAGTGCAGTGAGTCCAGCGGCCACGGCGCTGGCGCTGTCCATCATGGTCTGGGCTGAGAGCCAGTCGCCGCCGCATTTGACGAATGGTGAGTGGGGGTCCTGCGCCGCGCGCCTGGCCAGAAGTCCACCGACCGTACCGGGCGGGCCTTCATGCCACGCGGTCACGTTTCCTTCTCCGTCGGGGCTCGGCGCACAGCGCCGTAATGAGCGACGTCCGACCGGGGCGTCGATGATCGCGTCGCGGGCAGCCACCGGGCGTCGACCGCTTGGAACCACTGATCGAAGACGACCAGAACGGTCATGTTCACTGCGGCCTCCTTGGGCGGTGAACTCGGCTGGAAACGACCGTAGCACAATAAAGGAGTAATTACTCCCCTATTTCCGAGGGTTGCCGGTGGGTAGGCGAGTGGCTCACGGTGACGCTCAACCAGGTCGGGACTTCCGGGGAGGCGCCGTGTTCTTGGCCTCAGGGCCCTCGCGATCCGCTGAACGTTCTCGTGGAAACAAGGCTGCCCGCAGATGCGTCAAGGGAGTGTAGCCTCCTTTGATACGCGGTCTGGCGAGCCTCGCGAGTCGGAGGAAGGACATCCATGGCGATAAAGAACCAAACCGATCTCGATAGGGCGAGCCGCGTTCTGCCCAGCGTGTTGGAGAGGCGCCTACCCGGCCTGAGCGATGTTCGGGTCAGCAGTGTGCGGATGCCGAATGAGAGCGGCATGTCGAACGAGACCCTGATGTTCGACGCCGCATGGTCGCAGCGGGGCGCGCCGACGACACAAACTCTGGTGGCGCGCATCGCTCCGCAGCAGGACGGGATTTATCTGGACTACGACCTTGAACGCGAGTACCGGTTGATGTGCTCGTTGAGCGAGGGCACCGATCTTCCGGTTCCGCGGCCACTGTTTTTCGAACCAGACGCCGAGCCGCTGGGCGCCCCATTCCTGGTGATGCCCTTCGTGCCCGGGCGCAGCCTTGCCGACGATCCGCCATACACGGTCGCGGGTTGGCTGACCGAAGTCGACGCTGCCGCCCGTGCGCTCCTGGTCGATAACACCCTGCGACTGCTTGCTGACATCCACGCGGTCGATTGGCGCGAACTTCGCCTGGACCTCGGTGTTGCCGACACGGTGGACTCGCGCTCGGTGATTGAGCGTCGGCTCGCCCACGAAGAACGCTTCTTTGCCTGGGCATCGCAGGGGCAGCCGAATCCGGTGATCGAGGCCGCGCTGGCCTGGCTGCGACCGAATCTCCCCGGCCCTGGGCCACTGGTACTGAATTGGGGTGACGCGCGCGTCAGCAATGTGATCTATGACGACGATCTCAATGCCGCGGCCGTGCTGGACTGGGAACGCGCAGCGATCGCGGCCCCCGAGCAGGATCTCGGCTGGTGGTTGTTTTCGGCTCGCCACCACACGAAGGGCATCGGGGCGCCGGAGCCCACGGGGTTCCCCGACGCCGCGCAACTGGTTGCGCGGTACGAAGAGCTGACTGGTCACGTGTGCAGCAACCTCACCTTCTATGAAGTGCTCGCTGGGGTTCAGGCCGCAACCATGATGGTGCGCGCGGCGCGAATGCTGACGGCGGCGGGACTACTGCCGCCCGAGAACACCATGGCGTTGAACAACCCTGCCTCAGTGCTGCTCGCCGAGCTGATCGGTGCCGCGCCGCTGGAGGGGGAAGCGATCAGCTTCATCGGCAATCGCACCTGACCATGCTCCCCCCACCAGCTTCAGGCGGCACCTGTCTTGTCACCGGAGCCTCGTCCGGCATCGGGGTCGCGTTCGCCGAACAACTTGCCGAGCAGGGCTACAACCTTGCGATCGTGGCCCGGCGCGAGGACCGGCTCAACGCCCTCGCCGAGCGCCTGCGCACAGCCCACGGCGTCATTGTCGACGTCCTGAGGTGCGATCTCGCCGACGTCAGAGAACGTGAGGCGATGCTCTCGGCGCTCGCGGCGACCGGACGGCACGTCGACATCCTGATCAACAACGCCGGCTACGGCATGCAGGGGCGCTGGCTCGACCAGGATCCGGAGGTCGAGCGGCAGATGATCGGCGTCGTCGTCGACGCGCCTCTGCACCTATGTCGGGCGCTGATCCCGGGCATGGTGCAGCGCGGATACGGTGCTGTGCTCAATCTCGGGTCGATCGTGTCGTTCCAGCCGACACCGGGCATGACCGCCTACGGGGCGGCGAAGGCCTTCTCGTTGTCGTTCTCGCATGCCCTGCACACTGAGCTGGCCGGCACGGGGGTCACCGTCACCGAGTGCTGCCCGGGGCCGGTGCGCACCGAGTTCACGGCCGTGGCCGGGGGCGAAGAGGCCGCCAAGGCCATCCCGGACTTCGCCTGGAAAGATCCAGGTGAGGTCGCCGCCGAAGCGCTGCGCGCGCTCGGGCGGGGCAGTCGCCTGGTAACCCCGGGGTGGGTGACGACCGTGTCGGCGTTCGCGGGCCGGCACGCTCCGCGCGGTCCGCTACTGAAGATCGTCAATCGTCTGATGTAGTGGCGCGCGCGGGCGCAATCGGGCGGGTCGGTGCGGCGCCTGAGAACGCACCGTGGCGTGCGAACTCGATCAGGGCGTCGATCACGGCCTCGCGTTCGAACTGTGCGCCTCCGGGTAGCGAGAGGAACCAGCGGTCGAAGACGACCATCGCGGTGATGAGACCAACCAGCAGGCGCTCGTTGAGCTCGAGGCCCGGCACCTGCACGCCGCGGGCCGACTCCCAGTCGCGGCCAAGGCCTTCCAGCTCGGCGAACAGCATGGTGAATCGGTCGCGGACTTCGTCGACTATGACGCGGCTCTCGTCGTCGTTCGCGTTCAGCAGCGCGATCACGATGTCACGCCTGGATTGCACATGGTCGAACAGCTCCGTGACGAACGTGCGCATGAATTCTCCGGTCTGCACGTTCTGGCCGCGCCGTCGCTCCCATACGGCGGTGAAGTCGGTCATGAAGTCGGCGAACGGCACGAGCGCGGCCGTGGCGAACAACTCCGCTTTGGTCGCAAAGTGCCGGAACAGCGCGGACTCCGCCACGCCGGCGGCCGTCGCGATCTCGGCTGTCGTGGCACCGCTGTATCCGCGGGCGGCGAAGACCTGCTGCGCCGCGCCGATCAGCAACGTGCGTACCTGAGCGGGGCGGCGGCGACGGCGCATCGGCCGCTCGTCGTTCGCCTGCGCGCTCATTCTTGAAACCTTAAGGCAAAGACCAACCGTTATAAGGGAGTAGACACTCCTCTCGTATGTTATCGTCGACACGCCAATCGAGGAGGATCCAATGAGTAGCGCAGAAGCAACCAAACCCCAGTCAGCCGAACTTGCTCCCGTCGTCGATGACTGGAGCGGCTGGATGATTTCCGGCCGTGTCCGCAGCTCGTCGGAGGGTTCCCCGTACGAGACCACGGTGCGGACACCGGCGCAGGGTATCCAGGACGGAATCGACGCTGAGAAGATTGGATATCGTCGCGTCTATATCTCGGAGCGACTCAACCTGAAAGAAGCCGGCGCCTTCCTCGGCGGCATCGCCGCGCAGACCACGCGACTCGAGATCGGCACGGCGATGGCAACACCCGGGTATCACCATCCGCTGCACGCCGCAGCCTTGGGCGCGACGATGCACGCGTGCTTCGGCCCGCGCTTCATTCTCGGCATCGGGCGCGGCAGCAACACCTGGCTGGCGGGGACAGGTATGGCGGAGGTCGGCTACCAGGGCGTCATCGACTACGCCGATATCGTGCGGCGACTGTGGCGCGGTGAGCACGTGGATTACGACGGGCCGGCCGGCACGTTTGCGGACCTGCACATGGGTGATATCTACGAGGGACCGGCACCACAGATCTGGCTCGGCGGCTTCGGGCTGCCCAAATTCGCCGATGCGTCGGCGCGCGGATTCGACGCGGTCTTCCTGCATCCGATGTTCACCCCGGAGGCCACGCACGGAGCGGTCACGCGGTTGCGTGCGGCGTGCGAGCGCGTCGGCCGCGACCCGGCCTCGTTGCGGATCATCCAGCCCATCGTCACCGCGCCGGATCTCGACGACGTCGAGACCCGCGCGCTGTGCCATGCCCGGGCGGTCACCTATCTGCAGATACCCGGATATGGCGAAGCGCTCGTCCGGGCGAACGGGTGGGATCCCAAGGTCATCGATCGGATCCGCAACCACGCTGCGATCGCGTCGAAGAGCGTGATCGCGGACTTCGCCTACCATCGCATCGAATTGCTTGAGATCGCCGAGCTCGTTCCCGACGAGTGGATGCAGAGTTCCTGCGGGATCGGTGGTGTCGATGATTGTCTGCGAGCCGCTCAGGCGCTCAAGGCCGCTGGTGCCGACGAGATCGCCACTTACGGCAGCACCCCGAAACAGAACGCGAAGCTTGTGGCCGCCTGGCGCGAAGCGAAGGTACCAGCAGCGGTCGGGTTATAACGGCAGGGGCCTTCGTTCCGAGCTCACCAGTCCGTGTCCGGCATAGCACCAGGTTCGGAGGTTGCCCATGGGTCCGCTCGAAAGCCTCACCATCATCGAGCTCGCAGGCATGGGTCCTGGACCATTCGCAGCCATGCTGCTCGCCGACCTGGGAGCGCGGGTGATCAAGGTGGACCGGACCGACGCCGATAGCCAATTCGGCCTCGGTGAGAAGCCCTTCGAGCTGCTCAACCGAGGACGCCAGTCCATCGCGCTCGATCTCAAGACGGAGGCTGGCCGATCCGTGATGTTTGCGATGGCAGCAGATGCCGACGCGTTGATCGAGGGATTCCGACCCGGTGTGATGGAACGGCTGGGGCTGGGGCCAGACGAGATGCTCGCTCAAAACCCCAGGCTGGTGTACGGCCGCATGACTGGATGGGGACAGGACGGCCCCTACTCCGCGGCGGCCGGTCACGACCTCAACTACATCGCGCTCTCCGGCGCGCTCGAGCCGATCGGGGAACTCGGAGGCCCGCCGATCATCCCGATCAACCTGGTCGGCGACTTCGGCGGGGGCGGCATGCTCCTCGCCTTCGGGGTCCTGGCCGGCATCGTGGAGGTGAGCCGCAGCGGACAGGGACAGGTCGTCGATGCCGCAATCGTGGACGGCGCGGCTCTACTCTCGACATCGATCCATATGATCAACGCTTGGGGTCGGTGGTCGCACGAGCGAGGTTCGAACATGTTCGGCGGTGCCGCACCCTTCTACTCCGTCTACGAATGCTCAGACGGCCGCTACATCTCGCTAGCCCCCTGCGAACCGCACTTCTATCGGCAGCTGCTTGAGCGACTCGACCTCGCTCAGGACGACCTGCCGGAGCAGTACGACGAGTCCCAGTGGGCGGCTATGAAGCAGCGGATAGCCGACCGCGTCAGAACGCGGAGCCAGGCCGAATGGTGCGCGCTCCTGGACGGTACTGATGTCTGCTTCGCACCGGTCCTCGCCCCGTTCGACGCTCCCCGGCATACGCACAACCAGCAGCGCCAGACGTTCATCGAGGTGGCCGGTGTCGTCCAGCCCGCGCCCGCGCCGCGCTTCAGCCGCACACCGGGCGAGGTGAGCCGGCCGCCGGCTCGACCGGGCGAGAACACAGTAGACATCCTGACCCAGTTCGGCTTCGGCCGGGACCGCATCGACGAACTGCTCGCATCCGGCTCGGTCGTCCAGGCCGCGGCGCCGGACTGACCCAGCCGGCCGACTCCTGCATTTCGCGGGCTATCCGACCCGGGCTTTGGCACCTCGGCACGAACGCGGCGGGCAGCGCCGACAGCAGAGGTCCTACCCTAGGACGCTAAGGGACTGTGACACAGGCAACGACTGATCAGAAAAACATAAGGTGATCAAGGATGACGACGCCATCTGAATACGAGCAGATGCTCGAGAACTTCGACATGTTCGATCAAGACCAGGGCAGGCACCGCTGGGAGTTGTTCGCCCATGCCCGGCAGACATGTCCGGTGGCGCGGACTCAGAAGGGCCCGGTGGTGATTACCCGCTACGCCGATATCCGTTACGTCCTTGAGCATCCCGAGCTGTTCTCCTCCAAGGGGGTCGCACCGGAGCCGACGCCCATGTCGTTGAATCCTTTGGATGCCGATCCGCCGTATCAGCCGCAGTTGCGCAAGATTTTGAACCCGTTGTTCTCCCGGACGGCGAGCCTGAAATATGTGCCGCAGATGGAGGAGGTGGCCAACCGGCTGATCGACGGCTTCGTGGATATCGGTGAAGTCGAGTTGATCATGGACTTCGCCGCACCGTTCGTGGCAGGGGTTTTGGCTCGCATCGTTTACAACGAGCAGGACACGGCCAAGATGGCGCGTGCCATCGATGCCGTGACGCGGGTGGCGATCACCGGGGACCCGCAGACCTATATGGAGCTGGCGATGGTCGGCAGTGAGTATCTGGCTGATCGGCTGGAGAACGGCAGTCCGGAAGAGGATGTGCTGTGGTCGATTACGACGGGCACCGTGGAAGACGGTGCGCGCACACTGACGCCCGAGGAGCGCCTCGGGGTGCTGATTGTGCTGTTTTTGGGGGGGCTGGACACCACCCGGGGGGCGATCGGAATGATCGCGCACGAGCTGGCTAAAGATCCCACGTTGGAGGCGCGGCTCAAAGATCCGGCGTGGCATCGCCAGGACATGGATGAGTTTCTGCGGGTCGCCTCGCCGGTGTCGTGTCTTGGCCGGTTGGTCACTCAGGACACCGAATTGAACGGGGTTCCGTTGGCCAAGGGTGAGCACATCCTGATCCGCTTCGATTCGGCCAATCATGATCCTGAGCAGTTCGAGGACGCCGAAAACTTACGTTTCGACCTGCACCGTCCCGGCAATGCCGCGTTCGGGTTGGGTATTCACCGGTGTCTGGGGGCGCACCTGGCCCGGGTCCAGATCGGGGTGGCCTTTGATGTTCTCCTCAAGCGGATCACCAACGTCCGGCTCGCGAACCCAGACCAGGAGATCAACTACATCTTCGGTATCGCACGAGGCCCCGAGGAACTCCGACTGACATTCGATCCGGTTTCGCCCCACCAGGATTGACAGTCCGCAGGACATCCCGGGCAGTATCGAACCCGCTCATTTCGCCATTTGCGTCGACAAGATCGCGGACGGTCACGGTGCCGGCATCGCCATCAGTGGTGATGGTCGCGCCGTCCGGGATCAGACGGTGAGCGGTGGGTAGCGTGAACGACATTGTTTATGCCTGAACCCGGTTGGGCGTCGTGATGCGGCTGCTCACCGACCCTAGTTGGTGGTTGGTGGTGGGTGCGGTTGGAAGGGTTGGTACCACCACCAGTCGGCGCGTTCGCCGGTGGG
>Ga0182012_10000695_pt1 | contig 36996 bp, 39 predicted proteins | sample 612S2SmetaG_FD_120486 | JGI IMG/M metagenome (GOLD analysis project Ga0182012, IMG submission 120486) | Permafrost microbial communities from Stordalen Mire, Sweden - 612S2S metaG | ecosystem: Environmental > Terrestrial > Soil > Wetlands > Permafrost | place: Sweden: Stordalen | collected...
AACTGGAGGTTCCAATGGCAAATACCCAAGAAGAACAATTTCTGTCGAAAAAATCTTGCACTCCCGTCTATCACGTCGATGCGTTCAGCTTCGAAGACGGCCACTTCGTCGGACATGACGGTTTCGTTGTTCCCAGAGACTTCACCGAGTTCTACGAGCGGTTTCCGCTATACGTCTCCAACTGGGTCAGGAAGCGCCTGAGATGGAGAGGGGCTGAGTCGGATGTTCAGGACTGGACGCAGGAACTCCTGATGCACCTGCACTCTCTACCGCCTTCCTCCAAGCATCGACTGGCCGGGAAGCAGGACGTGGTGCAGCTCTTCAATCCGGAACGGATGCATGGGGCGAACGAGGCGCGATTTCGGAGCTTCATCAATCGGTGCCTAGCGAACAGGTTCAACACCATCTACCGGAGTCGAACGCACGAGCCGCTATCCAACCCCAATAACCTGTTCCTGACGGCTGTGGAGACGCACAAACCAATGATGGCGTCGGATGAGTACTGCCACGAGAAATCGGCTCGACTTCGGTGGGGTCAATTCCGGAGGTCGAAGGAACGTGACAATGAACTTCGGCTGAAGGAGATTGCCGACATCACGGACGGAGGCCACCCCGGCCTGAGAATGGCGATGGAAGCCTTCAGGACGACGGGGACATGGAAGGAAACGGCTAGTCTGATGTGCATCGGCGAAAAGGAGTGCGCGTCAGTCCGATATCGTCTCCGGAAACTTGGAAGAGTGCTTCTCAGTAGCGGCGGCACTCCTGCGGCTTGCCAACGAGGAAGCTCACTGGAAGGCTGAGACGGCGAGGGCGGGATGGGTTCGGCCCATCCCGCCCTCTTGAATCTGGAGAATGTCCAGTTGCACCTGCGGTGGTTGGAGGGGTTAAGGAAGGGGCGGCGGAAACGCGGTCTGTGTTCCGCCTAGCCGTTAGTCCCGGCTGAGATGCTGGGCTACCCCACTGAAACAGATGCAAGCCGCTTCGCTTTCGCCGCGACAGGAGCTTTTCCTTTGGACATCCGACTGGTCAGTCGAGCCCCAATAGCTTCCAGTTTGATGGAAGGCTTGGTTCCGAGTCGGAAGGCGTACACGGTCATCTTCTCAAAACTCACTGACGCAATCTTGCCGTTCAGAAATTCACTGACCCGAGGCTGCGGCTCCTTCAGAATCTCTTGCAGCTCCTTCTGGGTGTACTTCTTTGCCTTCCTGAGCAGCGCGGAGTGCATTTCTGCCTTCATTTTCAAAACGGCTGCTTTCTCGGGCGAGAAGCCGAGGTCATCCAGCACGCTACCGTACGTCATGTGGGTTGGTTTATTCAGTTTTGCCATGGCCACTCCGTTGGCGCTTTTCTTCTTTCTTCTGTTCCAGTAACCGCTGCCGCACCAGTTTCAATCGAGCTTGAGCAAGCAGCACATCCGACCGGGGCGTCTTCGCACTCTTTTTCTCAAAGCAATGCAGAACGTGAATGACATCTTCGATGCGTGAGAGATAGACCACTCGATACCAGCTTCGCTCGTCTTGCTGCCGAAGTTCATACACACCTTTACCGATAGACGGCATCGGACGGTAGCTGCTCGGTTCGTCTCCCCACTGGAGCAACTGAAGCTCAATGCCCAGTTCCTCGCGAATCTCCTCCGGGAAATCGTGGATGACTTCGCGGGAGTCGCCTTCCCAAGCGATTGCCGCCTCGTGCCTCTCGCCCGGTTTCATTAGACACAGCGTAGCACACTATACAATATTATGTATATGTGAGTATTCTCAGACTGCCGGGGTTGCACAGGTGCTCGAAACAAAGGCCACATCGTCGATGCAGGTGTTTGACTCCGCTGAATCGATTTCCTGTCTCACGGAAACGTGAGTGATGTATACGTCACAATCATACTGACGACGCCAATTTTGTGATGTATAACTCACAATATGAAAACGCTGGCAGAATTGGGCGAGGCAGTATCAGGACAGCGCAAGACACTTGGACTGAAGCAAGGCGAGGTTGCTATGTGCTCTGGACTCACACGAGAGACGCTCTCGCGATTCGAGCGTGGCCAGTTGCCGGAGTTTGGCTCCCGCAAGTTGATGGCGGTGCTTGCTGTGCTAGGTCTTGAGATGAGCTTTACCAAGGTCGGAACATCCGGCACGCTCGATGAACTTCGCCGCGAACGAAGCGGAGGTCCGACGTAGGACCGAGCTTTGGGAGGTGTCGGCAACGTCTCCAGTGTTGGCGAACTGCACTTGGCGTGAGAAGAGGCCAGCAACATCCAATCCCCTGCCCTGCCAGCAACGCTGGACTCAGAAAGGGCGTGTGATCAGAGACACACTCACCGGATGAGACCAGTCTTGCTCGTAGCGGACTAAAAGGGGACTAATTTTAGCAAACGCCTATATTTCTATTGAAAACACAGTAGTTATACGACAGTTTTCAAGGTCTGCAAAACCTTTATTCGCCAGTTCGATTCTGGCCCGCGCCTCCAAAATTTTGACCCCTTAGAACCACACACTGCTTCTTCCTGGCTGCGTTCGGCTTCCAATTGGAGGAATATTCGTCTCAGTATCCGCATTTCGCGGATATGGTTCACAGTTTTTCACAACTCCAGCCGCATACGTATTTTATTATCGTGCTACTCGTGCGACAATCCTCCTTGTGACGTCAATGCTGTGTTCTCGCTGCGCCGTATCTGTCTTCCTCGGCAGCAGGGGCCTTCCGGATTGCATTCGGGTTGCGCTTTGCGTCCGCAGGAGGGTTTTTCCCGTAATGAAATGGAAGTATGCCATCTTCTTGTTGCTGCTTGCTCCCAGCGTTATATTTGCCCAGGGAACCACTCAGCTTTCAGGAACGGTCGTTGACACCTTTGGCGCGGTGATTGTGGGAGCTACCGTGCAGGTTCGCAGCGCAAACGGCCCTATACAAAAAACAATTCAGTCTGACGCGAACGGCTCCTTCATTGTTCATGGACTACCCGCGGGCAATTATCGACTTGTGGTATCTGATCCCGGTTTTGAATCCAAAGAAACGCCTATCACCATAGGAATCACCAAGGCTCCGGCCCAGTTGCGGATCTCTCTGACAGTGGGCTCCGTGAGCACCGCTATAGACGTGCAGGGCCGGGGGGATGACCTCATCGGGATTGCCGATTCCGGGACCCAAGGAACGGTAGGCGCAACGGAAATCCAAGATCGTCCGATTCTTCGCTCGGGAGAAGTATTGGAGACGGTTCCCGGTCTGATCATCACCCAACACGCTGGCGGCGGCAAAGCCAACCAATACTTTCTTCGCGGTTTCAATCTCGACCACGGCACAGATTTCGCCATATTTATCGACGATATGCCGCTGAATCTGCCGTCGCACGCGCACGGCGAGGGCTACTCGGACATGAACACCGTCATTGCGGAGTTTGTGAAGCGAGTAAATTTCGAGAAAGGTCCCTATTACGCTGATATCGGCAACTATGGCTCAGCTGGATCGGCCCATCTGGAATTTTTCAAGACGCTGCCCCATGACTTCTTCAGTGCAGAAGGTGGCATGTATGGCTTCGGGAGGGCCGTTTTCGGCGCGTCGCGAAAGCTCGGCTCGGGCAGTTTGCTGTACGGAGGAGAAGCCTATTACGATGACGGCCCATGGACGCATCCGGATGCTTATGCCAAGTTCAACGGCCTTCTAACCTACAGCCAAGGCGGAGACGCCAAGGGTTTCAGCATCACCGCCCGCAGTTACCATGGAAAATGGAACTCGAGCGATCAAATCCCCGTGAACGCAGTGCCCCTCGTTGGTTTATACGGCACGCTGAACCCGACTGACGGTGGCCACTCGCAGCGTTATAGCTTGCAGGCTGAAGGACACCGTCAAGGCAAGAATTCTGCGTCGAAAGTTGTTGCCTACGGATTTTATTATGACCTAGATTTATTTTCTGACTTCACTTACTTCCTGACGGATCCTAATCGCGGTGACCAGTTTGAACAGAAGGACAGGCGCTGGGTGGGGGGACTGGACGCACGCCACACAATTTTCAGCCGGTGGTTTGGCCGCAAGGTGGAGAATACGTTCGGTCTTCAGGTCCGCAACGATTGGATCCACAATGGCCTTTACCAGGCTGAAAATCGCGAGCGCGTGGACAAAACCGATTCCGACACCGGTACCACTTTGCCTGCGACCACGGCGGCGGACCGCTTCACGGACACACAAGCAGGTCTTTACGCGGAAAATAGAATTCAGTGGACGGGGAAATTCCGATCGGTCGCAGCCCTGCGCGGCGACGTGGAACACTTTGATGTCACCAGCCTTGTAACCGCGGCCAATTCCGGCACAGCCACCAAGCTGCTGCCCAGCCCAAAACTAAGTTTGATCTTCGGCCCGTGGTCCAATACGGAGTTCTACGCACAGGGCGGTTTCAGCTTTCACAGCAACGACGGGCGTGGCGCAACGCAAACGGTGGAACCGGTTTCGGCGGACTATCCTTACCCCAATACGCCCGCTACTAGAATTCCCGCCCTGATCCCGACCAAAGGCGGGGAAATCGGCGTGCGCCTTGCAGCCGTCCCACGTCTCCGAAGCACACTGTCGCTCTGGTATCTCCACAGTGCTTCCGAACTGCAGCAGGATGGTGACACCGGGGGCACGTCTGCTTCAAAGCAGCCGAGCAACCGTTATGGCGTCGAATGGGCGAACTACTACACACCAGTGGAACATCTGGCTTTTGATTTTGATCTTGCAAACTCCAAAGCCCTGTTTACAACAATCGACGAAGATGATGCGGCTCCGAACCGCCCAGGTGGGAAACGGGTGCCCGAAGCAGTTGGGTTGGTGATTTCATCGGGAATAACACTGCACGATTACAAAGGCTTCTCGTCGAGTTTACGGCTACGCTTCTTTGGTCCGCGCGATTTGACCTCCGACGGAATTTATCGCTCAAGATCAACGGCGTTGCTCAACGGGGAGGTCGGTTACCAAATTAACAAGAAATGGCGCGTTTCGTCCGAATTCTTGAATCTGCTTGACCGCAGCGATAGCGACATTGATTACGCCTACGTTTCCCGAATAACTCCAACGGCCACGCCAACATTCACACGCGTCTTCCACCCCGTTGAACCGTTTCAGGTGAGATTCGGATTGCACTACCGGTTTTCAATCAACTGACACCGTTCAACCTGTCTGCGACGAGACTTCTCCGATTATTTTCTGCAATTCAACGCCCAGACAGTTCTCAATATCCTGTGCGATTGCCTCTGCTATGGTTCGTCTTCGCAGAACCGAGGCGAGCGCGGTCGGATTGTTCTTAAAACGCTCGAAAGCGCGATGAAAGCGCTGTGCCAGTCCCACCACCCGCTCGCCGGTGACAGACTTATCCGCAAGAAAAACAATCGCCGCTTCATCGAGCCTTCCACCTTCGAATGCAAAGTCGGTGTGCGCCGCAACAACAGAGGCAACCTCCCCAAATCCCAGATGCCTCAAGAGCCTTGCCCCGGCCTCCGCGTGGTGCTCACGGCCCTTCGCGATATCGTGCAGCATCCCACCTGCCCGCGCCAGCAGCGGATTCACCAGAATATTTCTCTCGGCTAATGCTGAGGCGAGGCGGTTCGCCACGTCAGCGACCACCCTTGAGTGCCGAACCACCTTGTTCTCCGGTTGATATACCGCCAGCATTGCTTCGCATTCGCGGGAAGTAGGAATTTCGCGGTGCCACGCGAGTTTACAAACCTTCGTGAAATCTTCCGGCGTGTCCATATCGAGGCAAACTCCCTCATCGGGCACAAAGAGATTACAGGCTTCAACTTCGTGCGCGGCCAGTAGCGTCGATAGTCGCCCAGTGGATTCCATCCGCAACACTTCGTCAATAACGGCACGCGAGATTAGCGGAGGATGTCCTCGCCGCTCCTCGAAAACTGGATAAATAATGCTCTTGATCCCCGCTCGATAAGAGCTCACCAGTCGGCGAATTGTGCTTTCCCGTACCAGCGTAATATCTGCGGGAATCACGAAACAGGCTTCGGCATTCGAAGGCAGCGCCTGTACGCCTGCTCTCACAGACGAAAACATCCCGTCCTCAAACTGATGGTTCACCACGAACCTTGCACCGGCGGCCTCAATTATCGGCACAACCTCCTGTGCTCGATGCCCGACGACTACGCTCACATCTCCGAGCCCCGCATTGAGAAATAAACGCACTACTGATTCAACAGCCGGGCACTCGCCAATACGGAGCAGCGGTTTGAACTCGCCCATGCGCGACGAGTACCCCGCGGCAAGAATGATTGCCGAGAGTCCTGGAATCGTTGCTCTACACGAGTTGCGATTGCTGGCTGAAGTTATCGTCATTTTGAGCTTTTCCAAGCTCTATTGTCGGTCTTAGGAAGAGGGAGGCTCGTTGACCAGCGCACGATACTGGAAGAACATCTGCGTACGCCAGCGCAGGATCATGCCGAAGGCCAGGATAAAAAACAGCGCCGCCGTCTGCTGCACGGTGAGCAGCGTGTCAAGATAGCCGCGGGCAGCCACGCGAATTCCCGCGAGCAAAATCACCACGGCAAAAAACGCGTGCGAACGTTGCGCCATCACCGTATCACCTTCACGGACCAGCCGCGACGTGCGCAGCAGAGGATAGGCCAACCCAATCGCGCCACACAGAAAAGCAATGCCTGCCCAACTCCAGGGAACGCGGAACGCAGGCGCCAAAAACATCATGAATCCCGTCGCCATGCCCAGCGGTGGAATCACAATCTTCTTCGCTGAAACCGCGGTGCGTGATTCCCGCACGCGCCAGATCATCACAGCAACCGCACCCAGCACAGAGGTGACCAGTGACACTACATTCAGAGGAGCCATCATGATGAAAACAATCTTCTCTATCGGCGGAGGCAAACACGCCGAACTTCCCCGTGTCCGCACTCTCTGCCAGACACATTCTGGTTTTATTTTAAGGCATCTCGGAAGTGCCTGCACGCCCATTCAGTAGCCACAGATTGCATTTGAAAATGAACTCTCCGCAAGTGTCCTGTGGCACTATCGGAGCAAGCTCATTGTCCAGCCAACCTGTAATTGACTCCGGCGACTCCCGCCCTGATTCAACCGCCGCCAGCGTATTGCTGCGGGTCATGAGGTAGGCGATAAACTCAGCACGCGTGAAGCTCACCAGGTGAGTAAACGAGTCGCGCCGCGCCACCACAAAACCGCCTTGCACAGCCTTGCTCTCATCGATATCGCGCATTCCACGGAACGGCGGTGGAAAGTGCTTTGCAAAGCGCGTGCGCATCCAGCGCTTGCAGGCCACACTGCCCTGCATATGCGCCGTGAAGTGGTCGTTGTACACAACCAGAGCACCTTCCGGCGACAGAACTTTCCGGCACTCGGTATAAAAACGATCTTGGACGAACCAGTGCAGCGCCGACCCAACTGTAACCAGATCAAATTCACCGGCAGCAAAGTCCAGTGCTTCTGCCCGCCCAAACTGGTAGCGAACTCCCACCGCTGGCTGCGCCTGCCCCAGCATACCTGGCGAAGCATCGACGCCAATGACTTCGCCCGCGATCTCCGCCAGCGCAACTGTGGAGTGTCCTGAGCCGCAGCCAACGTCAAGCGCACGCTCAAATCGCTGGGATCCAGTTGCCTCGCAGATCCACCGCACGACCTTGGCATGAAATAGCGGCCGCACCCGATGGTAGCGCTCCGCCACTTCGGAATCTCCGAAATAGTTTGTGCTCGTCGGCGGTGCGGAAACGTGCTCGCTTGGCATCCTTAATCTTTACCACATCACTCGCTGCGGGCAAGTCATTTTCGCGGTCCGAGCGCTTCCACATCTAGCCCGGAGCGTTGCAGCGGCCTGCGCCATTGCACGATGTTCTGCGCATACATAGCCAGGCAAAACAGGTTCGCCGGAATGAATCCCGTCTGCGTCGTTCTCAGCCCGATCCAGCAGATGATCAGACTATTGGCTCCAGCCACTACCCATCCTTGCCACATCCTGCGCCCCACCAGCAGGGTCGAAGCAATCGTCAGCACGCACGAGATGTAGTCCAGCCGCAGCATCCTGCTGTTATACTGCCTCGCCCCGACCTATTTCTCCATGCGCAGGAAGCCGTATTTTCGCTACGGTTTCGGCCTGAGGAACAGCCGTGCGTTATTCTTATCAGTCGCAAACTTTGCGCAAGAATCACCGGAGGCTCACATGAGATTCAAGCCCTCTCTCCTGCTCGCTCTCTTGCTCGGGATTGCATCTGTCGCCCTCGCTGCAGACGCGCCCAAATATCAGCTCACCAATCGTTATGCTGTCGGCGGAGACGGCGGCTGGGACTATCTCTCTTATGACGCCGATGGCAACCGCCTGTTCATCACACGTGGCACACACGTTATGGTTCTCGACGCGTCCACCGGCAAGCCCTATGCGGACATCCCTGAGACCCTGGGTGTGCATGGCGTCGCCCTTGCCCCTGATCTCGGCCTCGGAGCCACCAGCAACGGGCGCGCCGACACCGTCACCATCTTCGATCTCAAAACCCTCCAGAAGAAATCCGTTGTCAAGACCGGCGGAAATCCCGACGCGATCCTCTACGACCTCGCATCCCACAATTACTTCGCCTTCGACGGACGCACCAGCGATGCCACGGTGATCGATCCCTTGAAGGCCATCGCCGTCGCGACCATCCCTCTCGGAGGCAAACCCGAGTTTGCAGCCACCGACGAGCGCGGCCACGTCTTCGTCAATATTGAGGACAAGAACGAGCTCGTCGCCATCGATGCGAAGAGGCTCACGGTCTCCGCCCATTGGCCTCTCAGCGGATGCGACGAACCTACGGGCCTTGCCATCGACCGCAAATATGGCCGTCTCTTCTCCGTCTGCGCAAACCAGGTGATGACCGTACTCGATTCCACGACTGGTAAACTCGTCGCCACCGTGCCAATCGGCCAGCATCCAGACGCTGCGGCATTCGATCCCGCGACGCAACTCGTCTTCAGTTCCAATGGCGAAGGCACTCTCACCGTAGTGCATCAGGATTCGCCGGACAAATACACCGTCCTGCAAACGGTTCCGACCGCCCCCGGCGCGCGCACAATGGCCATTGACCCCAAATCGCACACCATCTATCTGGTTACCGCCAGATTTGGCCCAGCTCCAGCCCCCACTGAAGCGCAGCCACACCCACGCGGAGCCATGCTCCCTGACAGCTTCGAAGTGCTTGTAGTGACCGCCAAGTAGCAATTTGCACGAGTACGTCCGGGAATAACACCGGCACATCAGTCGTGGAATCGGTCTCGGTGAGCTATATGGCCCGTCAGGTGGGGAATTTCCCCGTTTCTCGCCCTCGCGCTCCAGAAACGATGTTTTTCGACGCCACAACGCAAATTATTGAATTCAAGACCTTTGCTTATACTTTCGGCCATCCAGAATAGATTGGCACTAGGCTTGCACCGTACATTTCTAGACGCACGACTGAAGGGGAATTTTGCAGTATGAGTGATTTCAGTGAGCTGAACCCTATCCCCGCTCTGAATTCAGCGCCTCAACCGGCCTTAGAACCGCTCAAGCGCATCAAGATTGGCGAGGTGGCGCGCTACTTTAGCGTATCTGTAGACTTGCTGCGCCTCTATGAGCGCGAAGGACTGCTCATCCCCCTGAAGTCTTCTAAAGGCACGCGCTACTTCACCGAGCGCGATTATCCCTGGATCGCTACCGTAATTCGCCTTGTCCGCGAGGCACGCCTGAACTTCGCCGGTATTCGCCGCCTGCTCGCCTTGTTGCCCTGCTGGGATATCCGTGACTGTGGCGTCCTGCGTAAGCATGATTGCAACATCATCTCCGGGGCGGCCGAACCTTGCTGGATCAACCACGCCTGCTGCCAACCGGGCGATTGCTACGCGTGCAATGTCTACCGCGCCGCGTGCCAGTGCGAAAATCTGAAGGTCTTCCTCGCTTCCGGCCCCGCCTGAAAACACAAGATTAAGATCCGACTCGCAAAAAGTGCATGCCCCACGAAAGACAAGAGCCCCTTCACGCGGCAATTCGCGAAAGGGGCACACCAATCTGGATCACACAGTCGTAAATGACGGATCAACTCAAAGACACAACTTCGTAGATTGCGACGTGGGGGATGTGTCGCTGCGTCGCTGGATGCGGCGCGCTATCGGCCTATCCGCCCCATTCATTGCAGTGGCGCATCAAGTCCGGGTGCACAAGTTCGCAGGTGTCGCGGAGCACGCTCGTAAGTTCCTGATATGCCGCCCACACCGCAGCCGCATATTTTCGTGCTTCATCCTGAAACAGCGCGACCCGCTCAGGGATGAGTATCCGGTTGATCGCAGCAGTCCCCTTCATGCAGTTGGTACGTGCCGCACCCTGAAGCGCCTCCAGCACGCGTGCGTGAGCAGGGTCGGAGATGTACAAATCGGCATCTGCAAAAAAGCTCATCACCGCCAAGTCATGCTTCGCCCGCAACAACTCGGGGAGACTAACCTTTAGAATCTGGTCTTCGCGCAGGACTACGTAAGCGTCAATGAGGTCGTGAAGTACCGCTACCGTTTCCTTGCTAGTCATGAAGTGCCTCTGTTGCGGCGTACTTCCCAAGAATTTTGCTCACATCGCTGTCATATAAAGATAACGACCGATTCTCAGCCTTTAAGAAATAATAAGTCCAAACTAATACGCAAACACAATGTGCAAATGGTGCCATAGCCCCAAGAACGTCTGGAGAGGGGCCAGCCATCGATGCCGAAACAACGGACAAGGTCGAACTCACCGCTCCTTGGAAAGTTAACCCCAATGCCAGCCCGAACACTCGCGAGCGCCAATGGCAACCATAGTAGCTGCCAAAGCAGACGATCAGGGCTGTGGCGGCGGTGCTGGTCAGTGCGACCGTACGCGCGGACGTTCGTGCAATCACCATGAATAGATCAGGATAGGACGAAGGAACTGTGACCCCAAGCAACGTCACGGAGGCGGCAATCACTCCGATTGCGGTGAGGAATGTCACGACTACGGGACGGGGGATGGCCCATGCTGGGCGGAAAAGCTCAAACCAAAGCTCGTACAGCAAACACCCCAGCAGACACGCCCAGATCAGTTCTGAGAACCAGTAGCTATACCAATACACGGCATAGGGCCGCACCAGAGATGTCAGATAGAGCAGCGGCGAACTCAGCGCACTGTAGTAGGCAAAGACGCGAAACGCAGGATAGCGACGCGGACCAGGATGCGGACCAAAGAGCAGTACGGCAGCTAAGAGGAGCTGCAATACGATCAGAATCATCCAGATGGAAAAAGTTATTGGGTGATGTAAGTTCACAGGCCACCACACAGCAGGCAGTGGCCTAGGTGAATTCTTTGATCTCTTAGTAGCCTACGCCGCCTGAGCAACCTTGTGGGGGGCACTGCGGTTCCGGATTGCCACTCAGCATGTTGGGTGTAGCGGTGCTGTGGGTGACCTGTGCAGAGTAAGTAGCGCTTAGGATTAGGGCGGCGGCAAGGGCAATGCGCAGAATGAAATTCATGACAGCTCTCTAACGGCTGGTTGCCGTTGAGACAGCTTACCGCCGGAGAGAGGTTTCCCCAATATGTTTGTCGTTTAGATCGCATGTTTTAGGCCCGGGGGATGGCACCAAAAGTTTGCCTTATAGGACGATGAAACACCAGACAAATTCCTGTCACCCTATGACATTGGTAATACAGAAGTAACACTGCCTCTCCCGCATAAAATTACTATAGTTTGATAATACTTCTCCATGGTGAATGTAAGTTCCTTATTTATAAATACTTGAATCTTAACACCCATGGCTTACCTGAGTGTTACTGCAGCCATTTTGCAGCATTCCGCGACGAAATCTCTACCAGTCAATGCGCACTCTAGTGGGTTAGGGGAGTATTAAGTGCCTGTGGAAAACTCGCGATGACGTCCGCTCGAAGCGGCACGCTCTCCTAAATTCGGTGGGATTTTATAGCAAATTCGCAGAGATACAATCCAGCAAAGCAGCGACCATTCGGGGATAGCGCGGACACATCAATACTTGGATTGGGCTAATGCCCCCGAGGAGCATCGGCGTCCGGCTCCTGGCTGAAACGAACATTGTGACGCACGTCGGCTCCGCTCACCCAGAAGATCACGTCTTCGGCAATGTTCGTCGCGTGGTCGGCAATCCGCTCAAGGCTGCGCGTGATCAGCAACACATCCAGATACGAGCGAACTTTGTCCGGGTTGGCCCTCATCTGCGCAACAAGGTTGATGAATGCTTCGTCCTTCATACGATCCACGATGTTGTCCATCTCCAACACCGCCTGGGCCACCTCGGACTTCGCCGACAGGAACGACTCCAGAGCGCGGCGTACCATGGTCGATACCGCCGTCGTCATGCGCGCAATGTCCACCGGAATTTCAACCTCCGGCTCCAATGCCAGGTCCAACGAGCGCTGAGCGATGTTCACCGCCAGGTCGCCCACGCGCTCCAGATCTGAGTTGATCTTCAGCACTGCCAGCACAAAGCGCAGATCCGTCGCCATGGGCTGCTGCATCGCGAGCAGGTCCACCGCCATCTCGTCGATGGCGCGCTCGCTCTGGTTGATCATCTTCTCGCGCTCAAAGACCTGCTGAGCGAGCCGCCCGTCGCGTTTCCGATACGAGTCTGCCGCCAGCTCAATGGCAGCTTCGGCCATGCCGCCCATCTCAAGCAAACGTTCCTTCAGTTCATCCAATCCTTGCTGAAAGCGAGTACGCATCATCCAAACCTGCCCGTAATATAGTCTTCCGTCCGTTTGTCGGAGGGTGTGGTGAAAATCTTTTCCGTCTTGTCGTACTCAATCAGCTTACCCATCAGGAAGAAGCCGGTATGATCGGCGACGCGCGCCGCCTGCTGCATATTGTGCGTAACAATTACGACGGTGTACTGCGTCTTCAGTTGAAAGATCAGCTCTTCGATTTTGCCCGTCGAGATAGGGTCCAGCGCGCTGGCTGGCTCGTCCATCAGCAAAAGCTCCGGCTGTACTGCCAGCGCCCGCGCAATGCATAGCCTCTGCTGTTGTCCGCCGCTCAGCGACGAGCCGGACTTCTTCTTCAGCACGTCTTTCACTTCGTCCCACAGCGCCGCCATGCGCAGCGAACTCTCCACTGCTTCGTCCAGCTCGCGCCGTTTGTTGAAGCCGTTCAGCCGCAGGCCTGCTGCCACATTGTCATAGATCGACATTGTAGGAAAAGGGTTCGGTTTCTGAAACACCATTCCGATGCGGCGGCGCACATCCACGGCGTCCGTGCCCGGCTTGTAAACGTCCATGTCGCCGACCTGCACCGAGCCGGTCAGTCGTGCGTCCGGATTCGTTTCATGCATGCGGTTGAGGCAGCGAATAAACGTGGACTTGCCGCAGCCTGACGGTCCGATTACGGCCGTCACCGCGTTGGCTCCCACCTTGATGTTGATTTCCTTCAGGATCTGCGCCTTGCCAAACCAGGCGTTCAGGTCCTTCACTTCGATTCCGACACCCATCTCAGGATGACTCCTTGCAAGTTACGCGTTGTTCGCCATGCTTCCGCGGCTGGTCACAACCCGAACGGCGGAAACTGCAACGACAATCAAAAAGATTAATATTAGTGCGCCCGCCCATGCCTGCCGGTGCCATTCATCAAAGGGAGAAATAGCGTATGCAAATATTTGGATCGGCAGTGCCGCCGTCGGCTGGTTAGGATTCAGGTTCCAGAACTGGTTGCCGAATGCGGTGAAAAGCAGTGGAGCCGTCTCGCCCGCCACACGTGCAAACGCCAGCATAGCCCCCGTGATCACTCCCTTGGACGCCGTCCGCAGCGTGACCTGCAAGGTCGTCCGCCACTGCGGAATCCCGAGGGCCAGTGCGGCTTCGCGAATCGTGTTCGGAACCATCAGCAGCATCTCTTCCGTGGTGCGCGCAATCGTGGGAATCATCATGATGCCCAGCGCTACCCCTCCGGAAAGTGCCGAGAAATGTTGTTGCGGCAGCACTACCAGGGCATAGGCCGCAATGCCCACCACAATGGAAGGAACTCCATTCAGCACGTCGGCCGTAAAGCGCACCAGCGTCACGTATCGACCTTTGCCGAACTCAGCCATATACACGCCCGAGCCGATCCCCAGCGGCACGCCAATCAGCGAACCCAGCCCAAGAATCATCATCGACCCGATGATGGCGTTCGCCATGCCGCCCCCTGGCTCGCCCACGGGTCGCGGAGTGTTCGTCAGAAACGCCCAGTTAATGGAACCAATGCCCTTGTAGACCAGGTAGCCGAAAATCGCCACCAGTGGGGCTAGCACCAGGAACGCCGCAGCTCCGGAGAAAAAGATGAATGCCACATTGGTGAAGCGCCGCCAAACACTCAGTGGAGAGGACAGGCTAGGCATGCGACCTCGCAGTGTTGCCGCGCGTGATGGACCACACCAGCAGACGAGCGCAAGCATTCACTATCACGGTCACAATCAGCAGCGCCAGTCCAATCTCCACCAGCGCGCTCAAATACAGATCGTCGGTCGCTTCTGAAAACTCATTGGCAATCACAGAAGCCATCGTGTAGCCAGGCGCGAACAATGACTTCGCAACCTCCGGACGATTGCCGATCAACATTGTAACTGCCATCGTCTCGCCAATGGCGCGCCCCAGACCCAGGATAATGCCGCCCATGATGCCGGCTCGCGCGTTGCGCAACACGGCCATCCGCACCATTTCCCAGCGCGTTGCTCCCAGGGCCAACACAGCTTCGCGCTGGCTCTGCGGCACTGCAACCAGCACCTCCCGCGTAATTGAAGCAATGATGGGTATGATCATGATCGCCAGAATCACTCCGGCTGCCAGCATGCCGATCCCATACGCGGGACCGGTGAACAGCCCCGACCATCCCAGATACTTCGCCAGCAAAGGCTCAATATACGTTCGAAGCAGCGGCGCGAGAACGAAGATCCCCCAAAGCCCGTAAATTACCGACGGAATAGCCGCCAGCAACTCCACCGTGAAGGAGATGATGCCACGCAGAAAACGAGGGCACAGCTCCGTCACAAACACGCTCACTCCTACGGCCAGAGGAACTGCCATCACCAGCGCAACCAGCGACGAAACCAGCGTCCCGTAGATGAATGGCATCGCGCCGAAATCGCCCGAGACCGGGTCCCATGTGCTACCTGTGAAGAAATGAAATCCGAATTTTGCGATGGAAAGCTTTGAGCGTGAGGTCAGCTCGTAGAAGAAAAGCACCATCACGGCAATGATTGAAACCGAGCAGATCAGAAGAGAGTAGCGGAACAGAACATCCAGATACTTGCTCACCCGGCTACTGTGCAACTCAATGTGCGGCACTACTATGGCGGCTGCGTGGGACTTTCCGGCATCGGGAGTAGCCGCTACAGGGGTATGAAAGCGCACGCTGGGACGTAACTCAGGATTAGGAGTGGTGCTCACACTCTGACGCTACCAGACCATTGTTAACAGAAGATGAATAACGCCCGACGCTCATCACACAAGCTGATTAAAAATATGTACTTAGCGGTAATCAAGCAGAGTCTAGAGTTGCCGGTTATGCCAACTCTCTCAGAGAGTTGGCCGATCAACTCGCTCTTTAGTGCGCAGCAAAAACCAGCGCAAACCTTTCGGTCTGCGCTGGCCTGTGTTTTTCACTCCACCGTGCGGAGTTGATGTTCGGTTTACGAGAAGATTTGACACAAAGGTCACAAAGCCATGCTCGTCCCGGCTAGTGAATTGTGCTGATTGTAGCTTTCAGCTTCTTTACAACTTCTTTTGGCAGCGGAGCGTAGCTAAGTGCGGCCACCTGGCTCTGTCCGTCCTTCAACATCCAATCCAGAAAATCATGCAGCACCTTGCCCTTCGCTGCATCCCTGGACTGCTGGGGAATCAGCAGCCACGTGAAGCTCGCAATGGGATAAGCGTTCTTGCCCGCCGGGTCTGTGATTGAGACGCGATAGTCGTCAGGCATACTCGCAGCAGCCGCTGCGGCCGCAGCTGTGGTCGATTCCAACGAGGCCTTGACGAAGTTGCCGCTCTTGTTGCGAACCGAACCATACGTGATGTTGTTCTGTACCGCATAGATCAGTTCCACGTAGCCGATCGCGCCGTCCATCTGGCGAACCTGTCCGGCCACGCCCTCGTTACCTTTGCCGCCTAAACCGACGGGCCATTTGACGCTGGTGCCTTTGCCGACCGACGAATTCCATTCTGCGCTTACCTTCGAAAGATAGTCAGTAAAGATGTAGCTGGTACCGGAACCATCCGAACGATGAACTACGACAATCGGCGTATTGGGAAACTTCACGCCGGGATTCGCTTTGGCAATATTCGTGTCATTCCAGTTGTTGATTTTGCCCATAAAGATGTAGGCCAGTATCTCGGGAGTGAACTTCAATTCCTGCTTCACGCCGGGAATGTTATAAGCGGGCACAACTGCGCCCAGCACGGTAGGAATGTGAAGAATTTTGCCTGGCGCTTGCGCTAGCTGTTCGTTGGTCATGGGACCGTCGGAGGCGCCGAAATCAACCGTTCCCGCAGTCACCTGGCGAATACCAGCGCCGGAACCAAGCGACTGATAATTAATCTGCACACCTTTATGAGCAGAGCTGTACTGCGTAAACCACTTCTGGTAGATCGGGTTGGGAAAGGTTGCGCCAGCGCCGTTTAACGACTGCGCGGAAGCGGTGACGCACAATATCAGCGCGCACACCATCAGCTTCAAGATACGAGCCACAGTTTATTCCTCCTGAAAATCCTCTATTAACTAAGTATCTGTTTCGCAGTGTTACTGCACCGTTAAGGGAATGTGAATATCCGGTTACAGTAGTGTTTCTATCTCCCGGATCACTGTTTGTGCTTTATATGCTCAAGAAAGAGTTGCTCTACAGGGTGATCGTAGGCGCGCAGAACGTGGCGTACTGTCCGTCCGCTGACCAGGTGGCAGACCTCCTCGGCCATGTTCTTCACGTGATCCCCAGCACGCTCGAGTTCCTGCGCCATGAACAGCACATGGAAGCTCTCCAAACGTCGCAACCCCTCTGCCGGTTCAAGATGCCGGAAGGTGATTACGTTGCGCAGGCGGTCGATCTCCGTGTCCGCGCGCAATACATTTACGGCTTTGTCCAGCGAGCGCGTGCGAAACGCGACTTCCACGTCGACCAGCATCTTCTCCAATTGCGAGCTCATCACGGTCAGGTCGCGAATGTCGTCGTGATCCACGTGCGACGCCACGGACTCCGCACGATTCACAAAACTCAGCAGCAGGTCGCCAATGCGTTCCAGTGAGATTCCAAACTTCATGCAGGCGAGCAGCGTTCTGGCCTCCTCGTCGCCCACCTTGATGATCGTCGTTGTGACAAGGTCGTCGATGTCGCGGTCCAGAGAATCCAGTTCGCGTTCATGTTCACGAACTTCTTCGAGCAGCGTCTTTGACGAGGTTGCTACCCCTTCTGCCGCAGCGACTGCTGCGCGGTGAGCAATGCGGAACGCATCGAGCGTGAGCTCAATAAGGTGCGATCCAGGACTCGGTTGCACGCTCTGCACGCCCATAATGGTCACTCCTGATGAAAACAGGGGCCCAAAAATGTTGAGAGGCCAAACCTCGAATACGCGCAGGCGGCCTCTCAAGCCCCCGACTTCATTGAATTAAGCGTAGGAGCCTTCGGTTTCGGAGGGATGACCGGCGGGTGAATTTCTCGTGAATCCAGCTCAGGTTAGACCAGATTAGCGGACGGTGGATCCGGCAAAGCAACCGGACGATCTTCCCTGCGATGATAGCCTCGTCCGCACCGGCCCTGGATCTGCTCTAATCGGAGCCTGAGCGGGCCTCTGGAATGGAGAAGACGAAGGTGCAGCCGTGATTCAATTCGCTTTCCGCAGCGATCGTGCCGCCATGCGCCAGGATAATGTGCTTGGCAATGGCCAGTCCCAGTCCCGTGCCGCCGCTCTCACGCGAGCGTGCCTTGTCCACACGGTAAAAACGCTCGAAAAGTCGCGGCAAATGTTCACTCGCAATGCCCGGGCCGAAGTCGCGCACATAGAACTGCACAAACCCTTCCACATCATGCGCGCCAATCAGAATGCGCCCGCCCTGCGCAGCATACTTGCAAGCATTGTCGATCAAATTGGAGAACACCTGGAACACCGCATCGCGATCGGCTGAAACCAGCTTCAGTCCTTCGTTCACCACGTCCAGTTTCATATCAGTGTCGGTGCGGCTATCGCGAAAATAATCCGACGCATCGCGTAGCAACTCAGCCGGAGATACAGCCCGCAGTTGCAACTTCTTATCCCCGGATTCCACTCGCGCCAGAATCAGCAAATCCTCCGTGAGCCGCGCCATGCGTGAAGCATTCTTGCGGATGACCTCCAGAAAGTCATGCTGGGTTTCAGCCGAGCTCACACCATCCAGCAGCGTCTCCGCGTAGCCCTGGATGGATGTCAGCGGCGTGCGCAGCTCATGTGAAACGTTCGCGATGAAATCGCGGCGCGTCTTCTCAATGCTTTCCGAATCGGTCAAATCATGCAGCACGGCCACTGAACCGCCGGAAGGCATGGGCGCAATCGTAGCAGCAAACACGCGGCCGGGCACAAAGCTGTGAACTCGCGCCGTAATCAGCTCGTTGAGAGAAGCCGCATCCTGTACGGCGGCAAGAAAATTCGGGTCGCGTACCGTCTGCACCACGGGTTGACCAAGCCGCACACCGGTTGGTGTCAGTAGTTCCATGCGCCGGTTCGCCCATTGCGCGCGGCCATCGCGCGATATGGCGATCACCGGCTCCTGCATGCTGTTCAGCACGGCTTCCAACTCACGGCGGCTGGCCTCTAATTCCCGGAAGCTTGTTTCCAGTTTTCGCGCCGTTGCGTCCAGTGCGACTGCCACTCGACCAATCTCGTCGTTCTGCGATTCGGAGAGGCGCGCGGTAAAGTCACCATCGGCAATCTTGGCGGCAAAGCCTAGAATTCTCTCCAGCCGTGCGCTTACGCTTCGCGAAGCCCACGCCGCCAGAAGAATCGCAATGAAGCAAGCCAGCGCCGAGGCATACGCCAGTGAGCGCCACACCTTCCGGTTCGCCTCGGCAATCGCGCTCAGCGGAACCGCCAGACGCACCGCTCCTCCCGGCACCGGTTGCGCAACATACAGGAATTCGGAGCCAAGTGTATGACTCAACCGCGTGTCCATGCCTGTCTGCCCTGCCAGCGCCGATTGGAACTCAGGACGCCGTGCATGGTTCTCCATCATCTCAGCGTTGGCGTCACTGTCGGCCAGCACCCGTCCGTGGCTGTCAATCACGGTGGCGCGCGCTCCGGATGTCTCTGCGATGTTCTTGACGAGCAATTTCAGGTCGGAAGAGGAGAGCGATAAGGAGGAAATGCGGGAGGCAAACATCGCGGTCTTCTGCCGCAGACTGCCGTCAATCTGCTGCCTCAGCGAAGTCTCCCAGGCGTGCGTTATCGCGATGTCCAGCGTCAGTGTTGCAGCGGCAATAACCAGCGCGAAAACGAAAACCAGTTTGAAGAAGATCCGATTCTTCACTTCATGGCCTCGAAGCGATACCCTGCTCCGCGGACTGTACGCAGATACTGCGGCTCCTCAGCGTCTTTCTCTATTTTCTCGCGGATGCGCCGCACGTACACGTCCACCGAGCGCGGCGTCACATAAGCGGTGTCGCGCCACACGGCATCCAGCAGTTGGTCGCGGGTGAACACCCTTCCCGGATGACGCGCCATGTACTCCAGCAACCGGAACTCCGTGGCAGTGGTCGCCACCTGTTTGCCGCGCACGGTCAGAATCATGGCCCCGCTGTCGATCTCGATTTCGCCGGTCACAATCACCTCCGGCGCCAGCGGCCGCTCAAAGCGGCGTAGCACAGCCTTAACCCGCGCCACCAGTTCGCGTGGACTGAAGGGCTTTCCTACGTAATCATCGGCACCCAGCTCCAACCCAAGCACGCGATCGCTCTCGCTGGTCTTAGCTGTTAGAAAAATCACGGGAGTCATTGCGATAGCCGCGTTTTGCCGAATCCGTCGGCACAACTCAAAACCATCTCCGCCGGGAATCATGATGTCGAGCAGAAATAACGCTGGCTTCTCGCGCTCAGCATCAGGAATCACCGCCGGCGCAGTGGCAAACGTGCGCACACTGAATCCGGCAGCTTCCAAATGATGCCTGACCAACCGGGCAATGTCGGCTTCATCTTCCACAACGAAAATTAGGGGTTTCATCGCATTCATTGTAAGCAGCCATGGCACCCGGCGGGAACACCCAGCCAGTTGTTTTCACATTGCTGTAACATTTCAGCCCATCCATGCCGGAAATGCAACAGAACTGTTTCGACAGTCCGCTGCTCCATTTCCGCCGGGAAAACTCGCCAGTCATGCTCAGAAGAGATCTGGACAACCTCGTACTAAGGCTGGGACTCGATTGACTGTCCTCTGGAATTCAGATATAAACACTCAACCATGACCATGTGTCGCCAGACCGTTCGAATGATGTGCTGCATGTGCTGTTGCAGCATGAATCCATCTGGCGCGCGGGAGATCATGGTATAGCACTCATCTAACCAGGATCTGGAACTATCAACCCACCCGCCACAGGCGAGTGGGTTTTTTATTTTGGGTCAGCCGGGCCGAGGTCGTTGCGAAATGGGCGAAGTCGATTTGAAGAAGAAGATCGTGCGCGAAGCCAAAAAGCTGGGTGCGGAGTTGGTCGGGTTTGCTCCCGTCTCGCGTTGGAGCGAATTCAACGAGCTCAAACCTGAGTATTGGCCTGATGCCATCTGGAGCAAGACTCAGACCGTGATCGTCCTCGGTGTCCCCATGCTCCTGCCTCTCGTCGAGAGCACGCCTTCGATCAACCATACGGTCTTATATGACACCACGAACATTCTGCTCGATCAAATGGCGTACCGCCTTGCTGTCCATCTCAACAATCTCGGCCATGCTTCCATTTTTATGCCGCGTGATGGATACGGCAGCCTGGAAATCCTGCTGAAGAAAATGCCCGCCTGCTTCAGTCAGGTCTACGCAGGAAAGTACGCAGGACTTGGAACTATCGGTTACAGCCATAACCTGCTGAACCCGAAGTACGGCCCGCGCGCGCGATACGTCTCTGTCCTCACTTCCGCGATCGTAAAGGCGGATCCACTGATTGAAGACAATCTCTGCAAGGGATGCAGAATCTGTCAAAAGCTCTGCCCAGCACAAGCTATGAGCCCAACACCTAACTCCCGCATTGCCGACCTGGACGCGATCAAATGCACTCAATTTCATCAAGTGCTGGAAGCTGAAAATCGTTGGCCCTGCGGAGTGTGTTCCAAGGTTTGCGCCGTTGGAGAAGATCGAAAGCTTTACGAGAGCACCAACATGCGGATTTATCTCAAGGAGCGCGATGCGATCGCAAAAGATCCTTCGCACCCTGATTACAAGCACCTCGTGCATCTGCGCGAACACGGCTCGAGTGGCGACCGGAAGTACTAACTGAATTTTTCATTCGAATTAAATTGGAGAGTCCCTTGAAGTTACATTCCCGATCCGTTCTCGCAGCTATCGCCCTGATTGTAGGCTTGCTCGCTTTCACCTCGTGCAACAAGACATCTGCCGGCAAGCCGCAGGTGCTCAAGCTGGACTACGCCTATTACAACCCAGTCAGCCTCGTGCTAAAAGAGAAGCACTTCCTCGAAGACGATCTTGCCAAGGACGGAGTTTCGGTTGAATGGACCCTCAGTCAAGGCAGCAACAAAGCGCTGGAGTTGCTGAACAGCAAGAGCGTGGATTTCGGCTCCACCGCCGGAGCTGCAGCGTTCATCGGAAAATCCAACGGCAATCCCATCAAGACAATTTACGTTTACTCGCGCCCTGAGTGGACCGCGCTGGTCGTACGCAAAGACAGCCCAATCACCAAGGTTGAGGATCTCAAAGGGAAGAAGATTGCCGTCACGCGCGGCACCGACCCGTTCGTTTTCCTGCTGCGCTCGCTGGACCAGGTTGGCCTCACCGACAAAGATGTCGAACTCGTTCCGCTGCAACACTCCGATGGCCGCAACGCGCTTGAGCGCGGAGACGTGGACGCGTGGGCAGGCCTCGATCCTCTAATGGCGCAGACCGAAGTAGAGAAAGGTTCCAAGCTATTTCATCGCGACATCTCACTGAATAGTTATGGCGTGCTCAACGTGCGTGAGGACTTCGCAAAACAATACCCCGCATATGTCAAACGTGTATTGGCCGCCTATGAGAAGGCTCGCCTGTGGGCGATTCAAAATCCAGCGGAGTTCCGCGCTCTCTATGTACGCACCGCCAAAATCACCGACCCAATCGCGGCACGCGTGTTGGAGCGTACCGACCTAAGCAATTCTGTTCTGGGAGACGAGCACAAGAAAGTAATCTCTGCCAGCGGGGATGTGCTGAAGAAGAGTGGCGTCATCAGCAGCACAACTGACGTCGCCGCCACGGTCAACAATCTCATCGACCCGCAGTATGTGCGTGAAGTAGTAGTCGCAACCAAGTAGAGGAATTATGAGTACAGTGCAACAGAATGCAACCATCGCTCAACTATCCGCGCTGCGGGAAAAATCCGCCGTGCTCAAGCAAGCGGTGGCTCGACCGTTTTCCAGTCGCTTCCTCGGCCTCATCGTTCCCACCGCCGGGCTCATAGCGTGGGAGTTGCTCGCGCGCGCCGGTGTCCTGCAGCCAAACATCCTTCCAGCACCTACCGTGATCGCGCAGACAATTCTTGAGCTAGCCCGCAGCGGCGAACTCTGGAGGCACACTGGCATCACTCTGTGGCGCATCACGACAGGATTCCTGCTGGGCGCATTCGTCGGCACATTGCTAGGTGCTCTGACAGGATACGTTTCGCTCGCCCGCAAACTGCTCGACCCTCTACTGCAATCCTTGCGCAACATTCCATCCATGGCGTGGGTGCCACTCTTCCTGCTATGGCTCGGCATCCAGGAGTCTTCCAAGATCGGACTCATCTCGCTCGGTGCGTTCTTTCCCGTGTATCTCAACCTCTCCACCGCCATGAGTCACGTCGATCCCAAACTCATCGAAGTCGGACGTGTGTACCGCTTAAGTGGCATTCAGATGATTCGGCGAGTCATTCTTCCGGCGGCGCTGCCCGAGTACATTGTGGGTCTCCGCAGCGGTCTCGGCCTTGCATGGATGTTCGTTGTAGCCGCTGAGATCATGGGTGCCAGTCGCGGCCTCGGCTTTCTCATGATCGACGGCCAGATGACAGGACGCGCCTCAATCATTCTGGCCAGCGTGATCCTTTTCGCGTGCCTCGGCAAAGCAACCGACTATCTGTTGGAAACCGCAGGCCGCAGTCTCTTGCGATACAAAGCGAAATAACCCGTGAGGAGATCAGTGTGAGTAGCGCCGACGTAGTTGTGAATGGTTCGCTCGAAATCCAAAATATAAGCAAGACATTTGGCTCGAATGGTGATGGGTTGCTCGCTCTGCGAGAAATCAATCTGCACATCACGCCGGGAGAGTTCACCTGCGTAGTCGGCGGCAGCGGATGCGGCAAGACCACGCTGCTGCGCATCGTCGCAGGCTTGGAACGCGCCTACAGCGGGAGCGTGACGCTCGGCGGAAATCGTATCGCTGGCCCGGGTCTGGATCGCGGCCTCGTCTTCCAGGAGCACCGCTTGTTGCCTTGGCTAACGGTCGAGGAAAACGTAGGCTTCGGACTCAGCGACTTACCCACCCGTGAACGCAGCGAACGAGTGGCTCGTTACATTGACCTCGTCGGCCTGCGCGGCTTTGAACACAGCTATCCGCACCAACTCTCCGGAGGCATGGCGCAACGCGTAGCCATTGCCCGCGCTCTCGTCAGCCATCCGCACTTGCTCTTGCTGGACGAGCCATTCGGCGCACTCGACGCGCTCACCAGAATCCGCATGCAGCAGGAGTTGTTGCGCATCTGGCAGGCTCAGCGAACAACCATGATCTTTGTGACCCATGACATCGACGAAGCCATCTATCTCGCAGACCGCATCGTCATCATGTCTCCCAGGCCCGGCACCATTAAGCGAATCGTTCACGTTGAAATGCCGCGACCCAGAGACCGCGCGGGCCTTCAGCTTACGGAGCTTCGCAAGAGCATCTACCGCGAATTTTTCACCGATGAAGACGTACCGGAAGATTACGAGATATAGCAAAAGGGAGAGCCCCGGCTCTCCCTTTTGCACATCGTTCACATCTCTTACCGGAACGGATTGAAGTAAGCACTCCAGCCGCGTGTCAAGTAGTCGGAGAGCGTCAACCCCACCAGCAGGAACAGGAAGAACACGGCGGAAATTACCGCGACCTTGGTCAGCGCCGTCGAGTAGCGCAACTCCATGAAGAACAACATCACCAGCAGCGCTTTCACCGTGGCAATGGTCAGAGCCACAATGGCATTGAACGGCCCCAGGTCCAGCGTCGCCACAAACACCGTAAGCGCCGTGAGCACCAGCAGCGCAGCCCATACGGCGATGAAGGTCTTTACGGTAGGGTGTGCATGTTCACTCATTTATCTTCTCTCCTACCCGTTGTGGTGATGGCTGATCAAGTAGAGCAGCGGGAAAAGGTATATCCAGACTAAGTCGACAAAATGCCAGTACAGCCCCACCATCTCCACCGGAGTGTTGTACTCCGGCGTGAAGCGGCCGCGTCCATTGGCAATCAGCAGCCACGTGAGCAATCCCGCTCCAATGATCATGTGCACAGCGTGCATTCCGGTCATTGCAAAATACAGCGAGAAGAAAATCATCACCTGCCGCGGGTCGTAGTTGCCCTCGTGCTCGAAGTGGAAGTTCAGCCCCGGCACTTCGTGATGCACCCAGTGCCCGTGGTACTCCACTCCCTTGATGCCAAGGAATGACAATCCAAGCACCAGCGTCAGAATGAGGCACAGCGTGGTCAGCTTGCGATTGCCAAGCTTGGCGAAGTGTACGGCCAGCACCATCGTCAACGAGGAGCAGATGAGCACCGCCGTATTGATGGCGCCCAGTTGTATCTCCATCGTCTGGCTGCCCGCCACCCACGCGTTGTAATACGAGAGCCGGTAAATCAGGTACGTTGCGAACATGCCGCCAAAGAACATGATCTCCGTGACCAGAAAGAGCCACATTCCGAACGTAGAAGTTTCTCTCTGCTGCTCCAGGTCAGCAAAGTGATGCTTCAGGTTGTGTTGTACCGCAATCTCGCTATCCGGCAACTTCAACCCCCTTCTGTGTGGTTCCATCGATCTCGTCGTAGTTGTAAGCCTCCGAGGTTACGACCGGCGTCTCTTCAAAATTAAACGTCGTCGGTGGCGAAGAGGTCTGCCATTCCAGGCCCGCCGCATTGTAAGGATTCGGCCCAGCATCCTTGCCATATCGCAGGCTCCACGCAAAGTAAATCATCGGCATCAGGAAGCCCACCGCAAGGATCGATGCACCCGCCGTGGACAACACGTTCAGCACCTGGAACTCCGGTGGATACGCATGATAGCGGCGCGGCATACCCATGTAGCCAAGCAGGAATTGCGGGAAGAACGTCAGGTTAAAGCCGACGAACACCAACACCGCGCTCAGCTTCGCAAAGGCCTCCGGATACATCTTGCCCGTCATCTTCGGCCACCAGAAATGCAGCGCGCACATGAAGCCCGTCACGGCTCCCCCGACCATCACATAGTGGAAGTGCGCCACCACAAAATAAGTGTCGGTAACATGAAGGTCAATTCCCACCGCGCCAAGAAACACGCCTGTAAGTCCGCCGATGGTAAACAGTCCGATGAACGCGAACGCATACAGCATTGGAGTCTCAAACGTGATCGACCCTTTGTAGAGCGTCGCTGTCCAGTTGAAAACCTTCACCGCCGAAGGAATCGCCACAAAGAACGTCAGCAGCGAGAAGATCATCGCGGCGTAAGTAGAAATTCCCGCCACGTACATATGGTGTGCCCACACCAGGAATCCCAGCACCGCAATCGCTACCGATGACATCGCGATAAAGTCATATCCAAACGGGCGCTTGCGGGAGAAGCAGGCAATCACTTCGCTCATCACACCCATCGTCGGCAGAATCATGATGTACACCGCCGGGTGCGAGTAGAACCAGAACAAGTGCTGGAAGAGCAGCGGATCGCCGCCCAGCCGCGCATCGAAAATGCCGAAGTGAAAGAGCCGTTCCAGCGCGACCAGCACAATCGTAATCGCCAATACCGGAGTGCCCAGCACCATGATGACCGAGGTTGCATAGTGCGCCCAGATGAACAGTGGCAGCCGCCGCCACGTCAACCCCGGAGCTCTCATCCGATGCACCGTGACCATGATGTTCAGTCCCGTAAAGATGGACGAGAAGCCGGTGATGAACACTCCCAGCGCCGCCGCCACCACGTTACTGTTCGAGTAAGTCGTCGAGTAAGGCGTGTAGAAAGTCCAGCCCGTATCAAGACCGCCTGTGACAATCGCGTACAGGATGAAACCCGCGCCAATGATGAAGATGTACCAGCTTGCCAAGTTCAGCTTCGGGAACGCTAAATCCTTCGCGCCGATCATCATCGGGACCAGGAAGTTACCAAAAACCGCTGGCACCGATGGAATCAGGAACAGGAAGATCATCACAACGCCGTGCATGGTAAAGAGCTTGTTGTACGTGTCGGAGAGCACCAGGTCGCCCGCTGGAGTCAGCAACTCCAGGCGGATCAGCATGGCAAAGAAGCCGCCGAGGAAGAAGAACGCGGTGATCGAGCCAAGGTACAGAAGCGCAATGCGCTTGTGGTCCGTCGTGAGCAACCACGACATCACGCCGTACTCCGCGTTCAGGTAATTCTTCTTCGGTTCAGTCGTCTGGATCGCTGTTTCCATGGTTTGATTCCCCTACTGCTTTGCCGCTGGCTTCGCCGGTTCCGTCTTGGCCGGCGTCGTTGCCTTGTCGCTCTTTGCGGCCGAACCTTCAGCCTTCGGAGCCAATGGATAAGTTCCCGAATTCGGTTCACTCACCGGGATCGGCAAATTCGCAGTGCCGTTCCCCAGCGCCTTCACATACGCCACCAGTCCAATCACTTCTTCTTCGCTCAACTGGCCCTCAAAGGTCGGCATAATGTTCTTGAAGCCGCTGGCAATCTTCGCGCCCGGGTTCAGAATGGACTCCCGCACATAGCTCTCGTCGGCGGTCACCGTGCGGCCATCGTCGAGCAGCACAGGCCGCCCAAACACTCCCATCAGGTTCGGTCCGCGTCCCGCAGCGTCGCCGCGATGGCACATCGAGCAGCCGTATTGCTGAAACGTTTTCTCCCCCGCAGAGGCCAGCGATCCATCCACTCCGCCCGATGCCCAGCGGTCGTAATCGGCAGGCTCCATCACAATAACTTCGCCCAACATCCCCGAGTGCTGCGTGCCGCAATACTCCGCGCAGAACAGGTGGTAACGCCCCGGCGTCGTAGCGTGGAACCACGTCGATGTATAGCGCCCTGGCAACACGTCGGCCTTGATGCGGAAGGCCGGAACGTAGAAGCTGTGAATAACGTCCTGCGAGGTCATGATCATGCGTACATCGCGTCCCGCGGGTACGTGCAGTTCATTGATCTCGCGCTGGCCCTCTGTGTGTTGAAACTTCCACATCCACTGCTTGCCAACCGTGTAAACCTCCATCGCTCCCTTGGGTGGCCGCGTCTGCATGAAGAAGATCACCGACGACCATACAAAGATGATCATCACAATGCCCAAGGGGATGCCCGTCCACAGAAGTTCCAGCGCCGTTGAGCCATGAATCTGCGTTGCCACCGGGTTGCGCTCCTTGCGATAACGGATGGCAAAGAACAGGATCAGCGCGGAGACGAGAAAAGTAAAAAAGGCTGCCATCGCCACCAGGGCGAAGTACAGTGCGTCAACGTGTCCAGCCATGGTGCTTGCGCGCGCCGGAAAAAGTGGCAGATTTGACCACATAGTGATTTATGCCCGTCCTGTTCCGATTCCGTGATCGTGCTTCTCTTGCCGAAACAGCAGTACGATGGCGCTACCCAGAATAATCACCGTAGTGAGTCCGGCCAGCCGAATGATGTTGGTGATCGTTGCTCCGTATTTCCCGGTGCGCGGATCGTAGTGATAGCAGTACAGCAGAACCTGGTCGGCCAGCGACCCGATCTTGTTGTGTGAAGCCTCAACAATCCCAAGGCGCATGTCCTTCGCCGAATACTCAACCCCGTAGTAGTACTGTGAAATTTTGCCATCTGGCGTGATCAGCACGATCCCCGCAGCGTGTGCAAACTGGTCAAGCTTTGCATCGTAGCGGTAGCGGAAGCCCACCGCCTTGGCCAGTTCCGAGATCTGCGCCTGTTCGCCTGTCAAAAAATGCCAACCTTTACCGGCCTCAGGATTTCCCAGCTTCTTCAGGTACATCTCTTTCTTGTTCGCCGCAAGCTGAGGAGTCTCACGCGGATCGATGCTCAAGGTGACGATTTCGAATTGATCGCCGGGCACAAACTTGATCACCTTAAGCGCCGAGGTCAATCCGTTCAGCACTTCAGTACAAAGCATCGGACACTGAAAGTACACCAGGTTCAAAATCACCGGACGTCCGTCGTGGAAGTAATCGCCCAGCTTCACCGCCTTGCCCTGCTCATCCTTGAACGTCAATTGCAGCGGCACCTGCTCGTTCAGGCGTTGATCAATGCCCACCCCCTCCAGCCCCGGAGGCGCAACCGTCTTCGTCTCCGGCGGAGTAAAGTATTGCGCACTGGCCGTAGCGCACAGCGTTGCGGCCATTGCCAGTATCAGAGCCACTTCCCGAATTGTCCTCTGCCACAACATCGTCTGTATCCCCGCGAAGCTGTCGCGGTAAATGTCCTTCTTACCTATTTCGCTGCCGGAGTTTCCGCTCCAGCGTCTGTCTCTACCTCGTTTGTTAGCTCAACGTTTGTCGTCTCAGCGCTCGTCGCGGCAGCATCCAGTTGCGCCGCGCCATGTGAGTACTCCCCGCCCGCGCCAGGATAGTTCGGCAGAACGGCCCCACCCGCACGAATTGGCAACCGAGTGGCTGTCACTTTCATCGCCTGGTCAATCGGCAGATGCACATTGCCTTGCCCGTCCTGCCATGGCTCGGCCGTGAGTGCCTCAGTTTCCTTCAGCAGGAATCTCTGCATGTCGCTCGTATCGTCGTTCTGCAGCCGCGGCTCAGGAAACTTCTTCACATTTATGTTTGCCGTGTTCATCATGATTTCCGAGCGCGGCGAAACCGTCTTGGGTGCAAGCGGACTGAGTTCCGTGTCGTGTTTGTCAGCCACCTTGCTTAGCCCTGCCCACAATCCCACCACGATCAGGTTCATGCAGATCGCAAACATTCCCAGCACCACGAAGAAGATCAGAATGCCGCGCGCGCCAAGATCGCTCGTGTCAAACGTAACGCTCGGATTGCCTGCGTCGTCGCCGTTCCCGTGTCCAATATTTCCGTGTCCGTGATTAGTGGCCATGGCTTTGCTCCCACAGTCGCGGCAGCATCGGCTCGGTAACCACCAGCAGAGGCCGCTTGCTCAGTTGCCAGAAGAACGACCCCAGCCAGATGCCTACCAGCGCAAGAGGTACCGCAAAGTAAGTCCAGTGGTAAGTAAGATGGTGCGCGTCCGCCGTCGAACCCGGGAATGGGTTCGGTGCGACCAGCCAGTACAGATCAACATAGCGCATCACCAGCACCAGCAGCGCCACTGGAACCAGTTTGCGCGCGTCGCGCTTCAACTCGCGCGATAGCAGCAGCATGAACGGCAGCGCAAATTGCAGGAAGACCAGTGCCAGCGCAACCGTCTGCCAGCCGCCCTTAATGCGGTCCAGGTACCACGTGATCTCTTCCGGAAGATTGCCCGCCCAGATGATCAGCCACTGCGAGAAGCTGAAGTACGCCCACACCATCGTGAAGGCCAGCATCAACTTGCCGTAATCGTGCAGTTTGTCGGGTCCAAGAATTTTGTCGTATGGTGCAAACTCGCGCAGCGAGCACAGGATCACGATCATCAGCGCCATCACCGAAAGCATTTCGCTGATCATGAAGAACATTCCGAAGATCGTTGAGTACCATGCCGGATCGAGCGACATCACCCAATCAGTGGAAGCCAAAGTGATCGTCAGTCCGAACACCAGCAGCCCCGGTGCCGACCACACTTTCAGCCGCTCCCACACTTTCGGCGAATTATCTCCATCCTGTTTCAGCGATCCTCCGCGCAGCGCGAACGCCCATAAATTCCAAATCGCAAAGTAGAGGACCGCGCGTATCGTCCAGAAGCTCTCGTTCAGATAAGCGCTCTTTGCCGCCACCGAGTGATGCGTCGCCACATACGCCGGGTCCAGCCAGATGTACAAGCTGTGCCGCCCCAGCCAGATCGGCACAAACAGCAGCGTCAGCAGCGGAAGGTTTCCAATCGCCGCCTCCATTACTCTGCGCCCAATCATCCACCAGTTTCCGCCCGTCAAATGTCCCAGCATCAGCAGCGCCAGTGAGCCCAGTGAGAACCCAAGCACCAGCATGTAGCCAATCAGGTAGCCGCGAAAGAATTGCTGCGTCGAAACAAACGCTCCGGCCACCGAGGCAATGGCCGCCACCGCGCCAATCACAAGCCAGCGCGTAGAGAGCGAGGCCGCAGCCGCCGGCGGTTCGAAGCGATAGGAAGCGGGATAGCTAGTCGTGCTCATCACTTCGCCTCCGAGTGTTCTGCACCTTGCGCAGCCGTCTGGGCTTTTGCCACAGACTGCGAAGACTCTTGCATCGCAACCTTTTGTCCCGGCGCAACGTCGCCGCCCTTGGCATTTCGCGAAAGTTGCAGCGCGCGAATGTAAGCTGCAATCCTCCAGCGGTCTGCCACCGGAACCTGCGCCGAATAATCGCCCATCGCGCCCCAACCATTCGTCATCACGTTAAAGAAATGTCCCACTGGAGCCGTCATCAATCGCGGCTCATAATACGAAGGCGGATTCTTGAAGCCGCGCTGCGCAACCATCCCATTCCCATCTCCCACTTGCGAGTGGCATGGCGAACAGTAGATGTTGAAGCGCTCGCGACCGCGTGCCAGATCCTTCTCGCTCATCGCAAAGGGAAGCTGATCCACTTCCTTCCCATCCACCTTGCCGGTGTAGAGAAGCGGATCGTCCTGCAACTGTCCGCGCGCAATCGTGCCCTCTACCGTCGGTCGCGCCGAGCGTCCGTCTGGATAAAAACTGTTTTCGCGCAGCGGAATGAACTTCGGCTGATTCTGCATGTCTTCTCTGCATGAGGAGAGCAATGCCAATCCAGCCACCGTCACCAGCAGTATCGCTGCGCGCCCCACCAACTTCTTGCCTGCAATCTTTCGAGTCATCGGGTCTTTTGCCATGAGCTAGTCGGCGACCTCCGCAACATCCACCGCATCTGTCGCCTGCAAGAAACGCGTCGCTTCATCCAAATTAAATTTCTCGTCCGCCGCCTCTATGCAGAGGAAGAACCGGTCCCGGCTCGCTGCACTGAATCGAGGATGATTGAAAATCGGGTGATACGGCTGCGGCAATCCGTTCAGCATCAGCATTCCCACTACCGCCGTGATGCCCGCAAACAGAATCGTCATCTCAAACGTGATGATGATGAACGAAGGCCACGAGTGCAGCGGCCTCCCACCAATGTTCAGCGGGTATGCCGAGAGATTGACCCAGTACTGCAAGCCGTATCCACTCAGCCCGCCCAGAATGCCTCCGCAAAGTGTAAGCAACGGAACCTGGGTCTTCTCAAAGCCAATCGCCTCGGCAGCCTCTTCCAGAGGATAAGGCGTATAGGCATCGATGCGGCGGTATCCTGCGGTGCGGGCTTTCTTGCAGGCGTCCACCAACGCATCCGGCGTCACGTATTCAGCAATCACTCCGTGCAGCACTGGCCCTTGCGGCGTTTGCTCAGTCATTGGCGGCTACCTCCTCGCTCAACTTGGACTGCGGCAACAGCATGCGCATTTCAAAGATGGTGATCATCGGCATCAATCGTATGAACAGGAACATCGCCGAGAAGAACAATCCCAGCGTTCCAGCGAACACCGCGTAATCCCAGCGCGTCGCCACATACATGCCCCACGAAGACGGCAGGAAGTCGCGATGCAAGCTCGTCACCACAATCACGAAGCGCTCCAGCCACATGCCCAGCAGAATCACCAGCGACGCGCCAAACAGCATCCCCGGATTCAGCCTCACCTTGCGAATCCACAGCACCTGCGGAATCAAAATGTTGAACAGGATCAAGCACCAGTACGACCAGGCCATCGGACCCAGCGCCCGATTCTTGAACATGAACAACTCGTAAGCGTTGCCGGAGTAGTAGGCGTAAAACGCTTCCATCATGTAGCCGTAAGCCACAATCAATCCCGTGCCCAGCATCACCTTCGCCGCGTTGTCCAGGTGCCGCAGAGTCATCATGTCCTGTACGCCATAAAATCTGCGAATCGGAATTGCCAGCACAAGCACCATCGCAAAGCCCGAGTAAATCGCGCCCGCCACAAAGTATGGCGGAAACACCGTAGTGTGCCAGCCCGGAATGATCGAAATTGCGAAATCGAAGGACACTACCGTATGCACCGAGAGCACCAGTGGCGTCGCCAGCCCCGCCAGCAGCAGGTACGCGCTCTCATAACGTTTCCAGTGCCGCGCCGAACCACGCCAACCCATCGCCAGCAATCCATAGATCGTCTTTGCCACAGGATTCGTAGCCGTGTCGCGGAACGTCGCAAGATCCGGAATCAGTCCCACGTACCAGAACAGCGCGGAGATCGTAGCGTAAGTCGAAACCGCAAACACGTCCCAGAGCAGAGGGCTGCGGAACTGCGGCCACACACCCATCGTGTTGGGATACGGGAACAACCAGTACGCCAACCATGGACGGCCAGTGTGGATCAGCGGAAACACGCCTGCGCAAGCCACCGCGAACAGCGTCATTGCCTCGGCAAAACGGTTGATCGAGTTGCGCCAGCCCTGTTTCAGCAGCAGAAGAATCGCCGAGATCAGCGTGCCTGCGTGGCCAATGCCGACCCACCACACAAAGTTCACAATCGCAAAGCCCCAGCCCACTGGAATGTTGATGCCCCAGATGCCGACGCCGCGATAGAACAGGTATGCCATCGCAAACAGCAGCAGGTTCATCAGGCCGAAGAAGAAGGCAAAGCCTCCTACCCAGCCCAGCGTGACTGGCCGCCGCAGCACGATCGACGCAATCTTGTCCGTGATCGTCTCCAGGGTATGGCCGGGCGTAAGTACAGGCGACTGCCCTGGCAGCAGCCTTTCCATCGTCGCGGAAGCTTTAGTCTCAGGAGCTTGGTCCATGGTCCTTTACGACTCCAACTCAGGATTCGGGTTCCGCACCGCAGCCATGTAAGTGGTCCGCGGGCGCGTGTTGAGTTCTTCGAGCAATCCGTAGTTCCGCTCCGAAGCCTTCAGCTTCGCAACTCGGCTGCCCGGGTCGTTCAGGTCGCCAAAGATGATTGCGCCCGCCGGACACGCCTGCTGGCACGCCGTCTGCACCTCGCCATCCTGCACCTTCCGGTTCTGCTCCTCGGCATTGATCCTGGCGTGCGTAATGCGCTGCACGCAGTACGTGCACTTCTCCATCACACCGCGGCTGCGCACTGAAACATCCGGATTGCGTTGGAACTTCAACTGCGGCGTGTCGAAATCAGAGAACAGCAGGAAGTTGAAGCGGCGCACCTTGTACGGGCAATTGTTCGAGCAATATCTGGTACCCACGCAGCGGTTGTACACCATGTCATTCAGGCCTTCCGTCGAATGCACGGTCGCTCCCACCGGACACACCACCTCGCAAGGCGCGTTCTCACACTGCATGCAAGGCACCGGCTGGAAATACGTATTCGGATTCTCCGGCGAGCCCTCATGGTAGTTATCGATGCGCAGCCAGTTCATATGGCGGCCACGCTTCACCTGATCTTTGCCTACCACGGCAATGTTGTTCTCCGCCTGGCAGGCAACCGTGCAGGTCTTGCAGCCCACGCACGAGTTCAAATCAATCGCCATGCCCCACTTGTGATCCTTGTATTCGTAGGGCGTGTACATCGTCAGCCCCGCTGCGGGAGCCTCCACCATCTCGTGCGCAAAGCCGGGATTCTTGATGAAGTCTTCCAGCGTTGCCGCGCGCACAATCGCCCGGCCTTCCATCGCCTGGTGACCCTGCGGAGAAGCCAGCCCATAATGTCCGCCGGTAGCCGTCAGCTTCAATCCGCCCGCAAACCACATCGCGTCCGACGTGCGCAACGTGTAAGCGCTAATCCCCACGCCCGAACCAACTCTGCCCGCCAGCGTGCGACCGTAACCGAGCGTCACTGTAACCGCATCATCAGGATGCCCCGGCGTCAGCCAGATTGCGCCCTTCACCTTGCGGCCGTTCAGCTCAAGTTCAACTTCGTCTTCGCTCTTCAGGTTCAGCTTCTTTCCCGTAGCCACGCTCATCAGCACGGGATTGTCCCAGCAGACTTGCGTCATAGGCTTCGGAGTTTCCTGCAGCCAGCCGTTATTGGCAAAGCGTCCATCGTAAGTCGTAGCATCGCGCCGGAAGATAATCTCCAAGCCGCTCGTCGCCCCAGTAGCCGCCGCAATCGCGCCCTTCGCGGCAACCGTCTTCGCCGTCCCTGCCGAACCCGCCACAAACCCATCATGCAGCGAACGATTCCACCAGCTCTGGAAGTCGCCCGTGTGTTGTGTCTGCCAGTAGCGCTGCGTCAGCGCATAGCTCGTAGCTTCATCTTCATTGGTAAGGAACTCGATCAGCTCACTCTCACTATGTCCGCCGTAGAGCGGCGAAATTAGCGGCTGAATAAAGCTCACGATGCCTTCAAACGTGCGCGTGTCGCCCCACTGCTCAAGGTAGTGAGTCGCATTCAAATGCCAGTGGCAGTACTTCGCTGTCTCATCCGAATAGAGTCCCATATGCACGCGCAGCGGAACCTTGTTGAGTGCATCGAAGAAGCCGAAATCCGCGGGCGCGTCGTACACAGGATTCGTCTCCAACACCACCAGCATCTCCACCTTGCCGCTGTTCATCTCGCCCGTAAGCTGCCGCAATTGCTCCAGCTTCGGCGTCCCCGCCGTCGAATCCACCGGATCGATGTAGCTCACGGTCTTCCCTACCGCACCCAGCGCCGCATTCATCTCGTGTGCCAGTGCGTGCGTCGCCGGAGTCTGCGCGTCACCCACGATCACCAGCACTTCGCCCTTGTGCGCCTGCAAATCCTTCAGCAGCGCCGCCGCAAACTTCCTCTGCTCGCCCTTGAACTGCCCGCCCGCACCAACAACTCCCATCGCGGTAGCCAGTGCCCGCGCAAACGGTTCCACCTCACTGGCCTTCACATGCAATCTGTGATCGGCCTTCGCGGAGGTGTTCGTCGGTGAACTCTCCACGACGTAGAACCGCAGCATCTCTTCTTTCAGCTCCGGACGCCGCCGCCCTGAAAACTCTCGCGTGTACTTATGGAATCCCGGGAAGCCCGAGGATAGGAAATCGCCATCCAGCGAAAGCACAACCTTCGCCTTCGAGAAGTCGTAAATCGTCTCCACCGGTTGCCCAAAGGCCATCTGCGCGCCAGCATAAACGTTGTCGCGATTCACGGCCTCCCACTGGTACCACTTGGCCTGCGGATACACATTCAAAAAGCTCTGCATCTGCGCCACAAACGACGGCGACGAAGTAGCCCCGCTCAGAACCCGCAATCCCGAGCCGCCATTTGCCTTGTGTTTCTTGATCTCCCCACGCAAACCATTCAGCACATCCGGCCACGTGCGAGTCTCACCCAGGTAGGTATTTACCTGCGAGCGGTCAGGGTCGTACATCCCCAGCACGCTCGCCTGGGTGAACACATCCGTTCCGCCCAGCGATGAAGGATGCTGAGGATTCCCCTCGATCTTGGTGGGCCGTCCTTCATGGCTCTCCACCAGCAACCCGGTTCCGTAAACTCCCAGCGGCATGGCCGTCGCATAAAACAGAGGCTTGCCCAGCACCAGGTTATTCGGCTGTTTCACATAAGGGACAATCGGCTCCAGCGGCTGCTTCGTGCAGGCACTCAGTCCTGCCAGCGCCATCGAAGCTCCCATGATCTTCAGGAAGTCGCGACGCGAGCTCTTGTCTGCCCACTCCGACGCGTGCTTCGGAAACTCCCTGTGCAGCATCTCCTCGAATTCAGGAGTCTGCGCCAGCTCGTCCAGCGTGCGCCAATAGCGCGGCCCGCGAGCTTCGCTCAGCTTCTCGCGCACTGCTGAAAGCTCCAGCAGCTTGTCTTTCTTGCCGGGACAAACATCCCCGATTCCAGTCTTCTGCACGTTATCCATTCGCTTCGATTCCACTCGTCAGATTCTCTGCTGTGAGTCCGTCACCGATCAGCGGTGGCAGGTACTGCAACTGGTAATATCGCGCGGCGACCGCACATTGTTCACTTTCACCAAATAGGTGCCCAAACCATCGGGACCCTCTTGGCTGGTGAACGTCTTCTCCGTGCCATTTACAGGGATCGTGACCGGATGCGCCTCTGAAGGTTCTTCATAGGCCATGTTGTAAATCTGGTCGCCCATCGTCGCCGGATTCTTCGGGTCCTGCTTCACGTAATGTGGTCTCAAGTTCTTCTCTGGCGAGCGATGACAATTGATGCACCACTCCATCTGCAGTGAAGCCTGGTTGTACATCAGTGGCATCTGGTCCACGCGACCGTGGCAACTGTTGCAGCCCACTCCCTTGGTCACGTGAATGCTGTGGTCAAAGTACACAAAGTCCGGCAAGTCGTTGGCCCGCGACCAGTGCAGACTGTTTCCGCTCAAGTAGCTCTGGCGTACCGGCTCCAGCATCGGAGCGGCCGTCCAAATCTGCGAGTGGCAGTTCATGCACGTTCGCGTCGGCGGAATCCCCGCAAAGCTGGAGACTTCCACAGTCGTGTGGCAGTATCGGCAATCAATGCCGAGTCCGGCCACGTGATGCTGATGGGGAAATGGAACTGGCTGCGGTCGCGCCACGCCCGCATACGTGAAGTACGGAGAGCGCTGCAACTGCAACGCCGTCCACAGTAGACCCACCACCAGGATCAGTCCGCCCAG
>Ga0182012_10000696_pt1 | contig 36952 bp, 37 predicted proteins | sample 612S2SmetaG_FD_120486 | JGI IMG/M metagenome (GOLD analysis project Ga0182012, IMG submission 120486) | Permafrost microbial communities from Stordalen Mire, Sweden - 612S2S metaG | ecosystem: Environmental > Terrestrial > Soil > Wetlands > Permafrost | place: Sweden: Stordalen | collected...
GCTGTTTTCCTGGAAGACCATGGCGACGCCGAGATGGCGGGCCTCGAGCGGCGTTCGCGGCGCGGCCGTCACCCCGTTGACCTGCATGGTCCCGGAAGTAAGCCCGACCACACCGGCCATGACTTTTGTCAGCGTCGACTTGCCGGCGCCGTTCTCGCCGACCAGGGCATGGATCTCGCCGCGGCGAAGTTCAAAATCGACATCCTCGATGGCGGGCACGCCGGCATAGAGCTTGGTCGCATGGCGAAGCGCGAGCACGATGTCGCTCATGCCTGCAACTCCTTCTCGATCATGCCGAGCGGCGCCCGCAGCAGCCGGCGAGGGCCCTTGGCCAGCGCGTATAACGCGCCGTCCATCTCGACCGCCGCGACGATGCCATGGTTGAGGCCGTCGACCCGGCTATGAACAGCGTAAAGCGGCACGCCCGCTTCACTCAGCCGGATCACCAATCCATAGGAGCGCGGCGGCGCCCACGGCTTGACGACGCCCATGGTCTTGATATGGGCGCCCTGCATCGGCTCCAGGAAGGACAATCCGGACCGCAGCTTGGGCGCGATCCAGTATTCCGGATCGATCTCTTTCATCATCCGGCGCCGATAGGCATTTTCGCGCAGCACGAACTCGACCAGAAGGGTGCGCGCGGCAAACGCCGTCAGCCAGAAACCGCCGGATGGCGCCGACGATAGCCGCGACGGATAGACCGGCAGGTGATCCAGCACGGCACGCCGGCCGCCATCGGCCGACAGCGCGAGCACACGGTGCCGCCAGCTTTCGCTGACCAACAGCGCCTCTCCGGCCATGTAAACCCCAAATGCGTATTGCAGCCCCGAAGCCAGCGTGGTGACGCGGCCACTTTCGAGCTCGAGGCGCAGCACTCTTCCGCTGCGGCCGCGCTCCATCAAATCGTGCCCCCATTGCGACGTCGGCCGCGTGGCCGATCCGTCCGTCGCCAGCAGGGTTCCCGACGGCCCCGGCGCCAGCGCGTTGATGGCGTTGAACGTGGCATCGGAAAAGATCGTGGTGGCTTCTGCCGACGGCGTCCTGAACACCCGTACCTCGCGTCCTTCCAATGCCACCGCGAGGCCGCCATCCGGCAGGCAGCACAGCGCGGATATGGCGCGGTCAAAGCGCCTGACCTCGGTCGTCCCCTTACCCTCGAGGCGCAGCAGGGCCGGGCCGTCCGCGATATAGAGCGAAGTGCCGTCGGTCGCGAGATCCTCGGGCGCCTCGAGTTGCGTGATGGTTTCGGCCTGTTCCAGGATCTGATTGGGTTTAAGCGCGCCGTCGAAGGACGGCACCGTGATGGTGGCGTCGCCCCGCCCCAGGAAACGATCGGCAAAGCTCTTCAGCGCCGGTATCAACGGGCTTTCCCCCAGCGCCGGTCGTACTGCACGAAGGCGGGATCGGCACCTTCGAGTTTGTAGCGGCCGATACGGTTGTTAGCGATGCCGCCGAGATAGAGATAGCCGCGATGCTCGCGCATCGAGGTGATCATCGGATGATTGACGCCGCGGAGATCCCACAGCGACTCCAGCACTTCGCCGCGCTCGTTGAATTTGATCACGCACCCGGTATTGATGTTCGGGAACAGCCATTCGTCGATCGGCACCTGCTTGCCCATGCGCTTGCGAAAACCCGGCATCTTCCAGGCGAGGTCGAGCGCGGGGCTGCGCATCCCGACCATGGCGAGCCAGTAGTTGCCATCGGAAGCCAGGTTGATGTTGTCGGGATAGCCCGGCAGATTATCGAGCACCGGCTCGACCTTCCCGGTCTTTGGGCCATCGAACCAGTAGCGCTTGATCGAGCAGCCGAAGGTTTCGGCGAACAGGATCGACTGGCCGTCGCTGGCGATGCAGATGCCGTTGGGGAATTTCAGCCCGCGCAACACCGTGCGGGTGGTTTTGCTCGCCGGATCGTAGCAGATGATGCGGCCGTTGCCGCGGGCCTCCAGGCCATCGACCGGCCACTCGTCCATTTCGTAGCGAATCGTCGCCTCGGAGAAGAAGATGCGGCCGTCATCGGCGATGTCGAGATCGTCGGCGAGCCGCAGCCGGCTGTCGTCATTGACCGAGGTGAAACTGCGGTTGGTCTCGTCGGTCATCTTCTCGACCTTCCGCTGCGGGGTGATGCGGTAGAGGCCCATGCCGCCGATGCAGACATAGAGATTGTCGGCGCGGTCAAAGGCCATGCCGAGCGGCTGGCCGCCGATATGGGCGAACACCTCCATCTCCTGGTAGTCCGGCGCCCGGAACCGGATGATGTCGCCATGGCGCGAGCCGGCATAGAGATTGTCGTTGCGGTCGAGGATGACGTCTTCCGGCGCTTCGATCCGGCCGAGCCCGATCAGGCTGACGTCGCGCAGCTTGTCGTTCTGCGCGAATGTCCCGGTGCCGGGCGCGGTCGACGGCGCCGGGGCGAGGGCATGAAAGGTCGGGCTGACATAGACCTTGCTGATGATGCGGGTGCGGTTCTTCAGCCAGCGAATGTCGATCGCGGCGGCCGCCAGCAGCACGGCGGCGAGCACCATGCGATTGACGCCGCCGCTGACCGACAGCGTCGTCAGGCCATTGATCACCAGGAGAACGATCAGCGTGCCGACCAGCGCCTTGGCGACCGAACCCTTGCCGCCGCCGAGGCTGATGCCGCCGAGCACGGCCGCGGTCAGCACCGTGACCTCTAACCCGGTGCCGACGTCACCGCCGACGGTGCCGAGCCGGGCGGCGAAAAATAGCGCGCCGATCGATGTCAGCACCCCGCTGGCCGTATAGCACAAGGCGATCGTGCGCCGCACCGGAATGCCGGAATTGTAGGCCGAGCGGCGTGAGCCGCCGATCGCGGTGACATGCCAGCCCGGCCGCAAGCGCGTCAGGAAGACATGTCCGAATATGGCGACGACGGCATAGACCAGCACGACGCTGGGCACGCCGGCGAGCCCGCCGCCGCCGATGAAATTCCAGGACGGGATATCGGGAAAGGCGGCCGCGATCTTGTTCGAGTTGTCGACGAGCAAGAGGTCGTAGGCACTGCGATAGATGATCAGCGTGATCAGCGTGGTGATGAAGGCGCGCAGCCGAAGGTATCCGATCAAAAGGCCGTTGATGGCCCCGAGCACCACGCCGCAGGCCAGTGTCGCAGCGATCACCGCCGGCACCGGCCAGCCCTGCACGTTGAGGCAGAACAAAGCGCAGAAGTCGCACAGCGCGAACATCGATCCGACCGACAGGTCGATGCCGCCGACGATGATGACAAGCGCCATGCCGAGCACGACGAAGCCGATCTCGCCGGCCTGCCGGCCGATATCGGCGAGGCTGCCGGGCGACAGGAAATTGTCGATGGCACGGCTCAACAGGATTGTGATGATCGCCAGCACGATGACCGGAATCGCGGTCTCGGTCCAGCGCTTGGAAAGGATTTCGCCGAGAAGATGGCCAGGCCAGTAGCGATACTTGAAGCGGACAAAGGTATCTTGCATCGGCGCCCGGAGGGGAGGGAGGGATTTTCTTGATCGTCAGGCGAACTTAACTGCAGGCAAAAACGTCGTCCGCGGAATGGAGCGGTCCACCGTCATTGCGAGGCGCAAAGCGACGAAGCAATCCAGCTTGGCCTGTCGCGGTATGGATGCTTCGCTGCGCTCGCAATGACGGTCAGCAGACCGAACTGTTTACTTCTTCAGATCGCTGAGATTCCAGCAGGCGGTTTCCGAGCCCGCGTTCTCCTTGGTGATGGGGATCAAGGTCGTATACTCCGATCCTTTCACGGATCCCGCCTTGACACCCGACGATACCAGCCATTTGATCGTGCCCGCCATCTGCGCGGCCTGGGTCGGCACGTCGTAGCTGAGGTCGAGGTCGAAGGCGCCCGACTTGACGAGATCGCAGGCGCCGCGCCGCTCGCCACCGCCGGAGGTCGCGACGAACACTTTTCCGGTCAGCCCGGCTTCCTTGACCGCCGCCGCGGTGCCGATATCCATGCCGTCCCAGAAGCCGACGATGCCACACAGGTCCGGATTCTGTTTCAACACGGTTTGCGTGATCGCCTTGGCCTTGGCGGCGTCCCAGTCGGCGGCCTGGCTCGAGACCACCTTGACATCGGGATGCTTGGCCAGCACGTTTTCCACGCCCTTCAGGGTGTAGGCGCTGGCCGCGGCCGACAGCGCGCCCTGCACCACCGCGATCTTGTTGGATTTGCCCTCGCAGGCCTTGACCACCGCCTCGGTGTCGCGCTCGCCGATCTCGATCCAGTTGGCGCCGACAAAGGCCGAACTGCGATAGCTCGAGCCCATATTGATCTGGATGATGTAGATGCCTTCATTCTCGGCGCGCTGCAGCAATTTAGCGTAGGTCTGCACGTCCGGATTGTGGATGATGATCGCCGCCGGCTTTTCCGAAATCAGCGTGGTCACCGCCTGCGCCCCGGCGTTGGTGCTCCAGTTCGGATCGCGCACGATCACCTTGACGCCGTAGGGCTCCAGCTCGCGCTTGACGCCGGCGAACCAGCCCTCGGTGAGATCGAAATTCATCGCCACCGGCACATAGGCCACGGTTTTGCCGGCCAGCGATTGCTTGAAGGAATCCTGGAACGGCTCGTCGAGCCCCTTTTGCGCCGACGCTGGCGCCGACGCCACGGCCATCAGACCGATGCCGAAGAGCATGGTCCTGAGCCGGATCCGTGGTGGGTTCTTCATGGTGTCCTCCCGTTGTTGGTTATTGATGAGGCTGGATTCCTGATGAAGCGTTCGCGTGGCGTTCAAATGTCGCCTTGTTGCGCGGTCTCCTCGTTACGCGGATTGAGGAAGGAGTCCGCTATGACGGCGACCAGCAACACCACACCCTTGACGAGGTTCTGGCCGGAATAGGAGACATCCATGATGGTCATGCCGTTGAGCATGGTGCCGATCAGCAGCGTCCCGATGATGACGTTGAGGACGCCGCCGCGCCCGCCCGACAATCCGATGCCGCCGAGCACCACCACCAGGATCACGTCGTAGATCAGCGTCGAATTGAAGATCCGCGTCGGCATGCTGTTGACCGAGGCCGCCAGGATGAGGCCGGCGAAATAGCCGATCAGGGCGGCGAGCACATACTGCAGCACGATGATGGGGCGGGTCGGAATACCGGTGACGCGTGCGCTGTAGGGGTTGTCCCCGATCGCGTAAATGTAGGCGCCTATTCGGGTCCGCCGCAGCAGGAAGGCGACCGCGACGCAGGAAATCGCAAACATCACGATCGGCATCGGGATGCCCAGCCAACTGCCTTGGCCGAGGCGTTCGAAACCATCAAGGCCCGGACTCCATTGCACCACGTCGAGCTTGAACAGAGCGGCCTGACCGAGACCCGCAAGGAACAAGCCGGACGCCAAGGTCGTGAACAGCGAGGGCACCTCGGCATAGGCGATCAGCCAGCCATTGGCGAGGCCGAAGACCGCCGTCAGGGCAAAGGCCGTAAGCAGCGAAGTTGGCAGCGAGTGGCCGTCCTGCACCATCTGCAGCACCAGCCCCGACGGTACCGCCAGGGCTGCGATCAACGAAATATCGATGCCGCGTCCGATCACTACGATCGCCATGGCGAGGCCGAGGATGCCCAGCACCGCCACGTTCTGCAGCAGCGTCAGGATATTGGCCGTGGTGAGAAAACCCGGAAGCAGAAGGGAAAAGACCGTGAAAAGGGCCGCGAATACCGCAAATACGATCCCCTGTTGCCCAATACTCCTGATCGCCATCCCGACAGCTCTTTTTGATTGATTTCGACAATGTTCGCGCGCTTTGATCGGCAATGCAAGCCGTTACAGCGAGCAGCCGCGGCGTGGCACCGGGTGGGCGACGGCGGAGACCGCGACCGGCTTAGGTGAGGTTTGCCCACGTCATTGCGAGCGCAGCGAAGCAATCCATCTCTCGTCCGGCGCAAGCGTGGATGGCTTCGTCGCAAGGGCTCCTTGCCATGACGGGAGCATTCACGGTGTGACGTCCGCACGCCGCACGCCTTTTGGCGCGGTAGTCTGCTTCCAGGTCGAATTGGCGACGTGGACCGGCGAGAATGCCGGCCGCTCGACATAATGGCCGTCGCCCGGGCCGGCGCGCAGGTCGCCTTTGTTGAAAGCGACCTTGCCGCGCGACAGCGTGGCGATGGGCGCGCCGGTACAGGCAAAACCCTCGAACACGTTGTAATCGATCCGGCTCAACTGGTTTTTGGCGCTGATGGTCTTCTGGGCTGCGGGATCCCACACCACGATGTCGGCGTCCGAGCCGATCGCAAGCCGTCCCTTGCGCGGATAGATATTGAGGATGCGCGCGATATTGGCCGAGGTCACGGCGACGAATTCTTCCTTCGTCAGCCGGCCGGTGTTGACACCGGAGGTCCACAACAGCGGCATGCGGTCTTCGAGGCCGCCGGTGCCGTTCGGGATCTTGCGGAAATCGCCGAAGCCCAGGCGCTTCTGCTCCGTGGTGAAGGCGCAGTGGTCGGTCGCGACCACCTGCAGCGAGCCCGACTGCAGGCCCGCCCACAGGCTGTCCTGATGGATCTTGTCCCGGAACGGCGGCGACATCACGCGGCGCGCCGCATGGTTCCAATCCTTGTTGGCGTATTCGCTTACATCGAGCAGCAGATGCTGGATCAGCGGCTCGCCGTAGACGCGCTTGCCGCTGGCGCGGGCGCGGGCGATCGCCTCATGGGACTCCCGGCAGCTGGTGTGCACGACATAGAGCGGCGCTCCGGTCATGTCAGCGATCATGATGGCGCGGTTGGTGGCTTCGCCTTCCACTTCCGGCGGGCGGGAATACGCGTGGCCTTCGGGGCCGTCGACGCCGCGCGCCAGCAGCGCCTCCTGCATCCGCGCCACAACGTCGCCATTCTCGGCATGGACCAGCGGCAGCGCGCCAAGCTCGGCGCATCGCGCAAACGAGTTGTAGAGTTCGTCGTCGTTGACCATCAGCGCGCCCTTGTAGGCCATGAAATGCTTGAAGGTATTGATGCCGTAGGTCTTGACCACGATCGCCATCTCGTCGAACACCTGTTTCGACCACGAGGTCACGGCCATGTGGAAGCCGTAGTCGCAGGCCGCCTTCTCCGATTTGCGCCGCCAGTCCTGATAGGCCGCGAGCATCGACTGGCCGGGATCGGGAATGCAGAAATCCACCACCAGGGTGGTGCCGCCGGAGAGCGCCGCTTTGGTGCCCCACTCGAAATCATCGGCCGACACGCTGCCCATGAAGGCCAGTTCGAGATGGGTGTGCGGATCGATGCCGCCCGGCATGACAAAACAGCCGCCGGCGTCGATGATCTCGGCACCTCGGGGGGCATCGAGCGATGCACCGAAGCCTGCGATGGTTTCGCCATCGACCAGGACGTCGGCGCGCCAGGAATAGTCGTGATTGACGACGGTGCCACCGCGGATCAAGCAGGCCATGATAGTCTCCGGAAAAGTGCGATTTGCGACAGGATGGCACTAGGTGTGCGCGATGTCATCTGGCCCTTGAAGCATCCCGCGTTGCCGTGGTCGCTGCTTGCGCCTCGACCGTGTGGGTAGTCGCCCCCTTACTTGCTTGTCCGCAGCCCGCGCAGCGCGATAGGATAAGGCATGATTGCTGCTGCAGAGCCACCTGGCGCTGCCGGCCCGCTTGCGGGTTTGCGCGTGCTCGACATTTCCACCGTGGTCGCCGGCCCCTTTGCCGCGACCATGCTGGCCGATCTCGGTGCCGACGTGCTGAAGGTGGAAATGCCGGGTACCGGGGATGCCCTGCGCCGGCTGGCGCCGCATAAATCGGGCGTTCCCCTGTGGTGGAAAGTCACCAACCGCAACAAGAAAGGGATCACGCTTGATCTGCGCAAGCCGGATGGCAGGGAACTGCTTGGCCGCCTGGTCGCGGAGCATGATGTGCTGGTCGAGAATTTCCGCACCGGGACGCTCGACGAATGGGGTATCACGCGGACCTGGTTGCAGCAGATCAACCCGCGGCTGACCATTCTGCGCATCACCGGTTTCGGCCAGACCGGGCCTTATCGTCACAACCCCGGATTTGCCCGCGTGTTCGAAGCGATGAGCGGCTTTACCCGCATGTGCGGCGAGGAGGGCGGCACGCCGCTCCACCTCGGCTATCCGATCTCGGATCCGATCGGCGGTCTGTTCGGCGCGATCGGCGTGCTGGCCGAGCTCTATCGGCTGAAAAACGATCCCGCGGCGCGCGGCCAGGAGATCGACTGCTCGGTCACGGAAGCCATGATGCGGACGCTGGATTTTCTCGCCATCGAATATGACCAGCTCGGCACCGTGCGAACCTCCAGCGGCAATCGCAGCCAGTATGCCGCGCCTGGCAATATCTACGCGACCTCGGACGGCAAATGGGCTTCGATCGCAGCCTCGACGCAAAGCATTTTCGAGCGGTTCTGCAAGGCGCTCGGCCTGCAGCACCTGATCACCGACCCGCGGTTTGTCGACAATCCCTCGCGCGTCAGGAACTGGCAGGCGATCGACGTGATCGTCAGCGAGGCCATTTCGCGCTTGTCACTCGATGAGCTGCGCGCGCTGCTGCATGCCCACGAGGTCGGCTTCTCGCCGATCTATGATGCGTCCGACATCTTTGCCGATCCGCATTTTCTGGCGCGGCAGAGCATCGTCAGCGTTGCGGACGACGAACTCGGCGAGGTTCGAATGCAATGCGTCGTACCGCGGTTCTCGGAGACCCCGGTTGCCGTGCATCGCGCCGGTCCATCGCTCGGTCAGCACAATGACGCCGTCTACGGCGCTCTCGGGCTGACGGCCGAGGAGGTCGAACGGCTGCGCGCCGCCGGAATCATCTAGAGCGTGATCAGGAAAAGCAGAATCGGTTCTCCGTCACGATCATGTTCAAACGAGGAATAAGGCGCGGTGACAAACTGAAGTGAGGTCATCGCGCCCTGGACCATGAAAGGGTGCGCCATGCTGCGCTTGCTCGTTGCCGTTATCGCGCTGCTTCTGGCCCTGAGCGGCACCAGCGCCGCGGAAATCACCCATATTCTGGTCGGGTTTCCGCCGGGGCAGGCTACCGACCTGGTGGCGCGGCTGGTGAGCGAGCGCCTAAGTCAATCGCTCGGCGAGACGGTGATTGTGGAAAATCGACCGGGACAGGGTGGCAGCATCGCGTTGGCCTCGCTGTCACAGTCGCCATCCGATGGCCATACGCTGGTGCTGGCACCGCTGGCTTCGCTGGTGGTCAATCCGCATATGTATAAATTCGTGGGCTATGACACCTTCAAGGATCTGGCGCCGGTAGCCATGGTCGCCGACCTGCCGCTGTTGCTGGTCGTCAATCCCTCGCTGCCTGTGACAACCGTGCCGGAACTGGTCGCCTATGCGAAAGCCAGTCCCGATAAGCTCAGCCATCCCTCCTCGGGCAACGGCACGCTGTCGCATCTCGGCATGGAAATCTTCAAGCAACGCGCCGGCATCACCATCCTGCACGTGCCCTATCGCGGCAGCGTGCCCGCCATGACCGATCTGATGGCCGGGATCGTCAACGTCGCGATGGATACCGTTGCCGTGACCGAACCCTTCATTCGCGCCGGCAAGATGCGCCTGATCGCGAGCGCCTACTCGAAACGGGTGCCGGCATTTCCGGATATGCCGACCGCGGCCGAACAGGGCTTTCCGGATGTCGACCTCTCCGCCTGGCTCGGCGTGGTTGCCGCCGCCGCTACCCCGAAAGAGCGGATCGACCGTCTGGGTGCCGCGATCAGCGCCATTGTCGCATCGCCCGGCATCGCCGAAAAGTTCGCTCAATTAGGCGCAGTCCCGCGCGTTGCCGGTCCCCAGGAATTCGCCGCCTTTCTTGCAAGCGAGGACGCCCGCTGGAGCGCCGTCGTCAAGGCCTCGGGCGTCAAGATCGAGTAGGGCTATTGGGTTTCACGGCAAGCCCCTGGCTTCGATTTCGCGCACCAGTCGCAGGATGGATGCGGCCAGGCCGTCCTCTTCGGCGTCGGGGGTAATGAGGGAGGACAGGCCGTCGCGATGGGGCATCACCGTTATCTGCGGACATTGCGAGGGGGATTTACACATCAATTTCCTGAGCGTTTCGCCTTGGGCGATGAGATCAGGCGGGTCGGTCGTGGACCAGGCGAGCACGATCGGGATTTCGAGCTTGAGGATGCCGGGAAAGGCCGAACGTTCGGCATACTGACTGGTGTCGTCGCCCAGATAGGACTTATCGTCGGCGCTGGCGTCGGCACTCAGCCGATAGATGCCCGACACCAGCACGGCGCCGGCGACGTCGGATCCGCTGTCCTGGAATTCCGGGTGGGCCAACAGACTTGCGACGTGAAAGGCTCCCACGGCGTAGCCGACGGGAATGATCTCGGCGCGATCTCCCCCGAACAGGTCGATATTTTCGTAAACCCAGGATATCGCTGCTGCGACATCCTTGGCGCCGGCAGGCCAGGGGTTCGCGGGGGCCGGCCGGTAGGTCACCTTCACGCCGACCATGCCATTGACCGCGGCAAAGCACATCGCCTGATCCTGCAGCGCGCTGGAAGCGTCGGGCGCGCCGCTGTTGCCGGCGAAGCGCTCCCCCACGACGAACAGCAGCACCGGACGCGACGAGGTTTCCTTGGTGTCGCCGGTTGCGACGTCCAGCACATTGAGGTTGCTCTCGCCGTATTTCAGGTTCCGCGAGAACGGCACATGCGCGCATGATTTTGATGGGTCAGGCACTGGATCCGGCGTGGCATCGCCGGGCGGATTGCCGGGGGCGTCGAGGCTAAGCCCGGCCTTCACCAGGCTTGCCGTAACTTCGGGCGATGCCGACCCGGCACCACCAACCGAAGGACTGGCGATGGTCGCCAGCAAAAAACCCAGTGTGAGGTAATTTGTCATACCAACCCTGCACGTACACGCGGGGCTACCGTCTGGTCAGGCCCGGTTCCCGTTCTGGCAAAACGACGGCACTCCACCCCTGCATTTCAAAACGCCTATTTGAGTTCTTGCGGCGGAAAATCAACCGGCGCCCAGAACGATTGCCGACGGGCGGGATCGATCGAGCGGCCGCCGTGCCGGTCGTCCGTCCGTTCGGCTCGGGCGCCTGCCCCAGGAAATGAGATAAATTGCGGCCTCACCTTGACGATTTCCATCATGCGCGCGTACGAGCGGGGATATAAGGACGATGCGGGAACCGTATCCGTCCGACGCCTGTGTGACGTTTTCGCAGATAGGGATTGAGGCCATTGAACAGATTTTGGGGGGTATGGCTCTGCGCACTGGCTGTGCCGGCGATCTCAGCCGCGGCAGAAAATTCGATCGAGCCCGGACTGTGGAAAGTCACCTCGAATACCCGGATGAACGGCGCGGCCGTGCCGCCGCAGGTGAAGTTACGTTGCCTGAGCCCCGAGCAGGCGGGCGATGTCGGCAAGACCTTCGGTCCCGAGAGCGCCACCGTGAATTCAACCTGTGAACGCACGGAATATGAAGCGACCGGGCAAACCCTGAAATGGCGGATGCAATGCAAGGGGCAGCTGGATATGGATGTCGCGGGCGATTTCAACTTCGATAGTCGGCTGCACTACCGCGGCATCGTCACCTCCAAGGGTTGGATGGCAGGCGCGTTGATGAGCGATGTGAAGGTGGATGTGGAAGGCGAGCGCGTCAGCGAGTGCCAATGACGAGTGGCCGCCGATGGCGGCAGAGGTCTCATTCTTGAAATTTGCCGCCAGTTACCTGCTGGCGATCGTGGGGCAGCATGCCGGACAATCGTTACTATGGGGTGCGGGTCGAGGGAGCCAAATACGGTGTGGGATTTGGCTCCGCGCTCGCGATCGCGATCTCCTACAACGCCAACCATTCGATCCTCTGGGCCATCATCGACGGCATTCTTGGCTGGCTGTATGTGATCTTTTTTGCGCTGTTCCGTTGATGACCGGCGCGCGGACGGGGGGCGGTGAGCTCCCTCGCCCCGCGTCTATCGCGCCGTCGCGGCGGAACCCTTGCGTTTCGGGGCTGCCGGCGGCACATTTCATAGCCAAAAGCGGCCGCCGACAGCCGCCAACAACAATGTCCCGGGAAACGCGCAAATGGCCCTGACGCGGATCGACTGCGATATCCATCCCGCCGTGGGGGGAACGCGAACCACGCTATTGCCCTATCTCGACGATCATTGGAAAGAACAGGTGGTAAGCCGGGCGATCGACGGGCTCGATCTGACGAGCTATCCGCCCGCCATGCCGCTGTCGGGCCGCGCCGACTGGCGGCCGGCCCAGGGCAAGCCGGGCAGCGATCTCGGCCTGGTCCAGCGCGGGGCGTTCGACCAGCTCGGTGCCAGCCACGCCATCTGCAATGTGCTGTACGGCGCGCAGGCCGTGTACGATCCCTATATGGCTGCGGCCTTCTGCAAGGCCATCAACGACTGGATCGCCACCGAATGGCTGGCGCGGGATGCGCGGCTGCGCGCCTCGATCGTGGTGCCGCTGCAGGCGCCGGATCTGGCGATCGAGGAGATCGAACGCCGCGCCGGCGATAACAGGTTCGTCTCGGTGCTGGTTTTGGCGCAGGGCGAGAGCCTGCTGGGGCGGCGGCACTACTGGCCGGTCTGGCAGGCGGCCGAGAAGCACCGATTGCCGCTTGCGATCCATGCCGGCAGCCAGTACCGCGCGGCGCCGAGTTCGATCGGCTGGCCCTCCTATCGCTATGAATACTATCTGGCCGAGGCGCATGCCTTCCAGGCCCAGATCCTCAGTCTCATCTATGAGGGCGTGTTCGTCAAATTTCCCGGCCTCAAGGTGGTGCTGATGGAATCAGGGGTCAGCTGGCTGCCGGCCTTCATGTGGCGCGCCAACAAGACCTGGCGCGGCGTCCGGGTCGAGGTGCCCTGGATCGACCGCGAGCCGGCTTCGATCATGCGCGACCATATCCGCTTCACCACGCAGCCATTCGACAGCCCGCCGGATGCCGCCGGCGTCGCCGACATCATCGACATGATCGGCTCGGACCGGATGTTCCTGTTCGCCTCGGATTATCCGCATTGGCAATTCGACGGCGACGACGCGGTCCCACCGCACCTGCCGGCGGACCTGGTGGCAAGGATGTGCGCCGACAATCCGCTTGAAACCTTTCCGCGGCTATCGCTGGCCGCCTAACCCTGATCCCCGGAGGATCAACATGAGCGACGTCATCGACCGCCCTATGCTGGAGCGCGAAGCCACGGCCAAGAGCCGCCCGCGCATCATCGACTGCGACATCCATCCGAGCCTGCATTCGCGCGCCGACCTTTTTCCGTTTCTGACAAAGCGCTGGCAGGAACATCTGAAGACCTATGGCGATCATCTGCGCACGCCCTATATCGGCACCACGCCCTATCCGCGCTCCTCGCCCCTGATCGCGCGACGCGATGCCTGGCCGCCGACCGGCGGTCCGCCCGGATCCGATCTCGCCTTCATGCGCCAGCAGCATCTCGATCCCCTCGATATCGAGGTCGGCCTGTTGCAGGTGCTCGATCTCTTCATCTTCTCGCAGCAGAATCTGGATTTCGGCGCCGCGATCCAGCGCGCCGTGAACGAATGGCAACTGGCGCATTGGACCAGCCGGGAACCCCGCCTCAGGGCCTCGATCCTGGTCGGGCAGGACGACACCGAGGCGGCGATAGCCGAGATCGAACGCTGCGCCAAACTGGGCCAATACGTCCAGATCAATGTTTCGCCGCGCGCCAATGAGCCGCTCGGCCGGCATCGCTACTGGCCGATCTATGCCCGCGCGCAGGAGCTCGGTTTGCCGCTCGGCATCCACGTCGGCGGTTACGGTGGTCATGCCCCGACCGGCGGCGGCTGGCCGTCCTATTATGCCGAGGAGCATCAGTCGAACGCCGCCACCATGGCGGCACAGCTGGCGAGCCTCGTGATCGAAGGCATCCCCGAGCGTTTTCCCAGACTCAAGATCGTGTTCATCGAGGGCGGCTTCGGCTGGATTGCCTCGGCGATGTGGCGCATGGACCAGCATTTTGAGCGCTTTCGCAGCGAAGTCCCGCACCTCAAGCGGCGTCCTTCCGAATATGTCCGCGAGCATTTCTGGTTCACGACGCAGCCGATCGACGAGCCCGACGAAGCCCGGCACCTGCGCGCGCTGATCGAGTGGGTCGGCATCGACCGGTTGTTGTTCTCGTCGGACTATCCGCATTGGGATTTTGACGATCCGCGCTTTGCCTTCAAGACGCCGTTGACGGACACTGAGCGGGCCAAGATTTTCAGCGGCAATGCGCGCGCGCTCTACAAGCTTTGATGGTCATGGCCCGGCACATCGTCGCCCGCACCACGGATATCCCGCCCGGCGGCAACAAGGTGATCGGCATCGACGGCCGCGACATCGTCGTGTTCCATGTCAACGGCGAGTTCTTCGCGCTGCTCAACCGCTGCCCGCATGAAGGCGCCCCACTCGACAAGGCCGCCTGCGTGGCGCGCTTGACCTCGCCGGAGCCCGGCGTGTACCAGCGCTCCCGGGTCGGCGAACTCCTGCGCTGTCCCTGGCATGGCTGGGAGTTCGACATGCGCAACGGCCAGTCCTGGTTCGATCCCGGCCGGGTCAAGGTGCGGACCTATCCGGTCGCGATCGAGGATGGCGCGACGCTGGCGAAGGGGCCCTATGTGGCGGAGACCTTTCCGGTGCATATCGAGAACAGCTATGTGGTGATCGAGATCAACACATGAGGACGCCGACGCTCAAAAACGCCACACTAGCTGATCCAGAACCACGTCAACGGGCACCGTGATGCAGTTCGGCATCTTCGATCAAAATGACCGCGGCCCCTATCCGATCGCTGAACAGTACGAAAATCGGCTGAAGCTGATCGAGTTCTACGATAGAGCGGGATTCCGCACCTACCATATGAGCGAGCATCATGCGACGCCGCTGAGCCTGACCCCGTCGCCCGGCGTGTTTCTTGCCGCGGTAGCGCAGCGCACCCGGCGTATCCGTCTCGGTCCATTGGTTTACGTGTTGCCGTCCCACCATCCGCTGCAGCTCGCCGAAGAGATCTGCATGCTCGATCACCTCAGCCATGGCCGGCTCGATGTCGGCATCGGCCGCGGCGCATCCGCGCACGAACTTCACTATTTCGGCGTCGATGCCGATTCTGCGCCGGCGATGTATGTCGAGGCCTTCGCCGTCATCAAGCAGGCGTTGACCCAGAGGCAGGTCGATTTCGAAGGCAAATACTTCCAATTCAAGGACGTGCCAATGGAGATCAAGCCGGCACAGCTTCCGCACCCGCCCTTCTGGTATGCGGTTCCGGTGCCGGAGGGCGCGGCATGGCCGGCGCAAAACAGGATCAACGTGGTCTGCGGTGGCCCGGTGCCGCGGGTCCGCGAGATTACCGACCGCTATCGCGCCGAATGGGTCGCTATCGGCAACGCCGCCGAGGACATTCCGCTACTGGGCATCAATCGCTTCGTGGTCGCGGCCGACAGCGATCGGGAAGCGATGGCGCGCGGATGCCGGGCATGGCCGCTGTTTTATTCCAGCTTCATGAAACTCTGGCACAAGCACGGCACCCAGCCGCGCTATGCGCGGATTCCGGAGGATTTTGACACATTGGTCAAAAACGGCGGCGCCATCGCAGGCTCCCCCGGCACGATCCGTGACGAGGTCAGCCGCGTGGTGCGTGAGTCCGGCGCCAGCTATTTCATCGCCCAGTTCTCGTTCGGCGATCTCACCCACGAGGAGGTGCTGCATTCCGCCGGAATCTTCGCCCGCGAATTGCTTCCGGCGCGAAGCGAGCGCGCGGTCCACGCGGTCTGAATGACGGCGATGCCGGGCGAAGGCGAATTTTTGACGCCAGCCCTCAACAGATGCGCTCGGGGTGGTATAAGGCGGCCTCGTTTTCATGACAGGTGCGGGCGAATGACGAAGCAGTCGATGCGGGAAGAGGCCGAGCGCCTGATCCGCGAAACCATGGCGCGGAAGATGCTGGTCGTGAAGCAGGGCAATACCCGCATCGAGGCCATTTGCGGCAAATGCGGTGCGCCGAACCGCCTTTCTGCGGAAAAAGGCGCAACGCGGGTAAAGTTTGCCTGCAAGGAATGCGGCCACAAGCAAGTGACGCTTTGAACCTCGGGCGGCGGCCTGCCGCCTTGGTTGTGAGGCTCGCCAGCCCCGCCGATCAAGAGCCGTGGCCGCTGCGATTGCCGGCACGCGCCGGACCAAGCCCATCGCCGCCGCTATGTTCATTTGGATACACCGATGTCTGGGTTCCGACATGGATGGGGCGAAAGCCGCCCGTCCGTGGCCCGGAAATCGCCGATCTCGCGGACCGGCGCCCCCGAAAGCTGCGGCATGGGGTTTGCAATGCAAGGGGGGCTACGGAGCCGGCAGCGATACACCATCAAAGGACGATCGCCATGACGCTAAATCTTCCAGACTTCGATCCGAACCGGCTGGCCGCGGTGGTCTACCGCCCCGAGGATGACGTCGACAGCCTGCTTGCCGACTTTGCCAACGACCGGTTGCGCGCTGGAGAGCACGTCGGAGGTCTCATCCAGCGCAACAGCAAGGACGGCGACGGCAAATTGGTGGGGATGCAGCTGGTTGACCTGATGACCGGCCGGGAGATCGGCATCTACCAGAAGCTCGGCGCGGGCTCCGCCGCCTGCAAGCTCGATACATCAGGTCTTGCGGAGGCGACGCGCGCGGTCACCAGCGCCATATCCGCGGATGTCAGCCTCATCGTCGTCAACAAATTCTCCAAACAGGAGGCCGCGGGCCGGGGCTTGCGCAGCGAACTCGCCGACGCGGTCATCGCCGGATGCACGGTGCTGATCGGGGTGTCGGAGAAATGTTCCGACGCCTGGAAGGAATTCACCGGCGATCGCGGCACCACGCTCTTCTGTGCGCGCCGCGTCGTCGACGAGTGGTGGCAGGAGGTCTCTTATCGCGACAAGATCGCCCGCGGCATGCCGTGGCTCATGCAGGGTGCGGCGTTCGATCGCGGCGCCATCACTTTCCGATCATGACGTCCGAAGACTTGATCACCGCCGACACGCTGTCTCCGACCTTGAGGTCGAGTTCTTCGACGGCCTCGTTGGTGATCGACGACAGCAAGGTCAGGCCGGAAGCCAGTTCGACCTTCACATGGGCGGTGGTCGCCCCCTTGGTCACCGCCACGACTTTGCCGGGAAGCTGGTTGCGCGCGCTCAATTTCATCTGTTCGATCCTTGTTAGCCCGACCACCGCAATCACCCGGAGGTCACCATGACCGACATTCCTCTGACACCCCAGACCCAGCGTCGTCAACTGCCGATCGCCGTAATTCTAGGCACCAACGAAATTGCCTCGGCCGTGGCTCTCAAATTGATCGCTTTTGGCTATTCGGTCATTCTTTGTCATGATCCCTTTCCGCCGGTGATACGCCGCGCCATGGCCTTCCACGACGCGCTGTTTGGCGATCGGGCTGACGTCGATGGGATCGAAGGCGAGCGCGGGGAGACCGCGATGGAGCTTGCCGCGGTGCTGGCGAAGCCCGGTCACGTTGCGGTGACCCAGCTGCATTTGACCGACCTCATTGCACTGTTTTCAATCAAGGCTCTGGTCGACGCCAGGATGCAAAAACATCGTGTCACACCGGATTTTCGCGGTATCGCCGATGTGACCGTGGGTCTCGGTCCGCACTTCGCGGTTGGCGTCAATTGCGACATCGCGGTGGAGACCCGCCCGGCGAAGAACGGCACCGTGGTGCGATTTGGCAAGACCGATGCGGCGGATGGCATTGCCCGTGCGCTGGGCGGGGCAGGCGCGGAACGGTTCGTCTACTCCGACCGCGCCGGCCGCTGGCATACCGCTGTCGAGATCGGGGTGCGGGTGTTCAGGGGGTTTGTGGTCGGCCATCTCGAGGGCCAGCCGCTGCTGGCGCCGATCGACGGCGTGCTGCGCGGCCTGGCCCGCGACTCGGCGGCGGTGCCGGCCGGGGTCAAGCTTCTTGAGATCGACGCACGTGGTCGGGAGGCGCGCTGGACCGGCACCGATGAACGCGGCCGTGCGATCGCCGAGGCCACCATGTCCGCGATCCGGTTGCGGGCGCTGCGGCCGGCGATGCAGGACGCGGGTGCCGGCCTGTTCGTGATCTGATCGCCGCACAAGGGGGCCAGCGACCATGGCGAAGGTGATTTTCTACGAAAAGCCGGGCTGCGGCGGCAACGCGCGCCAGAAAGCCCTGCTGATTGCATCCGGTCATGAGGTCGACGCCCGGGACCTGCGCACGGAGCCGTGGACCACGGCATCGCTGAGGCCCTTCTTCGGCGTCAAGGCGGTGCAGGACTGGTTCAATGCTTCTTCGCCACGCGTCAAGTCAGGCGAGGTGAAGCCTGGAGAGATGTCGCCGGAAGAAGCGCTTGCCCTGATGATCGAGGATCCGCTGTTGATACGGCGACCGTTGATGCAGGTGGGCGATCGCCGGGAATCGGGCTTCAATCAAGCCAGGGTCGATGCCTGGATCGGGCTCAAGGAGACCGCCAATCCCGTGACCGATGCCTGCCTCAAGGAACCATCGCCGGCGCATCGGCGCAGGCTGAGGACAGAAGAAGCATGAAGGGGCTTATTTCAGGACTTCGCAGACAGTCTGATGATCTCGCCCGATCGGACCAGCTTTTACGCTGGAAACCGCGTTCCACCACGCGTCCAACGACTCGCGGTTGCAGTGGAGCTTGACGCTCATGCCGTCGGCAAACCTGATCCAGTCCGCGAAGCGATGGCTCGGCACCGCGATCACGACTGGAATGTCCGCGCTCAGGGCACGCTCCACCAGGAACGTCAGCCCCTTGCCTTCGCGCTCCTGCCGTCCGAACCGGTTGACGATCAGAAGGTCGGCCCCATGATCGATGGCATCCTCGATCTGGGCGCCGGCGTTCAACAGCTTTCCGACATCCAGCCTGCAGCCCGATGCCCAGGCACCGAGATTCTGGAACAGCTGCAGTGTCTCGCCGCTGTGAAGCAGCGCCACCGACAGCTCCGGCGCATCGAGGCAGCGGTGGCCGAGCTGCAGCAGTCCAACCGCGCGAAATCCGCGCGCACGCAGCTCGGAGGCAAAATCCCGCAGCACCGCGTCCGGATCCTGATCGGGTTCGTAGACCACCGCGGCGAGGTCGCATTGGGAGTCAAACATGGCGCACCCTCTAGGCTGCGCGCGCCGGCGGGCCGGCCGCCTCGAGTTCGCTGACTTCCTCATCCGTGAAGACGCGGCTGCGGGTCAGAAACCGTACGCCCTCAGGCGCTTCCACGGAAAACCCGGAGCCGCGTCCGGGCACGACGTCGATGATGAGCTGGGTATGTTGCCAATACCCGAACTGCGCGGCGCCGATGTAGAACGGGCAGCCGGCGATCTCACCCAGCAGCACGTCCTGCTGGCCGACGCGAAAGTCGCCGAGCGGATAGCACATCGGCGATGAACCATCGCAGCAGCCGCCGGACTGGTGGAACATCAGCGCACCGTGCTGGCTGCGCAGACGCGCTACGACTTCGGCGGCCTTGTCGGTGATTTCGACGCGGTTGACCATGGTTGTACCTCTGTTTGATTCCAGAGATTGCAGGCGGGCGCGGATTCGCATCTGCGCCCGCCTGCTTCGAATGCTCAGAAGAAGCCAAGCGCTTTGGTGCTGTAGCTGACCAGGACATTCTTGGTGTTCTGATAATGATCGAGCATCATCTTGTGGGTTTCGCGACCGATGCCGGACGCCTTGTAGCCGCCGAAGGCGGCGTGGGCCGGATAGGCGTGATAGCAGTTGGTCCAGACGCGCCCGGCCTGGATCTCGCGCCCGAACCGGTAGGCGCGGTTGCCGTTGCGGGTCCAGACGCCGGCGCCAAGGCCATACAGCGTGTCGTTGGCGATCGCGAGCGCCTCGTCATCGTCCTTGAACTTCGCCACCGAAACCACGGGTCCGAAGATTTCTTCCTGGAACACGCGCATCTTGTTATTGCCTTCGAAGATGGTCGGCTCGACGTAGTACCCCTCGGCGAGCTCGCCGCCAAGCTGCGCCCGTTTGCCGCCGGTCAGGACCTTGGCGCCCTCCTGTTTGCCGATGTCGAAATAGGACAGGATCTTCTCAAGCTGGTCGTTGGAGGCCTGGGCTCCGATCATGGTGGTGGCATCCAGCGGGTGGCCCTGCTTGATCTTCTTGGTCCGCGCCACCGCGCGTTCCATGAACCGGTCATAGATCTTTTCCTGAACCAGCGCGCGGCTCGGGCAGGTACAGACCTCGCCCTGGTTCAGCGCAAACATCGCAAAACCTTCCAGCGCCTTGTCGAAGTATTCATCGTCGGCGTCGGCGACATCGGCAAAGAAAATGTTCGGCGACTTGCCGCCGAGTTCGAGCGTGACAGGAATGATGTTTTCGGAGGCGTATTGCATGATCAGCCGCCCCGTCGTGGTCTCGCCGGTGAAGGCGATCTTTGCAATCCGCTTGTTCTGCGCCAGCGGCTTGCCGGCCTCGACCCCGAAACCGTTGACGACGTTGATCACGCCCGGCGGCAGGATATCGGCGATCAGCTCCATCACGACGAGGATGCCAAGCGGGGTCTGCTCGGCGGGTTTCAGCACCACGCAATTGCCGGCGGCGAGCGCCGGCGCCAGCTTCCAGGTCGCCATCAGGATCGGGAAGTTCCAGGGAATGATCTGGCCGACGACGCCGAGCGGCTCGTGATAATGATACGCGACGGTATCGTGGTCGATCTCCGAGATGCCGCCCTCCTGGGCTCGCACCACGCTGGCGAAATAGCGCCAGTGGTCGACCACCAGCGGCATGTCGGCGTAGGTGGTTTCGCGGATCGGCTTGCCGTTATCGAGCGTTTCGACCAGAGCGAGCAGGTCCAGGTTGGCTTCAAGCATGTCCGCGATCTTGTTCAGGATGCGCGAGCGCTCGGCCACTGCCGTCTTGCCCCAGGCATCGCTGGCCTTGTGGGCGGCATCCAGCGCCAACTCGATATCCGCCGCCGAGGAGCGCGGAACCGAGCAAAGTCGCTTGCCGGTGACCGGGCTCGGATTGTCGAAGTACTTCCCTTCGACCGGCGCTACCCACTTGCCGCCGATGAAATTCTCATATCGCTCTCGGATGAGAACCTGTTTTGAAACCTTTTCTATCGCTTCTTGATACATGGACGTTCTCCCTGATTTTCCGGCGCGTGGCCGGGTTTGCAAACGACGCCTGCTCGTCTGCGGCGCAAATGGAGCTCCGCTCCATCGTTATGGCCATGGACATATAGCGCCAGGCCATGTGGGTTGTTATAGGACCAAAGCGGTAGGCAAGGCAGAGAGCTGAACTGCCGGCTAGCTGCTTGACCTGAAAGCACCTTTTCACTTCGGCATCCTGCAGACCGAACACCAACCCGCACAGGATCGACGGTAGTGCCGATGCTTTCGTGGACGGATGCGGCGAGGGACTCTTGACCTGATCTTCCTTCGCGGGCGGTACGTGCCGATGCAGAATCCGAGCCCGGCCACCGCGGCGGCAAGCCGCGGCGGCCGGGCTCGATTTACGATCGCGCCTCGTTGATGATCTGCAGCTGGGTAAATTCGGCGAGACCTTCCTCGGCGAATTCGGTGCCGATCCCCGACTGCTTGGCGCCCCCAAACGGAATGTGCGGCGCCATGTCGAGGTGCTTGTTGATCCACACCGTTCCGGCCTCGATCTGGCTCGCGACCTTGTGTGCCCGCGCCGTATCCGAAGACCACACCGACGCGCCCAGGCCGTAAGTGGTGGCGTTGGCGCGCTTGATCACGTCATCATGATCAGAATATTTGATCACCGGAAGAACCGGGCCGAACTGCTCCTCGTCGACCAGACGCGAGCCCTCCTTGATGTCGCGCACGATGGTCGGCTCGATGAAATAGCCGGGACGGTCCATCGCCGCGCCGCCGGCGACGATATTGCCGTTCTTGCGGGCATCTTCCAGGAAGGCCTTCACCTTCTCGTACTGCATCTTGTTTTGAAGTGGCCCGAGCTTGGTGCCCTGTTTCGAGCCGTCATCGACCACCGTGCTCTTGGCAATTGCCACCAGTTCGTCGCAGATTTCGTCGTAGACGGATTCGTGCACATAGAGACGCTTGATGGCGAGGCAGACCTGACCTGAGTTCTGGAACGCACCTTCGAAAATGCCCGGTGCGACCTTCTTCGGATCGACGTCGTCGAGTACGATGCCGGCATCATTGCCGCCCAGTTCGAGCGTGATCCGCTTCAGGGTTTGCGCAGCGCTCGCCATCACCTTCTGGCCGGTCGCGGTCGAGCCGGTGAACGAGATCTTGCGGATGTCGGGATGCTTGGTCATGAAGTCGCCGAGATCGTTGGCGTCGGCGATAACATTGAGAACGCCCTTGGGAAGGATATCCTTGACCAGCTCGGCGAACTTCAGCGTCGACAGCGGGGTGGTTGGCGCCGGCTTGACCACCAGCGTATTGCCGGCCAGCAATGCGGATGGCAGTTTGAAGCTGAGGATCAGAAGCGGATAATTCCAGGGAATAATGGCGCCGACGACCCCGAGCGGACGGCGATAGGCTTCAACGCGGCGATCGCCGGAGTCCTCGATCACGCGCATCGGCAGGTCGAGTGAGCCGAGGTAGCGGAAAAAGGCGGCCATGCCCAGGACCTCACCGGTCGCATCCGCCAGCGGTTTGCCCTGTTCGCTGGTCAACAGGCGCGCCAGTTCGTTGGCATTGGCTTCGATGACCTCGGCCATCTTGATGACCAGCTTGCGGCGCTCTTCGATCGGGGTCGCCGCCCATGCCGGGAAAGCCGCCTTGGCTGCGGCGACGGCGGCATCGAGCTGCGCTTTCGAAGCGCGAGGACATTGCGCCAGCACCTCTTCGGTCGCGGGGTTGAGAACGGGCATCATGGCATCGCCGGGAACCATCTTCCCGTCGATCAGAAGGTTGTAATCACTCATCGGCTTGGCTCTCCCTTTCCAACAGGCCGCTTCGCGGGCCTCGTTATATTCTTATGTATATCACGCCTCCCGATCGGAAGCCACAGTCCGTTGGCTATTATCGTCCGCCAGAACAAACTGGACGCCCGTGACGGTATCGATATATTCCAAGTTATATGACGTAAACTGGTCGAAGGTGAGCCAAATCGTACCCGGAATGAGGAGGAATTCCAGCAAGTCCAAGCGCGCCCTCCTGGCGATGCTCGTGGTTGTCTTGACCGGTTGCTCGGCGTCCGCAAGCGAAATCAGGGTGGTGGCGGCAAGGAGCCTGAAGCAGGCTTTTACCGCCATCTTTGCCGATTACGCCAGGCAATACGGCGTCAGCTTTGCGCCGGTCTTTGGGCCCTCCGGTGAGCTGCGCCAGCGGCTGCGCAACGGCGAGGCATTCGACATTTTCGCCTCCGCTGCGTTGTCCCATGCGCAAGCGCTTACCGAGGCCGGAATTTCCGGTCCAAGCGTGCTGTTCGTGCGCAACGCCCTGTGCATCGTGACTGACGCCGGCCGCCAGATCGATCGCACCAACATGATCGAGACATTGCTGCGGCCGGAGATCCGGATCGGGACCTCGACCCCGGTTTCCGATCCCGCCGGCGATTATACCTGGGAGATCTTTCACAGGATCGACGCCAAGTCACCTGGCGCCTTCGCTGTTTTGTCCAAAAAGGCACAGCAACTGTTCGGCGGTCCCACCATGACAACGCCGGTCGATGCCAGGCAGCGGCTCTTGATCGCTCTGGACGACCACGAGATCGATCTTTTGATTTATTATTGCTCGGGCGCGCGCGATCTCATCAAAGCCTCGGCGAAATACGTCACGATCGAGCTGCCGCCAGAGCTGTCGGTCGGCCCGGAATACGGCTTGACGGTTTCGCGGCAGGCATTGCCGGGCGCCGCCGACTTCGCGATGTATCTGCTATCGCCACAAGGGCAGACCAGCCTGCAATCCTTTGGCTTCATTCCGGTGACCAAACCGAGCGAAGCTGTCGGAAAACGGTAATTAGTGTTTTGCTTCTGACGGTTCGTCTCTTATCGGCGTCATTCCGGGGCGCGCCCTTGCGCGAGCCCGGAATCCATAACCCCCAATCGTGGTTATGGATTCCGGGCTCCCGAGCTGCGCTGGGGCCCCGGAATGACGGAAGCAATTGTTAGAGTCAGAACACTAGGGTTGGTGCCCGCTGCGAGCGGCGAATGTTCAAGAACGAGACCGGTGTTGGAAGGTATCGTGACGGGCCATCGCCGCCATGAAGCTGGCGACGCTCGCCGTCCGTAGGGGAATGAATGGCTTATGGCCATCCCGACAACACTTCTTGATTTGTCCGACGGCGGCATGGCTGACGCAGTCCACAGGAAACAGCGTCGCATCGGCGCGGCTGATCAACCCAGGCAGCGCCGCGGGGTTTTCCTCAAGGCCTCCGTCATGCGCGAGCATTGTGCCTCCCCTCCTGGTGACGATCGCTTTCAATTGCTCGATCAGTCCGGGACGGCCGCCGACATAGAGCACGGTGACGCCGTGCAGATCACCGGCGGCGCTGTGGTCTGCCTGCTCCGCATCGTCGGGCCTGAGTTCGGCTTCAAGCGCCGTGACTTCGCGCTGCAGCTGGTCATTCTGCTTATGAAGGGCCGCGGCGAATCGTTGCGTCTTTTTGATTTCGTGCTCGAGGTGCGCCACCCGGGCGGCCAGTTGGCTCGAATGAGCCTTCTCGGCGTCGAGCCGCTGCAAAACAGCGGGCGTGGTGAGCGCTCCGGTGGTCAATTCGTTGGCGGTCCGCGCCGCGATTTCCTGTCGGCGAACTTCCATTTCCAGGACTTCGATCTTGCGCAACAGCGCCGAGTGCTCTCGCGAACTTTCCGAGAGCCGGGCCTCTTGCCGGGACAGCTTGTCGTCGCGTTCACCGAGCTCGCGCTCAAGTTTTCGCAACCGAACGATGTCGACCCTGTTGGACGAGCCGATCATATGCGACAACATATGTACTTGCCCAAAAACCTCCTCGATAAGGGGACGGTCGGTTGCCGGATGAGTGAGCAAGGCCCAGTAGGCGCCGGGAATGCCCCCCTGTTCGAAGGCCTCAAGCCAGAGGTCTCGTACTTGCGATCGGGTCGAGGCTTTCGCGAAACGCCGGATGGCGGCCTCATGGCTGTGATCCAGCGTCTTGTTCAGCAATTTGCCGACCAGATCGTGCTTGCCCGCGGCGCTGACGCCGTAGCTGTGCAGGGTATGATCCGACGCCGTCTTGGCCGAGGCATCGCCAAGCCTGCCGAAGAACTGGCGCAACTCCGCGGCCGACAGGCAGGTGCCGATGATCGAGCAGTGCAGCGTGGGGGCGATATCCCAGATCTTGGACCGCCGTCCCCTGGCGTCGGTCACGACAAGCGGCGGCAGGGAGTGTCCGCGAGGAAGCAGGGCGCCCATCGCACTTCGTTGATTATGCTGAACAACGGATAAGTCTGACACCGGACGATTCCAGAACGTTGTAGTTATTAGTATATAACGGTAACCTGCATTCGGCTCGCTGGCAATACGTTAGGGGCCGGCGCTCCCCCGCACTGTCGCGGCGCGGCGACCCGCTGGCTGGTGATAATCGGCCCCCAGGTATTGCCCGTTCCACTCTTGTCGATCATCAGGGAATCAACATCATGAAACGAGAACAAAAGTTGACTGAAAGCTCGATTGCAGCGGGAGAAAACCTCAAGGATCGCTATTCGCGTGCGCTCGGCGTGGCCGGGCTCGCGCTGATGCTCGGCATCGCCTCTCACGGCGTTGTCCATGCCGAAAGTGCGCCGGTCGCCCTTCCCGACAACAGCTTTCCGGAAAGCCTCACCTCCACCAGGGACGGCACGATCTATGCGGGCAGCTTCAACCTCGGCGGCGTGGTGAAGGTTGCGCCCGGCGGGAAAGCAGAGCCGTTCATCAAGCCCGGCGCCGCTGGCAGCCGTTCGGTGCTCGGTGTGCTCGCCGACGAGAACAGCGGCACCTTGTATGTCTGTTCCAATGACATCACCGGATTTGGCGTTCCCGGCCCCAGCGACACCAAGGGAGCATGGTTGAAAACCTTCGATCTCAAAAGCGGGGCAGCGAAGGGCAGCTTTGCCCTCCAGGACCCGAAATCGCTGTGCAACGACATCGCCGTCGGCGCCGACGGCACCGCCTATGTCACCGACTCGTTCGCGCCCTATGTGTACAGCCTGAAGCCCGGTGGCAGCGCGCTCGAGATCTGGGCGACGGACCCGAGATTGGCGCCGGCGAAGGATGGCGTCGGCCTCGACGGCATCGCGGTCGGTTCCGACGGCAATCTGTATGTCACGACGTACATCCCGGCATCGCTGCTCAAGATAACCGTCGAGAACGGCAAGGCCGCGGGCGTCACCGCGCTGAAGGCCTCGCGCCCGCTGGACCACGCCGATGCCATGCGTGCGTTCGGCGACAGCTTCCTGCTGATCGAGGGGGCCGGCAGGCTCGATAAGGTGACGATCAAAGGCGACGAGGCAGAGATAGCGACCATTGCGGACGGATTTGCCGAGCCGGTCTCGGTGACGCAGATCGGCAATACTGGCTGGGTCGCGGAGGGCAAATTGTCCTATCTGATCGGAGACAATAAGGGCAAGGATCCCGGCCCGTTCACGCTGAAACCGGTCGCGCTGTCGAAATAGAGCGCCACTGGCGTGGTGCTCCGAGGTAGCAACACGCGAGTGTGGCTCAGCTTCGCCGCGGCCGTCCGATATCCGTCCGCAAGGCCTGCAGTTCCTGGCGCACCGCGCTCGCCGCGTCGCGTTCGATTTTGCGGTAGCGCGCCACGAGGGAGGCGCCGAATGGCGTCAGGATCGCGCCGCCGCCGTTCTTGCCGCCGGTCTGCCGCTCGACGGCGGCATGGCCGCAGATGCGGTTGATCTCGTCCACCAGATCCCAGGCCCGCTTGTAGGACATTTCCATGGCGCGGCCGGCGGCCGAAATCGAACCGCAGGTCTGAATCTTCTCAAGCAATTGTATCTTGCCCGGTCCGATCCGTCCCTCCGGGTCGAGGTCGATGCGAACGCTCAAGGAGGGCAGCGGCCTGCCGCTGGATTTCTGCATGGGAGATTTAACTCTTCGGATCGGGAGCGCCAGCTTGCCATCGAAGCTGTTTGCGAACAAGGCGGACCGGCAGCCAATCCATCAAGCGAACGGCCCGGGACCGATCATATCCGGCGGCCGCGATCCAGTGCTGATGGCTCGCCGATCACGCGCTACGTGCCTTTCACAAACCTGGCAAAGGCTTCGGCGTAATCGGGATGCCAGCGCGACAGCGCCGGACGGTTCTCGACGATGTCGCCCGCCGCCCACAGGATGCGCCGTTGGTCGAGGCTTCGCGGCACGTCGTTGTCAGGGCAGAGAATATAGAAATCGCCGGCCGCGACCCGTTCGATCATGAAGTCGACGGTCTGTTCCGGCGTCCAGGCCGCGGCCGGCTTTACGCTACGGCCCTTGGCGGTGAGGCCGGTAAAGACAAAACCGGGAATGAACAAATGCGCGCCGATCCGGCCGCCGGCCGAATTGCGCAGTTCGTGCGCCAGCGCCTCGGTAAAAGCCTTCACGCCCGCCTTCGACACGTTATAAGCGGGGTCGCCGGGCGGGGTGGTAATGCCCTGCTTCGAGCCGGTGTTGATGATGAGGCCGGGCCGGCCGCGCGCGATCATGCCCGGTGCAAAAACTTGCGATCCGTGGATGACGCCCCAGAGATTGACGTTGAGGATGCGCTGCCAGTTCTGCGGCGGTCCGAACATCTGGCTGCCCGGCTGAATACCGGCATTGTTCATCAGTACGTCGGTGCCGCCCCACTTCTGTTGTATGGCCGCGTGCAAGGCCTCGACATCTTCGACCCGGCTGACGTCAACGACTTTGCTCATGATATCACCGGCGCCGGCCGGCGCTGCCGCTGACAACTCCGCCTCGGCGGCGGCGAGGCGGTCGGCCCCGATATCGGCGATGCACACCTTCATGCCGAGACGCACGAAGCGTAGCGCGGCGGCAAGGCCTATTCCGGAGGCGCCTCCGGTCACGACGGCAACATGGTCAGGCGATAGTGCGGGATGGGGCATGTCGGTTCTCCTGAAATGCAAGTTACCGCTTGGTGTTTTGGTGCTTACGCTTCGTCTCGTCTCCGCGTCCATTCCGGGGCGACACTTGGGGCGAGCCCGGTATCCATAACCCCCATTGTTGGTTATGGATCCGGGCACTCTCGCTACGTGCGGGCCCCGGAATGATGCAGACAATTATTGGAGGCAGACAATTGTTACAGTCAGAACACCAGGAATGACCCTCCTACCACGCACGAAAAGGCATGGGAGGTCTTCGTCGGCAGCCCTCTCGCCGGCGCCAACTCCGCTTTACCACGGTGCACTCCCGCCATAGATTCGGTTTTAACGTATCAAGTCGACGCGATGATTGGGAGTGGCCGTTTCGACGGTCACTCCTTCTTTGTGGTCCACTGAGGTCAACAGACATTTATCGGGGCTGACATGAACTTTCCCTTGCTGTTTTCACCGCTGCAGGTCGGCCCCTACAAGCTCGCGCATCGCGTCGTGATGGCGCCCTTGACGCGGATGCGGGCGGACCGGTCGAGCTTCGCGCCAAGACCGCTGAATGCGGAATATTATGCGCAGCGCGCCACTCGTAGCGGGTTGATCATCGCCGAGGCCTCTCCCGTGCTGGCGACCGGACGCGGCAATCCGGCGACGCCCGGTATTTATTCGCAGGGCCAGATCGAGGGCTGGCGCGGTGTCGTCGACGCGGTTCATGCCAAGGGCGGATTGGTCTTCCTGCAGCTCTGGCATGTCGGGCGCGTCTCGCATTCCTCTTTCCAGCCCGGCGGCGTTCTGCCGGTCGCTCCCTCCGCGGTCCCGATCGCAGGCGGCCTGACGACGCTGACGGCGCAGGGCCAGATCGAGCCCTATGAGACGCCGCGCGCGCTCGAAACCCATGAGATCGCCGACATCATCGCGGGCTTCCGGCAGGGCGCCGTCAACGCGCTGCAGGCCGGCTTCGACGGTGTCGAGATTCACGGCGCCAACGGCTATCTGGTCGAGCAGTTCCTGCAGTCGCAGACCAATCGGCGCACCGATAGGTATGGCGGTTCAATCGAAAACCGGGCGCGCTTCCTGATCGAGATCACGGAGGCCGCGATCGAGGTGTGGGGGGCCGATCGCGTCGGCGTGCGGTTGTCGCCCTATGGCATCGCCAATGGCAGCGGCGAGGCCGATCCGATGCCGCTTTATAGCCACGTCATTCGCGCGCTCGATTCCCTGGGTCTGGCCTACCTGCATTTCATCGAGCCGCGCTCGAGCGGCGCCGGCCGTGCCGAGGTCAACCACCAGAACGTGCCGTCCGCGATGGTGCTGTTCCGCCCGATCTGGCGCGGGGTGTTGATATCAGCCGGCGGTTTTGCCGGCGAGAGCGCGGAAGCCGCCATCGAAGCCGGTCACGCCGACGCCATCGCCTTCGGCCGCATCTTCATTTCCAATCCCGATCTGCCGCGCCGCCTGCGCCAAGGTTTTCCGCTGACGCCCTACAACCGCGCCACCTTCTACGGGGGCGAGGCCGAAGGCTACGTCGATTATCCCGTCTACGGCGAACTGGAGCCGGTGTAGGAAACCCACATTGTAGTCGTAGCCCGGATGAGCGAAGCGATATCCGGGAAAGTTGCACGTTTCATCCCGGATGTCGCTGCGCTCATCCGGGCTACCGGGTCAGTGCTCCCGGGGGAACGCGCGCGTGACACAAGGCCAAAAGCGGTTGCGCCGTGCCCACCTCTCTTGAAGAAGTTGGTGGGCACACCAACGGCTCGGGCATTCGCGCGCCCCTTTGGCTTTGCCTACCCTAAGGCGCTTGGAGAGTTGGATGTTCCCGGAGCGGCCAGAGGCGACGAAGAAGCCAAAAGCGGTCGCGCCGGGTAAGCCGGCACGGGGTCAATGTCTGTGCGGCAGCGTGTGTTTCGAAATCGATGTGCCCGCGCGTTGGGCCTGGCACGATCATTCCGCATCGAGCCGTCGCGCGCATGGCGCGGCCTATGCGACCTATGTCGGGAGATGGCGCAAGCGCCTGCGCGTCACCAAGGGCCGCGCCGCGGTCGCGCGCTACGAGGACAAGGCGACGAAAGCCGTGCGCAGCTTTTGTGCGCGCTGCGGTACGCCCCTGTTTTACGAACTTGCCCGCTCGCCGCACATGGTGAACATCCCGCGCGCGCTGTTCTCCGGCCGCACCGGCCGTCAGCCGCTCTATCACATCGCGATCGAGGAACTGCAGGAGTGGGCCTATACCGGAGATCCCCTGGTGCCGTTGAAGGGCTTTCCCGGCGTGGTCTGGCAACGTTCGAAAAGGAAGAAGCGGGGTGATCGCGAAGGAATGATGTAATCACTCGAACGGCGATCCGCGTTGCGCAGCCGATCGCCCGCTTCCCTCCGCGCAGGGCAGCCATGATGACGCTTCCTTGATCTTACCCTGCGGGATCAGACATGATGCCGAAAGCTCGATGGCAATGGCCGCGGGGCAGGGGGAGGATGGTCATGAATCGCATCACCGGGCGCTCGGCGTTTCTCGCGCTGCTCAAGGACGAGGGCATCACGCACCTGTTCGGCAATCCCGGCACCACCGAGCTGCCGATCATGCATGCGCTGAAGGATCATCCCGATCTCACCTATGTGATGGCGATGCAGGAAAGCCTGGTGGTGGCGATCGCCGACGGGTTCAGCCGCGCCTCGGGCCGGCTGGTCGCCTGCAACGTCCATGTCGCGCCCGGGCTCGGCAATGCCATGGGCTCGCTTTACAACGCCAGTTTCACCGGCACGCCGATGATCCTGACCGCCGGCCAGCAGGAGCAGGGCCACGGTCTGACCGAGCCGCTATTGTACGGCCCGCTGGTGCGGATGGCCGAGCCGCTGGTCAAGTGGGCGGTCGAGGTGACGCGGCTGGAGGACCTGCCGCGAATCGTGCGCCGCGCCGCCAAGATCGCGACCACGCCGCCGACCGGGCCTGTATTCATCTCGCTGCCCGGCGATATCCTCAATGCGGAAGCGGGCATCGAGCTCGGGCGCTCGACCCGCGTCGATACCCGCGTCAGACCTTCCGACGAGGCCTTGGCTGCGCTGACGGCGCGCATCCTCAAGGCCGAGCGGCCGGTGATCATCGCCGGGGACGAGATCGTCAAGAGCAACGCACTGCAGGAGGCCGCTCGGCTCGCAGAAACGCTCGGTTGTCCGGCTTTTCAGCAATCGGCGCCTTACGGGGCGCATTTCCTGTCGGAAAGCCCGTGCTTCATGGGTGCGTTGTCGCGGGCGCAGCAGCAGGTCCGCGAGGTGCTGTCGCCTTTCGATCTCATGATCGTGCTCGGCTCGGATCCCCTGAGGATGTCGGTGCACAGCGAGGTCGATCCCATGCCCGAGGGCCTCGCCATCGTGCAGATCGGCCTGGTCGAGTGGGATCTCGCCAAGAATTACGGCGCCGAGATCGCGCTCAAGGCCGATGTCGGGGAAAGCCTGCGCGTGCTGATCCCGGCGCTGACGGCTGCCGGCGGCACCGCCCTTGAAGCCCGCGCCAAGCGGGGGATCGCGGCGCTCGCCGCCAACAACTGGACGGCACGCCGCGCGCACCTGGTGGCGCAGATTTCCAAGGCCGCGGATCGGTCGCCGATCGATCCGGATTATCTGACGCTGCAACTGGTCGAAGCCATGCCGGATCGTGCCATCCTGGTCGACGAGGGACTGACTTCTTCGCGACAGACCCTGTCGCTGCGCCCGCACCGCGATCGCTTTGGCTATCACGCGCTGGCGTCGGGCGGCATCGGCTGGGGACTGCCGGCCTCCGTCGGCGTCAGCCTGGCCAATCCTGACCGGCCGGTGGTGTGCTTCTCGGGCGACGGCAGCGCGATGTATTCGATCCAGGCGCTCTGGACCGCGGCGCATCACAAGCTGCCGCTCAACGTCGTGATCGCGAACAATGGCGGCTATCGCATCATCAAGCAAAGACTGCTCGCCTTCCACGGCGACGATCATTATGTCGGCATGGATTTTGTCGATCCGCCCGTGGATTTTGCCGCCCTCGCCAGATCGCTCGGGCTGGAAGCTATGCGGATCAGTGAACCGCGGGAGCTGAGCGCAACACTGTCCTCGGCCTTCAGCCGGCCCGGTGCGAAACTGATCGAGGTCATGGTCGACGGCTCGCTATAGTAGCGACCGTAGCTCGGGTGCGCGAAGCGATATCAGGGTTTTCGCTGACTTCCGCGCATCGCTTCGCCCATGGGCTTTCCACATCCGACGGCGAATCGATGGCGCGACCGGCCCGATCAGCCTTTCCGCCAGCCACCTGAATCGATACGCTGCAGCCTTGGCGAGGAGCGAGGTGGCGCTGATGGTCCGTGCACGCGTCAGCCGGCTGGGCTCTTTCACATCAAGAGAAAATCATGGGCCCGACGCGTTCGAAACTGGATTTGAAACTGGTGCCGCCCTCTGTCGCGCTGGTGCCCTCCTATATCGAGGCGCGGCAGGCTGGTCCATTTTCACACATGGCGCTCAATGGGTTTGGGGATGAAGCCATCCAGACCGTTGCGGCGGATCCGGCCCGCTACATTCAAGGGCTGACTTACGAAGGGCCGAGGGAGATCGTCACGCCCAACCGCCAGGTTTTTGTTTTGCGCCGGCATTCAATCCGCTGGGCGATCGACCCCGCCGGTGTGTTTGTGGGGGCGGTATCGCTCCGCCTCGACAGGGATCATCCGCTGATCGATTTGTACTGCGGCAATGTCGGACTAGGCGTCAGGCGCGACTGGCAAAATCACGGCTACGGCACCATGATCTGGCGGCTGGTTTTCGACATCTTCGCCGAACTGGATTTTAAAAGCATCATCGCCAGCGCCAATGTCGACAATCTGGCTTCCATCCGCAGCATCGAAAAGGTTGGCGGTACCATCATCGATCGCAACGACATCTACGGCTATGGCGAGGCATTGGTATTTCGGATTGCCGTGCCGTCGCGCTAGCGGCCATCAAAGTCTGCTGGCACAAGCACAACCCTCGAGCGGCTTGCTGGATTGCCAAAACGCCGTGCATTGTTCGACAACATCGCCGGGATCCTGCTGCAAGGTGGCAACGACGTCGGAAACCAGGCTGCACAGCCTGATTTCCCCGCGCGTGGAGATGGTCAGTTTGGGCTCGGAGGCCTTGAGCTGGCGGATATCGGGATTGTTGCCGGAAGCCAACAATCTCACACCGCGGCTTCGCCCGACCTCGCGGGCCGTCGCCAACGCCTGCTCGAAGGCGGCCGCGGAAATCGCGAATTGTTGTTCGTAAAGCACCCCGCGCCCGGATGAAAGGAACCGGTTCAGGATCAGATATTCAGCCTCGACTGCGGCGGCCAGATCAACCATGGCGGTCAGGTCGCCCTTATTCAGATCCGTCACCACGACGCTGAGCGAGACCGGGATCGACAATTCCCGGCACATCAGGATCGCGGTCATGACCTGCCCGAGATCGCCGCTCCCGGTCAGGAAACGGTAGCGCTCCACGTCCAGCGAGGGGACGGAGAACTGAATGGTGAGGTTCTCCAACTCTGACAATGCAATCAGTTGCGGGGCTGAAATATTGCCGCCATGGGTGACGACGGTGACTTCATCGGCCACCGCAGCCGCGCGAAGTGCAATGCCAAGGAAGTCGGGATGCGCGGTCGGGTCACCCCCGGCCAGCGCCACCACGCAGCGGTAGGCGGCACCGCACCTTTGCAGGAAGGAAATCACGTTATCCGCAGTCGGGCCGGACATACCGACGTGACCAGCCGGCGGCGTCTCGCGCCAGTAATTATAGCAAAAGCGACACTTGTATTGGCAGGCTTCGGTCAGTTCCAGCCAAAGGTTGAGCGGCGCTTTTGTTGCCACGGCATCGGCCTTTGGCTCAGGTGTCGCAGGTGCCGCAGTTGGCGACCGCTGCGCGCTTCGGCTGCTGACCCTGGGGCCTGGTTTGGCGATCGGGCTCGGCGGCAATGAGCTGCTCCTGAGCTTTCCGTCGCGCGGTTGCCACGAGGTTGGCAACGTCATCGGCGTGAGAAGAAGACTGGCTAACCGGGACTTTCATTTTTGGGCCTCCACAACAGTCTTATGCCCTGATACGGCAGGATCGGATCTTCGGCGGTCCATTCGATGACATTGCCATTCCTGGCCGCCATTGCGTTTTGCGAATGTAGCATTTCTATCCAGGCGATCAACGAGTCCGGGGACCGATTTGTGGCACGAAACTGGAACGTTTCGGCGGGATAGAAATAGGCGGTGAAGAAATCATCCTCCCGCTCGGCGAACGTCTTGGCCAAGCACACGTCGAAGATCACCGAGTTCCCTGGTGGGATCTGGTACTTGAGTACGATGGCATCGCCGCCGTAAAGGGAAGGGTTCTGCCGGTCCACCTCCTGGCCGTTGACCGTCGCCGATTCCAGGCGAAAGGCCCTGCTCGGGGTCGGATAACGATTGAGTACGGTCTCTGGATGGTCCGACACATTCGTCAGTTCGAATGCTACCTTCATGACATATTCGACCTCGCGGCCGGCATGGGTGAGTTCGATGTCGTAGGTAAAATTCCGATAATACAGCGGCAGCCCGGCGGCGTGCTTGAAAATGGATTGTCTCACGGTCTGCGGCAGCAGGCTGGTGGGGGCCTTCTCGATCGCGGCGCGGCGGGATTCCAACTCCGCAAGCGCGCCAAGCAGGGTCTTGCCGATCTGCGCGCCGGCGAGGATGGATGAATAGATAGCCGTCCCGTCCGCCACCGTCCCAAAATATTGTCGCAGGCGTTCGAGCGACCGTGGCACGTCCGGCAGGACGACCCCCTTTCTGATCTTGGTCGGCAGGCTCAGGACGTCCAGATTCTTGATGTCGAAGGGCGGGTGCTGGCCTTCCTGGATCACGTGCATGAACGGTCGCTCGATCGCATGGCGGATCGCCAGTTCATAATATACATTGGCGTTAGCGCCGGTGAGATCGGCGACCACGAGGTCGGCCTGCAGCAGCTTGCCGACCATATCACTGCTGATATCCCGGGGACGGGCATGCTCGATCGAGCGGCGCGCGTCATATCCAAACTCGCGCGCGATCGGCGCGATAACGTCGGCCACCAGCGCATCAGACCATTTGCGGATTTCGGATTTCTCTTCACCGAATGGACCGATGATGAAGCATTGCTTCGGAGGGCTCGTCTGAGCTGATGGCATGCGCGTCAAGCACCATGTCCGGGCAATCGTTGAAAAAAGCGTTGCGTCGGATCCTATACCATCTCCGATTGCCATCACCAAGCGCGGCCGCCGCGCAAGACGCGCCGCGAAATATACATGCCAAGCCATGCGCGTCCGCGGCTGCGGCCGTTGATGATGTAAAACGCGTAGATGCGGTACCCGGTTGCTAGCGGCCGGCCTGTTTGAAGGGAAATTCCGTATCGGCCGGCGGTGCCACATGGGCGACGTTGAGCGTCATCGAAACCACGTCGTAATAGCCGTTGACGGCAACCAGGTCCATGATGCCCGCCTCGCCGAATTTATCCAGCGCCTTGGCATAGATCTCATCGTCGACCCCGTGGTCGCGCCGCAGCTGGGTAGTGAATTCCCAGACGATGGCTTCATCCTCTTTCATCTGTTCCGGCGTTCGCCCGGCCCCGATCGCAGCCACGACGGCGGGATCGAGGCCGGCCTTGATCGCCAGCGGGACGTGGGCGTACCATTCATATTGCGAGCCCCAGTACCGCGCGGTCATGAGGATGGCCATCTCGTTGACGCGCTTGTCGAGCGAGGTGTTGAAGCGGACATATTCGCCGACCTTCTGCAGACGGTCGGCCAGTTCAGGGCTGCGCAGCCAGGCGTTGAACGGTCCGCTCATGGTCTTGCGGGGGCCGGACAGGATCGCTTCGGCAATGGTCCGCTGGGCGGGTGACATCTTGTCGAGCGGGATTTCCGCCATCCTCTCGCCGGTCAGCGCGATCGCGGAGCCTGTCAGCATCGCCGAGACGAGGGACGCGCGCAGCATGGTCTTCATGTCATTCTCCCTGGGCTGCCCGGTCAGACGCCGGGCTGTTCTGGGAATTGTTGTCTGCCGCGCGCTTTTGGCAAGGCCAAATTCGAAAGCTCCGTCGCGCCTTTGGCGAGCGTAGACCGTACGGGCCAATGGGTCGGCGCCAATGCGCCTCCCGGTGACGGGCACCGCGTGGGAGCCCTCAAATCCGTGACCACGATCGATACGGATGTAAGGGCTCGCCCCAAGGGGCGCCCCGGAATGACGCCGAGATGGGACGAAGTGTCAAAACCAATACACCAGGTTGCGGTGCAAGATTGCCATTCAGTCGCGGCGGGAGGATGCTGCCGACTGCGAGCACAAGGGAGAGCAGCATGAGCAAGACCGGTCTCGACAATCGTCACCGCAACAAGGACGGCGAAATCAGCCACAAGCATGGAAACACGCTGGTCCGCACGCTGCGCAGGATTTATGGCCAGGGTTTCGCCGCCGGTTATCCCGAAAGCGAGAAACTGAGCGAGGTCCTTCTTCAGCTCAACGAAACCTCGCTGAGCCAGCTCCGCCGCGATCACGAGACCGGCCACCTGGAGCACAAGATCGCAAACGCCTCGAAATAAGGCTGCGCCGCCGGAGTCAAGCAGCGCGCCCACAAGGGCGCCCCTTAGGGCGCCGTGCTTCGTCGTAACAACGACATCGCCTGGTCGAGCCGCTGACGACAGCTGCATCCGAGGCGCCAGATCCGGTGTGTCGGGGCTGTCAAAAATATTTATGTTCTTTATATGTTCGAAACACTTTAAACATCGCTTTGTCTCATCCCACAAAGAGGGGCGCTTCGCGATCGTCAGGAAACGCGGGATGAGATGCGGTGGACGCGGCAGCGTCAGGCAGGCGGTGGTTCGCAGGGCGGATTGATTTTCGTGAGCGAATACCTCGCAGGCTAGACGACGGCGCTGAAGCGTACGGGGAAGGCGTGTGGTCCTGGCACCCAAGGCTGGTGTCAAGTCTTTGGAGGTTGCGTTCGGCTCAACCGGGCTGAA
>Ga0182012_10000698_pt1 | contig 36948 bp, 24 predicted proteins | sample 612S2SmetaG_FD_120486 | JGI IMG/M metagenome (GOLD analysis project Ga0182012, IMG submission 120486) | Permafrost microbial communities from Stordalen Mire, Sweden - 612S2S metaG | ecosystem: Environmental > Terrestrial > Soil > Wetlands > Permafrost | place: Sweden: Stordalen | collected...
CTATGCGCCTGAGGTTCTTTTCATCCCAATCGAACAGGACGTGCGACATACTTGGTTATCATCTGCTTTCTTCCCCAGTTTAGTCTTCATCAAATTACCTCCGCATCTATAATTGTAGCTACGTTGCATCTATTTTGCAACTACTGCCTCAACTCTACCAACGTAGCCCCCTGTCCGCCCTCGCTCTGCGGTGCCTCCTCGATCCCCGCCACGTGCGGGTGACTCTTGAGGAATTCACGGACTCCGCGACGAAGAATTCCTGCGCCATGCCCGTGAATCACGCGCACTTTCGGCAATCCTGCTAGAAAGGCGCGATCTAGATACTTCTCCAATTCCCCGGTGGCTTCGTCTACCGTGCGGCCGATGAGATTGATCTCCATGCGCATGTCGTCGGTGTTGGCGCTGGTTACGGTGACCTGTACATTTTTTTGCTTCCGGGCAGCCCCGAGCGGGTCGATTTTCCCCTTAGCAGCCGTATCTCCCGTGGTCGCAGGATCGGTTAGCTCGTCGCGCTTGACGCGCATCTTGATTGGCCCGAGCGCTACTTCAAAAAGGTCTTTTTCAACTTCGCGCTGCACGATTGCGATCTTGTTCATGGACTTGATGCGAACCTGGTCGCCAGGCGCAACGTGACGAAGCAGATGCGGCTGGGCATTGGCATCACCCTGATCCGCGCCAGTGCGATGAGCCACTACGGTCTGGTTAAAGCTCTCCTGAAACTCGCGGCGCAGGCGGTTAATGCGGCGCTCGGCTTCCTTGGATAATTTTTGCTGCGCAGTGCGGTCCTCGATGGCGCGCACATTCTCGCGCATCTGGAATTCAAACTCTTTCAAGAGCGAAGCCAGCTTGCCTTCCAGTTCCCGCGTGCGATTGCGCAGTTCCACATCCCCTTCGCGCGCAAGCCTGGCGCGTTCCTGATTGAGCGCGTACTGCTGCTCCCGTGCCAACTTGCGATCGGCTTCCAACTGCGTTAATTCATCGTGGAGCCGGTCGAGGAACTTTGCAATGTCGGCCTGCTGCGAGCCCATGCGCTCCCGGGCGTCGGCAATGATGCCGGAATGCAAGCCCAGCCGCTCTGCTGTTTGTATTCCAGCCGAGGCGCCAGGCACGCCCAGTCGGAACTGATAGTTCGGGGCGAGAGTTACCTCATCCACGCCGGCCGCTGCGTTGCGTACGCCTTGCGTGTTGGCCGCATAGACCTTGAGCGAAGTGTGATGCGTGGAGATCAGCGACCATGCGCCGGCGATAAGAAAGTGATGAGCCACGGCGACGGCCAGCGCCGCGCCCTCTTCCGGATCGGTGGCGGACCCGAGTTCATCGAGCAAGACCAGAGAAGTGGAATCGGCAAGGCGCGAGAGCCGGTCGAGATTGACGATGTGCGCGGAAAATGTTGACAGCGCCGCTTCGATCGACTGCGCGTCTCCAATGTCGGCAAGGAAGGCTGTGAATATTGGAAAGCTTGCCGATGTGGCCGGAACAGGTACGCCTGCCTGCGCCATCATGGCCAGCAGCGCGGTGGTTTTAAGCGCAACTGTCTTGCCGCCGGTGTTGGGCCCGCTGATGATGATCTGTCGTTCCGCGCTGTCAAGCTCAAGCGCAAGCGGAACAATTCGTCCGCCCGTTGCGCGCAGACGTTTTTCAAGCAAGGGATGCCGCGCACCCTGGAGCAGCAGACGCTCCGGCGTGATCGTCGGCGCAGTGCAATCAAACTCTCTCCCGAATCTCGCGCGAGCCAAGAGACTATCGACCAACGCCAGCACGTGCGCGCCAGCCACCAACCCATCGGAGTAGCTACCCACCTGCCGTGTTAGCGCAACAAAAATGCGATGAATCTCTGCCTGCTCTTCTTCGATGAGACGAACCAGCTCATTGTTCTGCTCAATGGTTTCGAGCGGCTCTACATAGACCGTCTGCCCAGAGGAACTTGCGCCGTGCACAACGCCCGAAACGCGGCGCTTGAGCTCAGAACGGACGGGGATCACGAATCGATCGCCGCGAATGGTGATGAGGTCTTCCTGCGTGGAACCATCAGTTGCAAGCTTACGCAGCGCCGCGCGCAGGCTCTCTTCAATTACGCGCTGCTGCCGCTCCTGTTCGCGGCGAATGCGGCTTAGCTCCGCTGATGCGTCGTCGGCAAGCGATCCATCGGGCTGGATCTTGCGCTCGATGGATTCGGCGAGCGGACGCAGGCTGGCTGTGAGCGGCGCCGTGAGCTCGGCAAGATGAGCCAGGCGGCCTACTACACGAGCCGGCGGAGATTGCATCAAGGATTGCCACGAGGCAACATCGTTGGCGAGCCGCGCCACAGCTTGCAACTCAGATGCTTCGAGCGCCGCGTCGGGAATCCTGGCCTTGGCGGCTAACTGCGTTGGATCGAAGAGCCCTCCGAGCGAAATGGAGACTTGCTCTTCCAGCAGCAGCCTCACCTCGCCGGTGAGGCGATGTTGGCGGCTGATCCACTGCTCATCGGTTGAAGGCGAGAGCGCGAGGATCGCTGCTCGACCCACTGGCGATGCGGCATAACCGGCAACCAGAGCCAGCAGCGGCTCCCATTCGAGCGCGTGCAGATCGGCGTTTGCGACAGGCGACGGAACTGGATCGAGTAACGGCATTCCCTGACCCTATCTTAGCTGGGTGAGGGGAAAGCGGTTTATAACTGCCTAGGTTGTGGTGCTGCTTGTAGCTGCACTGGTTGAGGATGGTTTGCTTGCAGGCGCGGCAGGTGTTGACTTTGAATCCGATACGGATGTTGCGGGCGCTGCAGTCGTGTCGCTGGAACCGGCAGCGGGCTTGGATTCTGAAGAAGCAGAATCGCCGGCGGAAGAACTGCCCTTCGACGAATAGTCGTTTACATACCAGCCGGCACCTTTGAACTGCAGGCCGGGAGCCGTGATCAAGCGTTCGAGCGCGCCCTTGCACTTGGGGCACTCCGTCTCCGGTGCGGAGCTGAAACTTTGAATCTTTTCGAAACGATGGCCGCACTGTGTGCAGCGATACGGGTACATTGGCAAAGCGAACAACCCTCCGGGGAAGAATTCACCCACTTCCTATATTGTACCGGGAAGCGAGAAATGATTTGCACCTCCTGTAGGCACATCCCGGCTGAAGGCGGTTACTGGCCTGCGATTACGGGTCAATCAATGAAGCTCAATGCACTTCGAAGGTGACGGTTGCGCTCTCATTTTCCCAGGTCAGGTTCAGCGTTCCCTTGTTTCCACCGGTTGCAGTCAGGGTGTACTTCAGGTTCTCCACCATCGAGGCAGGCTTTGCCATCTTCATCTTCACTCGGCCCAAATCCTTGGTGTTGTCGTAATCGAGACCCCACTCTGCCGTGGCTTTGCTCACGATTAAGGTCCACTGCGCAGGGTTGGAGATATCGTAGAAGAGTGTGTATGTTCCCGCTGGCACCTTCACGTCTCCGATTGTCAGCTCGGCGTCTGAGTGCAGCGTAGTTGCCTCATTGGCCCCGCCGCGCCAAACGGGGTAGTGCGGATCGTGGCTGATCAATCCGTCTTTGGTATAGATCTTGCCTTCGCGGCCCTTTACGCGAGGCGAGGAGTAGGCGATGGTGATGGCTTTGCCGTTGATGGCGATCGACTCCTTGGCGGGCGGGCTAGCCGGAGGGCCGGAATCCTTCATGGGTTCCTGCTGAGCAAAGAGCGAAGCGGCGCCAATCATGAGAGCAAAACAGACGAGAACATTCTTCATGGCTTATTTCTCCTTTGGGCGCTGTATTGTTTAAGCAATGCAGCCCCGACGCAATGATTGTCGCACTCTATGCCCTCGTCTGGAAATGGGTTTCCAAACCGGCGGCGGCCCAATTGCAGTGTCTCGCTTGCGGCCTGTTATCATGCGGCAGAAGGAAGCTGAATGTTGAAATCGGGTGGTGCAGAATCGGCAGGAGCGCGTTTTCGCGCCGCGCTTGCGGCGGAGCAGCCGCTCCAGGTGGCGGGCGCTATCAATGCTTACACTGCGCGCATGGCGGAGGCTTCCGGGTTTCGCGCGCTGTACTTGTCCGGCGGCGGCGTTGCAGCCAACTCGCTTGGAATGCCCGACCTTGGCATCAGCACCATGGAAGATGTTCTGACCGATGTCCGCCGTATTACGGATGCGACCCCAGCGCCGCTTCTCGTCGATATCGACACCGGCTGGGGCGGCGCTTTCAATATTGCGCGTGTTATCCGCTCCATGATCAAGGCAGGCGCGGCGGCAGTTCACATCGAAGACCAGGTGGGAGCCAAGCGTTGCGGACATCGACCGGGAAAAGAACTGGTTTCGCAGGAGGAGATGGTTGACCGCGTGAAAGCCGCAGTGGATGCGAGGACTGATCCTCAGTTCGTCATCATGGCTCGCACGGATGCACTGGCAAGTGAGGGCCTTGATCGAGCCATCGCTCGCGCGCAAGCTTATGTTGCAGCCGGAGCAGACATGATCTTTGCCGAAGCCGTGACGGAACTGCCGATGTATTCCGCTTTCCGCAATGCAGTCGGCGTACCGGTCCTCGCCAACATTACCGAGTTCGGCCGGACTCCGCTTTACACGCGCGAGGAACTGGGCGCTGCCGGCGTTGATATCATCCTCTACTGCTGCGCTGCATATCGCGCCATGAATGCGGCAGCGCTCAAAGTGTATGAGGCCATTCGCAGCGAGGGTACGCAGAAGAGCGTGTTGCCCATCATGCAGAGCCGCGACGATCTCTACCGCTATCTTGACTATCACGCATACGAAGAAAAGCTCGACAAACTATTCAAGAAGGCAGCGGAATAGTACTTTCGAACCCCACATTCCCGCCGGAGTACGAAGATGAGCACGCAGGAAACAAATCCCGTGATTGGAGCATTCAAGCCGAAGAAGTCCGTCGCGCTCTCAGCCACACCAGCGGGCAACACGGCGCTGTGTACGGTGGGGCGCAGCGGGAACGATTTGCACTATCGCGGTTACGACATTGCAGATCTGGCTACGCACTGCGAGTTTGAGGAAGTTGCTTATCTATTAGTCCATGGCAAACTGCCGAGCGCGGCGGAGCTGGCAACGTATAAGGCTCGAATTGTAAGCCTGCGCGGATTGCCGGATGCGGTCAAAAGCGCGCTGGAACTTCTACCTCCATCCACTCATCCGATGGACGTGTTGCGCACCGCAGTTTCCGTGCAGGGCTGCATCAAGCCCGAGGCTCTGGATCATAACGAAGAGGGCGCACGAAGCATTACCGATTCGCTTCTCGCATGTCTCCCGTCGATGCTGCTTTACTGGCATCACTACGCGTGCCATGGCAAGCGCATTGATGTCGAGTCGAGCGGCGATTCCATCGCGGCGCATTTTCTTGAGCTACTGCATGGCGACAAGCCGCGCGCGGACTGGGTCGCGGCAATGCAAATCTCGTTGATCCTTTACGCCGAGCACGAATTCAACGCTTCCACATTTGCGGCGCGCGTAATTGCGGGGACGGGCTCCGATCTTCACTCGTGCATCACCGGCGCAATCGGCGCGCTGAAAGGCCCCAAGCACGGCGGCGCCAATGAAGTGGCGCTTGAGATTCAGCAGCGCTACAAGACACCCGACGAGGCGGAGTCAGACACTCTTCGGCGCGTAGCCAATCGAGAAGTGATTATCGGCTTCGGCCATCCGGTGTACACCATCTCCGATCCGCGAAATCATTTCATCAAAGAGTGCGCCCGCAGGCTGGCAGTTGACGATGAAGGCAAGCGGCTCTTCTCAATTGCCGACCGGATTGAAACGACCATGATGTCTACCAAGCGCATGTTTCCCAATCTCGACTGGTATAGCGCCGTCGTGTATCACCTCATGGGCATTCCAGTCGAAATGTTTACGCCGTTGTTTGTGATGTCGCGGGTGGCCGGCTGGGGTGCGCACGTAATCGAGCAGCGCCAGGACGGCAAGATCATTCGTCCTTCGGCTGTCTACACCGGGCCGGTAGATTTGACGTTTGTTCCCATTGCACTGCGGCCTTAATTTCTCATTCCGCTTAAGGAGAACCAGTGTCTTCGCACATCAGCAATGAACGTCCCGCGCCGGATCAAGTACTCAGCGACATCGCCGACTACGCGCTGAGTTACAAGATTACCAGCGAGCTTGCTTACTCGACAGCTGCCAAGTGCCTCATTGATACGCTAGGTTGCGGGCTGGAGGCTCTCGAGTACCCGGCCTGCACCAAGCTGCTCGGCCCCATCGCTCCAGGAACAGTTGTTCCCAACGGCGCGCGGGTTCCAGGCACCGTCTACCAGCTTGATCCGGTGCAGGCTGCGTTCAATATTGGTGCAATGATTCGCTGGCTGGACTTCAACGATACATGGCTGGCTGCCGAGTGGGGGCATCCTTCGGACAATCTTGGCGGCATTCTGGCTGTTGCCGACTGGCTTTCGCGGCAGGCGGTTGCAGAAGGCAACGCGCCGTTGACGATGCGGGATGTTTTGACGGCGATGATCAAGGCGCATGAGATTCAGGGTTGCATCGCGTTGGAGAACTCGTTCAACAAGGTTGGGCTGGATCATGTCGTACTGGTAAAGGTGGCGACTACCGCGGTCGTTTGCCAACCGCTGAAGCTCACGCGGGAGCAGACGATCAATGCGATCTCTCTGGCGTGGGTCGATGGGCAGAGCTTGCGGACGTATCGTCATGCGCCGAATACTGGGTCGCGCAAGAGTTGGGCCGCGGGCGATGCGACGAGTCGTGGAGTGCGGCTCGCGTTGATGGCGCAGACGGGTGAGATGGGTTATCCTTCGGTGCTTACGGCCAAGACCTGGGGTTTTTATGACGTGTCGTTCAAGGGGCAGTCGTTCAAGTTCCAGCGGCCGTATGGATCGTATGTGATGGAGAATGTATTGTTCAAGATCAGCTTTCCGGCGGAGTTTCATGCGCAGACGGCGGTGGAAGCGGCAATGGCGCTTCGCGCGGTGCTCGAGGTACGAAGAGTTTCTGCCGAGAACATAAAGAAAATTACGATTCGGACGCATGAGGCTTGCTTGCGGATTATCGACAAGAAGGGGCCGCTTGCAAACCCAGCGGATCGGGATCACTGCATTCAATATATGATTGCGATTCCGCTGATCTTCGGGCGGTTGACGGCCGCTGATTACGAAGATGCGGTTGCAGCGGATGCACGTATCGACGCGCTGCGGGCAAAAGTCGAGTGCGTTGAGGAGCCGCAGTTCACTCGCGACTACCATAATCCAGACAAGCGGTCGATTGCCAATGCGCTTCGAGTTGAACTCGACGACGGCAGCATGATTGAGGAGACGGTCGAGTATCCGATCGGGCATCGCCGGCGGCGGGAGGAAGGTATGCCGATGTTGGTTGAGAAGTTCAAAAGAAATCTGCGGCGCGTGTTCGCAGAAGAGCAGCAGGCGAAGATTTTAGAAGCGAGCCTGGATGTTGAGTGGTTGGCAAAGATGCCGGTGAACGAGTATGTGGATTTGTACGTGCGGTAGTGCGATGCGCAAGAGCGCAGGTCAGCACATGACCGGTTGTACCCCCGCCCCCATCTTGCCAAAATCCTCATTTCATTCACTTCAGCGAAATGGTTAGTCCAAGGTCCTCATTCTGCTGGAGCTATACTCAACATCCTCACAGCAAAGGGGCTGGAGCGTTTTCGATTTAAGTGTTTACATATCCGCCTGAGGCGAAGAAGTTCGAGCATTCGTCTGGCGTAACGGTATTGAGCAGGTCGCCGATTTCTTTCCATAGGGCATCGCTGGACCGATTGGCCGTTTACTGTATCGCATAAAATGTAAATGCTTAAACTCGAAATGCGGGCTAGCGTGGCCATGTATGACTGTGCAGCAGTTGCGTAAAGTGTTGTATGGCCAAGGATGTTTACCGTAATCAAGACGACGAATTGGGCGGAATCATCCCATCGACAGGCCGCGGCTTTCTGAGTTGGACAAGCGATCGGCATTCACCATTAATTCGACGCGGCCTTCCAGGCGGGCAGGTAACTTTTCTCCATCGAACGGAATGCGTCGACCATGGCGGGCTCGGCGCATCCGGGCTTGATGGGATTGGTGATGGCCTTTTCTGAGGGCATCAGATATGCCTTGTCCGTGGGGATGTATCCGGCACCGTCAGGCAGCATCGTAACCATAAAGACGCGGTCAAATAAAGAGTCGCTTCTGATATGCTCGCCGATCTCGGTGAAGACCTCGCCGTGAACGGCAGGGATCGCAATGTCATTGACCATGAACAATTGCAGCCGAATGGTGACCGGGTCGCCGTCAACCATTGCGACGTGGCCGGGCCCGCGCCAACCGCCCTGGGGAACGCCGGGTTGCGGGGGAGCGGCGCGCTTTTGGCCGGGGCAGGTTACCGAAGACTGACCGGACCACAGCACGGCCTTGTCATTTGTGTTTTGAATGCTCTTCGATACACGGACGATTTCCTCCCCGACTCGGCGCGAGAGTACGTCGAGAATGGCCCAGCCTTCCGGGCCTTCGTCTTTCACGTCCGGCCCGTCCTGATTGTAGTTGGCCATGAAAAGCGGATTCTGATCCCCAGCTGCAGCCATAGTCCATAAGGCAACCGCGCCTGGGAAATGGTCTTCCACGTAGTGGGAAGCTGCGCCGCCAAGATCGCCGCTGACCTGAATCTGGCCGTCCTTGGTGTGGGTACGGAACATGACCACCGAGTGCACCGCGTAGCTGGCGTCGATTGCAATGGGCTCACCTGTTGGTTTGGTCACCAACAGCACGGAGACGGTCTTGTCGGAAGGGCCTTCGGGGTTGTAACCCATGTGATAGCCTTCGCCGAGCTTTTCATCGCGATTGGTGTTGATGTAAGCCTTGCCGGTGCCGAAACCGATCCGCGCCGGTTGCAGGTTGGCATTCGCCTGCCGCGCGGCTTCTACCATGCCCTTTTTGAGAATGTCGAAGAGAGGATTCTTCGCCGTATTGGGGCCGCCGAATCCGCCCACATCGGGCGGACCGTTGTGATCGTGGGTTGCGTTGATGATTACATTGGCGGCGGGAATCTTCAGCTCATCCGTTACGGCTTTGGTTAACTCATCGCCGAATGCGATATGCACGTTATCGACACTGATGATTGCTAATTTGGTGTGGCCGTTGTCGAGCACCAGGGCGCGCGCGAAGAGCGGGTCGTGCAGACTGCCGTAAGTCTGCGAGTCAGTAAATGGGAACATGGACGGAGGAGGCGAGATGTCAACGCGGGCAGCGCCGGCGCGGAGCGAGCCGGCCTGCGCGATGCACACTGTTGACGCGATTGCAAGCATGGATGCGGCGGCGCACCGTAACAGGGATCGGATTCGCATGACGTCTTTCTCCTTTTTCGCCCTTGCGACAAAAGCTATAGGACGCAATTACTAAGTCACTCGTTCGCAGTGCTGGTGCGAAGTCATTGAATTTGCTTACACCGTCCAATACTCGTCCGTTGTCGGGATAAATTTCACAGGCACCTCCGGCAAGAAGGGTTGCGACCACTCGGCAAAGTAGCGCATGCCTTCGTCTTCTCCGGTCTGGTGCGAGGTGAAAATGGCGCCTTTCTTTTCGCCGGAGAGAACGGTGTCGCGAACATACTCGAAGGAGTCAAATTCTCTGGCTTCGCTTACCAGGATGGCGTCCGCAGTCTGAATCGCGGCCACGTTCTGAGCCAGTCCGTGACCGCCGCGAGCGAAATCGGTTACGGGAAGATTCGGATCGCCGATCACGCGCACGCTCCGCGAATTCAGCGTCTTGGCAACATACTTCGCCAGCTCTCCGAGCGTGGTAGGGGGGAGCTTCCAGCGTGTCAGGCTGCCTTCGATCAGGTATTTATTCCAGCCAATCGCGTTATCCCAGCCGGTCTGAATACCATCGGGCTTGTGCGCGTGCCAGTGGTCGTGAATGCGCCACTCGACAATATTGTGGCGCGTGGCCCAGTCGAGCTTCCACATGTACATGGGGTCGTCCTTCACCCAGTCGATGACATCGGCGTCACTGTAGTAAGTTGGCTCGTGGACAACGAGCATGTTGAGGCCGGCCTCATCGGCGAGCTTCCAGACGCGGAAGTTTCCGCCGAAGGATGTGGCGATGCCGGTCACAGGCGTGTCAGGACCGCCGACTTTGAAGGTGTCGCGAAAGGTCTTGGGATTCCACGGAATTCCAAGATGGCTCTTGATGCGGTCTACGACTTCTCCCGCGGTGAGCTTGCCTTTTTGCGCGGCCGCCAACTGGGTTGCAGCCATGGCCGCTCCGGCCATGACGACGAAATCTCTTCTCGATAGTTTGCTCATGATCTATTTCCTCTCCCCTTAGTAGGGCATCCAGCACGGCTCGCCGGCAGTGATGTGCTCGACGGGAACCTCGGCGATGCATGACTTGATCCATGCGGCCATCTCGCCCATTCCCGGCTCTTCAGAGACCTCCTGTCCCAGGACGATATAACCCTTCTTCTGGCCGGAGTCGGCCACGTCGAAGGAGTAGAGGCCGATCTCGTTCTCCCAGTACGGCTCGCCCATGACCAGCAGGTCGACGCCAGGCTCGGCATACAGCTTTTGAATGTCGGGCAGCCAGTACATGCCGTGCGAGAGGGCCGCTTTGTGGACCACCGTGTTGGGGTCGCCGCCGATGCGAATGCTCGTCATCTTGAGCGTCTTCTTGATGTGCATTGCGGTTTCCTTGAGCGTTGCGGGTTGCAGCTCGAAGAAGCCATTATTTTTTCCCCAGGGCACTCCACCTGAAGGCTTGTAGTGGCTCTCCCAGTCCAGCGCTTTGGCCAGACCCTTCAATTGGTAATCCACAGTCTGCGCGTTCCAGTTGGCGAAGAACCGGTAGACGACGAGATTGTTGGCCGCGATATAGTCTCTCTTGGCTTTGTAGACAGGGTCAGTCTCCGGAGCCCCCGGCTCCTGTCTCAGAAAGTCCTGTCCGTTGGTCCAGTTGCTGGGCAGGCCTTGAAACTGCGTGCCGCCGCCCCAGGCATTGGTGCGCGCCCAGTAAGGAGATTCGCGACTGATGATGAGGTTATGGCCCGAGGCAACGGCCTTTCGCAGCACCTCGAGTGAGGGAGCGAATGTGGTGACGATGCCTTTGACGTCCGTGTCCGGGTTGCCGGCCATGAAGGCGTCTACCGGCGTGGGCATCCAGCCGGGACCGAACTTTTTCTGCATGCGTTCTACGACTGCTTGTGCGGTAATCGACATAGTGGACCTTTCCAGAGGTTGTGCGAATGCTCATGCGCTCATTTTGCAGAAGCCCTTTTTTGCTGCCTGGCAACGACGCTAATGCGCGGCATTCCAGATCGGCACGTATTCTTTTTCGAGTCCTACGAATGCGTCGACGATCTGCTGCTCGGCGCATCCGGGCTTGACGCGGTTATGGGCGGCCATGGCCGAGGGAAGCAGATAGGCATTTTCACTGGGGATGTAACCCAGACTGCCATTTACGAGAGTTGCCATCGCGGTGCGATCGAATAGCGAATCCTTTTTGAGGCGCTGCGAGATCTCGTTGAAAACTTCGCCGGAGACATTGGCCACGGCAATATCGTTGATCATGATGAGGCCGAGCGGGATCACGACGGGGTCGCTGTCAATCATGGCGCCGGTCACGGGAGCGGAAGTGGGGGAGTTGGGCATTCCTGCGGACGCCGCGGATGAGGCGACAAATTTTCGGCCTGGGCAGGTGACGGACGTGTCTTTGCCCCAGAGCACGGCTTTGTCCGTGGTGTTCTGAATGTTGCCGGCCACGCGGACGATCTCTTCGCCCAGGCGGCGAGAGAGCACATCGAGAATGCCCCATCCGGCCGCGCCTTCGTCATGCACGTCAGGCGCGTCCTGATTGTAGGTGGACATGAAGAGAGGGTTTTGATCGCCGGCGGCTCCGGAGGTCCAAACGTTGACGACCCCTTTCATGCGGTCTTCGACGTAGCGGGCGGTCCAGCCGGGCAGGTCGCCGTTGACTTCCGACTTGCCGTCTTTTGTCTTCGAGAGGAACATCACAACGCCATGCACGGCGTAGTTGGACCAGACGGCAATGGGAGTGCCCGCGCTGTTGGTGATGAGAATAACGTCGACGGTCTTGTCGGTCGGCCCTTCGGGCGCGTAGCCCATCTTGTACGAGTCGCCGATCTTCTGGTCGCGGTTAGTGTTGACGTAGGCTTTGCCGGTTGCAAAGCCGATGCGCGCGGGCTGCAGGCCGGCGTTGGCCTGGCGAGCCGCTTCGATGACGCCCTTCTTCATCAGTTCGAGATACGGCTTGCGGTCGTAGTTGTTGTTGGGGCCGCCGCCGAATGTAGGCGTACTGTGGTCGTGGGTTGAGGCGATGCTGATATTGCTTGCTGGAATCTTCAGCTCGTCTGCGATGGCCTGTACGGCCTCGCCGGCGTTGGGCATGCCGGCGGTGTCCACGCTGAGTAGCGCTACCTTTGTCGACCCGTTATCGAGCACGATGGCGCGGGCGTAAATCGGGTCATGAACATCGGCGAGTGTTTGAACGCCTTGCGGTATGGGAAACATATTCGGAGTTGGGCTGATATCGACGCGGGCGGCGCCAGCACGCAGATTGCCAGACTGCGCGGATGCAGCTATCGCCAGAAGAGCAAAGGCAAGAAGAGGAATGATACGCCTCATGGATTTCTCCTCGGAATTCTGACAGTTAGCGGGAACAAGGAACTACGCGGAGGACGCTTTCCAATCTATGTATTTCCAGGTGTGAAGTGCCCGACCCGGAAGAGCGGATGGTTTTCCCCTCTCCCGGGCTGTGACGGGCTGCGTCCCGAATGCACTAGAACGTGAAGCGTCCGCTGAACTGGATCAGTCGCGGGTTGTTGTACTGCGCACTTACTGTTCCGAAGCTAGAGCCGCCATCGGCCGTCGTGCTCGGAGGGGAGAACTGCGTCCAGTTGAAAACGTTGTAGAACTCCGTCTTGATATCCACGTGATAGCGTTCGTGAATGGCAATACCTTTGGCGACCGAGAAGTCCGACGTATCCAGGCCCTGTGCGCGAAGCGTTGGATCGACGCGCGGCTCATTGCCAAACGTCCAGTTGTTGTACTGAGAGTATGCGCCGCCACCAACCGCAGCGGTTTGGGTAGGAGCCACGAAACAATTGACGTTAAACCACTGGCCAATCCTCTGCGATGGTTTCCCGCTAATCACCCGATTGCTATTGCAGGCGGCAAAGTTTGTGTTCGTGATGGCTCCGGTGGGAACATACCACGGGCGGTTCGCGCCCGCGCCCGTTCCCGGTCCGGCCTGACCCACAGCGTAGAGGTTCTCCAGGCTGTTGGTACCCGTGTCGACAAATGCCAGCGGAAAGCCGCTTTGGAAGGTGGAGATTCCGTTCACTGTCCAGTCACTGACCAGGGCGTTGACTACTCCCTTTGAACCAGCGAGGAAGCGCTTTCCATGGCCGAATGGCAGGGGATAAACGTAGTCAATGACCAACCGCTCAGGAGCGTTGAAGCTGGACTGCGATACCTCGCCGGGGTTGCTTGCATTGCCGTTGATGTTGGTGTTGTCCTGGATACCCTGTCCGCCGCCTACGTTGTGGTTGTTCGCTTCAAGCCAGGGACTGAGCACGTCCGCGGTTCCCTTGAGGTTGGCCCAGGTAAAGGCAGCCATGAGCACACCGCCCGACGTGAAGCGTTTCTTGGCCAGTACCTGAAGGGCAGCGTATTTGGTGCCGCCGATGGTCGGTCCGAGCGCGGACATATAGAGGTATTGTGGATGCGGCTTGAGCAGATAACCGTACGGGATAGTCGCTCCGCCGAGAACCCCGACGGTTGGAGCGATGAAGCCCCCATTGGCTGTGGACATGGGATTAGTCACTTTTGTGTCCAGGTAGTTGCCGTTGCATTGCGCCGCCAGGCTTGCAACTGTGGGGGAGGTAACTTCGTTGCAAACGTCATATTGATCGGGCAACTGGTCAAGGTTGACCGAGTAAAGAGGGAGGTGGTTGCCCTTGGAGCCCACATACGATACCTGGACGGACGAGGAGTTGCCGAACTGTCGCTGCAAGCCAATATTCCACTGCATGTAGTAGGGGGTGGCCTGGTTCGGCACCATGGCCTGGATTCCATTGCCAAGCAGGCCGTTGATGCCCGCCTGACTGTGCCCGAATGGTGCAGAAAGCGGGGTGCCGGGGAAAGGATTATCCATTGTATTGAACGCCGTGCTGGGGTTGGTATATGCGACCATGTTCGAGGTGGCCAGGTTGGAGGGAACATTGTAGGGGCCGGTGCTGAAGGCCACTGTCGGCGGCAAATAGGAGGAACCGAAACCGCTGGTAATGGCCCACTTGTCGTTAGGGCTGTAAGCAAATCCCACGCGCGGCGAGAAGAGATCCCAGTGCAGTTGCTCCCAGTCCTTGGATCCGTACTGCGCCGAGTTGGTCAGCGCCAGGCCGCCGGTCAACGCCTGCCCATTGACTGTGGGAAGTCCCGTTGTGGGCAGGTTCACGATCAAGGTTTCGAGGCTTCCGTGCGTCTCTTTGAACGAGCCAGGCTGCTCCCAGCGAATGCCGGCGTTGATGGTGAGCTTGGGTGTAATACGGAATGAGTCGTTGGCATAGAGTCCGGTGTACCAAATGACTCCCTTGCTGATGGCCGGCTCCTGAAACGAACCTTGATAGGGAACGCCGAGCATATAGGAGGCAAACGCGTTGCCGGCGCCCGATGGGCCAGTGCCACCCGTTGGAGTAGCCGTTGCGGTCTGGTTGAAGCTGAACTGGCCGCTCGGTGTGTTGGTCTGAATGTAGTCCCACTCAATCTTGCGGCCTTCTCCACCGAAGGTGACCGTGTGCCGGCCATGCGTCCAGGTCAAATTTCCCGAGAGCACGTAGGAGTTGTCGGTATCGAGAATGTTGGGACCGCCGGGGGAGTAATAACCCTGCGTAAGGGCCAGGTGAGGCAGTTGCTTGAATACGACCCCCGGAGCAAGCGCATTCCATGCGGCTGAAAATTGGCCCACATTGAAGTTGCAGCAGAGCAGTTGCGACGAGTTGAAGATGTAGCGCAGGTAGGAGGCGCGCACATCGGCCACCATGTTTGGAGTGAGAGTGACGGTGTCGCCGATAACAGCCTGGATCGATGTGTTGAACGTGGGGTAGAAGAACTGGTTGCCGGTGGTGGCGTAGCCTTCATGGTTTCTGTGGTATTCCGTGTAGCGCTCAAACAATCTCTGCTTGGCTCCGAGGGTCTCATCGCCGCGTGCGTTGTAGTTGTTGTAGTCGACCGGCGAGAGGGCCTGTTTCACGTAGTTGTTTGCGTTTGGCGCACCCGCCGCCGTCGCCGTGCCCGACCCAAAATAGATATATGGATTGATGACGGTCGCCGTGCTGCTTATAGACTGCGTCGGAATGTAGTAATTGCCGGCGGCGTTTGTCGGTAGGAGACAGGGTTGATTGCCGTTGCCGGTGCCGGAGCTAGAGCAGGTTGCGTTCAGCGGGTTGTAGAGCGGGCTCGTACCAAAGACGCCGGTCAGATTGGCCGCGGTGGGCATGGTCGTGGTGGTGGTTACACCCTGACGGAGATCAAACTGCTCCCAGCTCGCGAAGAAGAAGGCCTTGTCCCTGAGTATTGGACCGCCCAGTGTTGCTCCGTACTGGTTCTGATTCCAAATAGGACGCGGAACAATCGGATTTGCATGCTTGTTAATCCAGGTGTTCGCGTTGAGCGCCGCGTTGCGCACGTATTCATAAAGCGTGCCGTGGAACTGGTTAGTGCCCGACTTGGTGGACATGAGCAGTACGCCGCCGGCAAAGCGGCCGTACTCGGGTGAGACGTTATTCGACTGGATCTGAACCTCGTTGATCGTATCCTGAGTCGGATCGAGCGCCATGGAGTTCACGTAGCTCACGTTGACCGGCGCGCCATCGAGGTATTCCGCGCCCTGGTTGGCGGTGCCGCCGCCGATCTGGTAATTACCCCAGCCGGTATTGTTGCCCAGCGCCACGCTGCCGGAGGTGTTGCCCTGCGGAATTACGCCGGGAACCAGTTCCATCAAGTTCAGCGGGTTGCGCCCGTTCAGGGGCAACTGCTCGAACTGCGTCTGCTCAACGCCGTAGCTGATCGAGGAGGACTGCGTCTGCAACAGCGCGGTCTGCGTTGTCACCTCGACCGTTTGCGAGGTCGCGCCCACTTGCATCTTGGCATCGATACGGGCGGCAATGCCAACGGAGACCTCCTGAGACGAGACCACATACGTCTCGAATCCTGTCTTCTCCACCACAACCTTGTAGATGCTGGGCAACAGGTTCACAAACTGAAAGTTGCCGGCGGCATTGGACTCCGCGACCTGTGCCTGATTTGTGCTGATGTTGGTGATTGTGACCTTGGCGCCGGGGATGACGGCGTTCGAAGTGTCCATCACGGTGCCTACAATGGAGCCGGTGGCCTGCGTCCAGCCTTTGCTGCATAGCAACGTCATGAATAACAGAGTCAGCAGTATTTTTGTGATCAATTTGGGCTTGAGCATGATATGTGACCTCCTAAGAGTGGTTTGTAACCTAATTAAATTTGTTTAGCCTGGTGACGAATCCAGGCGCTGGATTGCAGGCCTGCTGTTTCATACCAGTCGCGGCTTGTACATACTATGGCGATCAAGAACTAAATTGCGCGGAGATGCATTGTCAAGAGAAAGTATCAACATATTTTCCCTTATGAACTATCGAGTCGCAAGTTCTTGTCCCTCCCATACTTCTTGCGCGCCAAAGGTCGCAACGGATTGGAACACTACCTGTTCAATCGGTAGCAGCCAACGCTTCCGCAAGGGAAGTTGTAAGCGGGCAAATCCTGGCGGCAGTACGCCCGCGAGGCAGTTTGCTTTCAACTGCGGAGTGCGCCAGATTCAAGGCCGGCGGCGAAAATCGACGGCTAGATCCTATCCCGAATACCTGTTCAACAGGCGCAGTTTCTGTAAGTAACCTCCGATGGAAGCGGATTCCCGCTTTCATCCTCTTCTTCGGGCAGGTAAACTCCCGAATCCTGAAAATTCATAAGAGAACTCACAAGCATGAAACTCTTGACAATTGCTACTGTCGGGCCTCAAGCTGTCTCTGCACTGTTTTGCCCTCAAAAAAATCGACCAGAGGAAAAATGCTTCCGGTTGGGCAACCGATGCAATCTTGGCCACAGCACAGGCAAATCAGGGTTTGCCTTAGCGCGAAATCTACTGGTTTGTAAACCTCAAGTCGAATACATTTTTCGTTGATTTCATTATCGAGTCGCAACATGGGAGAACTTCTGAATATGGCTGGCATCAAGGCCTTGTCGAAAATCTGTGCATATACAGCTTTGCTGGGAGCGGGGCTCGCAGGCGCCGCATTCTTCTACACCCGAGCAGCAGTCCCGGCGGCGTTGGCCAATGAAGCGGGTTCCAATGCGAAAGCCAATTGGCCGGACAATGAAGGCGGCGAAGCCAGCCCGCAATACTCGGCCTTGAATCAGATCAACAAAAGTAACGTAAAGAGCCTGAGCCTTGCGTGGTTTTCCCCGGCGCCTACCGCTGGCCGCTTCGGGCGCTTCGGATTCAATCCTGTGATTGTTGACAGCGTGATGTACACGCTCGGGGCCGATTACACGCTCGTTGCCCTCGATGCCGCCACCGGCAAGAAGATTTGGGAGCATCCCAATCCCAAGGGGATGACTTCCCGGGGTCTCAATTACTGGGAGAGCAAGGATCGCTCCGACCGCCGGTTGATCTACTCCTCAAACAGCTATCTGCAAGAGCTGAATGCACGCACGGGCGAGCAGATCGCAAGCTTCGGCGATAACGGCATGGTCGACCTGCGCGTTGGCCTCGGGCGCGACCCGAAGTCGATTCTCAGCATTCAGTCGGGCACGCCGGGGCGGGTTTTTGACAACCTTGTGATTCTTGGCTCGGCTACGGGGGAAGATTACGGCTCACCTCCGGGAGATATCCGCGCTTACGACGTACTTACCGGCAAGATGGCGTGGATATTCCATACGGTTCCACATCCCGGCGAGCCCGGTGATGAAACCTTCCCACCCGATGCCTGGAAATATGCCGGCGGCACCAACGACTGGGGCGGCATGACGCTGGACGAAAAGCGCGGCATCGTCTACACGCCGATCGGCTCAACGACCTACGATTTTTATGGAGCGGATCGCAAGGGCGCGGATCTTTACTCCGACTGCCTGCTGGCTCTCGACGCGCGCACAGGAAAACTGAAGTGGTACTTCCAGTTTGTGCATCACGATCTGTGGGACTACGATCCGACCACATCGCCCAAACTGCTGACCGTGGATCACGACGGCAAGAAGGTGGATATTGTTGCGCAGGCCACCAAGCAGGGGTTCCTGTTTGCCTTTGACCGCGTAACCGGCAAGCCGCTTTGGCCCATTGAGGAGCGCGCGGTGCCTCAGTCCGATGTTCCCGGCGAGCAATCCTGGCCTACTCAGCCCGTTCCCACGCACATCCCGCCCTTTGCGCGCCAGAAGCTCACCGCGGACGACGTAAACCCCTACATCACAGATCCAGCGGATCGCGAACGCGTGAAGGAGTGGATTGCCAACTCGCGTCACACCGGGCTCTTCGATCCGCCGGCGATGACGGACGTGCTTGAACCCGCCGGAAATAACGGCGGCGCAAACTGGGGCGCGGCGGCCACCGATCCTGCAACGGGAAGAATCTTTATTCTCTCCAAAGACGCGCCAACCATGATCAAGCTTTTGAGCCAACCTCCTCGCGCCGGGGGCAACGCATCCATCGAAGTGCGCGGACGCCAGGCGTATGAGGATAACTGCCTCACCTGCCACGGCATTGACCGCCTGGGCCATGCGGGTTACTCGCCGCCACTGGTCGATTCTGTGAGCGCTCTCGGCGTCGACGGCATTACAAAGATTATTCACGACGGCAGAGCGAGCATGCCTCCCTTGCCGAATCTCGCCAAAGATCAGGTGGACGCGATCATCGCATATCTCAAGAACCCCGATGCCGGCGATCATCCCCCGCAAGGCGCAGGACGCGGACGCGCGGAGGTTCCTCCGCCGGTGACGCCCGGCACCAAGCTGTGGACCGGCTATGGCACCATGGATGCTGCCAACGGCTTGCCGGCAATCGGTCCGCCCTGGTCGACGCTTACCGCATACGACATGAATAAGGGCACGATCCTCTGGCAAGTGCCGTTCGGAGAAACGAAAGCCCTGGCCGAGAAAGGTATCAAGAACACAGGCAGCTATTGGCCGCGCGGCGGGCCGGTAGCAACAGCAGGCGGACTCGTCTTTGGCGGATCGGGTGGAGACCGCGCTGTGCGCGCTTACGATTCCGACACCGGCAAAGTTCTCTGGGAATACGAACTGAAGGGCGCGCCGGATGGAATCCCTGCCGTCTATGAAGCCAATGGAAGAGAGTATGTCGTATTCTGCGTGCGCGGAAACTTCGTGACCGATAACCTTCCCACGAATCCAAACACCTTGGCTCAAGTTGCGCCGGAACGCGATTCTCAGGGCTTCTATGTCTTTGCGCTGCCTGAAACCTCCAACGCGGCTGCGGCGAAGAGGTAGATCTATTCTGACCGGCGCGGCCTGTTCGGAGATCTGAAATTCGATGGCGAGATCCAGCTTACTTTTCACCATCTCCTCAGACACCGCATTAAGCGATCTCAACCTTCACCTGACCAGGGCCGCACTTTGCTTCTTCTACGTCCTAGGCCTCTGACCACTTATTCCTGCACCATCTCCGTGCCCCATCCTTTCGCCTTTTTTCTGGCGAAAGGGTGGGACGCCTCGAAATCAAAATGAACAAGATCACACGGTCACAGACCTAGAATACCCAAGTTGCCGTCGCCGGATGCGTACTTAACAAGTGCTTTCATTGCCGGACGCCAATCCTTCCTTCAGCACCGTGCATGGCGCGTGAATAGTTCCCAAATAAGCGCAACGCTTGAAATGTTTCCAGCTCACACATCATTGCTTTTCGAAGGAGGGCTGACAAATCGCATATGCTGGCTATTTAACGGGACGCAAATAGGCAGCTTCAGCTCGTGCAAGGCAAAGTGCCGCGGAAGATGAATTGCCGACGGATAAGTTCAATAGAGGAAACTGGGGGCGATGAACATTGAGATACAGAAATAATTCAGGTTTATCAATCCATGAACGCCGTTGTTGTTGAGTGTCGAATCAGTGCTTGTCCTTTGTATTTTGATTGACAGGAGCGGGCCAGCGGCCCGGATGACCGTAAAAAACGAACGTCCCCAACACAGTTTGAGTGAGAATGTCGTTTACGCCATCGTGATTCAGGTCGAGCATCTGAATGGCCGATCCCACGCCGGAGTTGTTGTCAACCAACTCGGGAGCAAAATACGCACCGCCCGGCGCACTCTTGTCCCTGACCGTTCGGTACACGTAGAGCACGGCTGGACCGTATGGATCGGGATCGCCCCAGCTTTCGAGGTGATGGAACTTGCTTTTGCCAACCACCATGTCCGGAATCCCGTCGCCATCCATGTCGGCAAATGCGGCGGCATGGATTTGCGAAAAGGCTACTCCGCCGGCGTTCTGCGAAGTAAAGTCCCCCGCAATGTCGTGCCTTGCAAAGGAGATGGTTCCGTCGCTGGCGCGCTTCTGTTCGAACCAGGCCAGCCCGAATCCATGCGCATTGAGAGAGGTCACCACGTCGTTCAGTCCGTCCCCATTGACGTCGTAGATGCCCATTTCACCGCCGCCATTGCCGAAGTCCGCAGGATGAAATGTCCACTCCTTCTGCTGGGAACCTGGCGCGGGTTGTTCATACCAACCCGTAGGCGTGATCAGATCCATTCTTCCATCGCCATTGATGTCGCCCACTCCCATTCCGTGCGGATTGATGCGGTCCAGATGGCCGGAGATCGGCGTGATCTTCCATGGCGCCTCGGGATGCTGCGAGACCGGTTTGGCATAGGCGTAAATTCCGTCGCCGCCAAAGATGATCTCCGGCTTTCCGTCTCCGTCAATATCCTTGAACAGAACCAGCTCCGTGGTAATGCCGCTTACCGCGCGGTGCTTTTCCCAGAGGCGCGATTCCCCGTGCGGATTGATGTAGACATCGATCGGCCGTTTGCCGTTCTCAATATCGGAAGCCAGAATGTCGGGCCAGCCGTTGCCCTCAAAGTCGTAGGCAAAGTTGACCATGTCGGGCGCATATTCGAGGCTTGGGTTGTACATGCGTCCTTCCCGGTAGCGCCGCCGCACGGTGTAGTCCGGCGCAAGATATACAAACGGCCCGGACACAATATCCAGCACGCCGCGATGCAGCACATCGGCCGCGGCCGCGGACCAACCGTAGTAAGAGTCGCTCACCTGCTGTTTGGTAAAGCGGCTCGAAGTGAAATCGCGAGGCTGCGTCTCGGCATTGACGTCCTTCAACGCCAATCCATCCAATTGAATCTTCGTTCCTTTGCCCACTCGGATCGCTACCGCACCGTAGCCTTCGGCGTCTATGACGCCGCCTGCGATCGGTCCATCGTTCAATGTTCCGTTAAGCGCATTGTCTGCGGCGATCAGTTCCACGGTGTTCCATGCGCCCGGCTTGGACAGAGCGCCCAGACGCCGCGCTGGCCGAGAAGCGCTGGGTGCTGCTGCAGCCTGATCGGCGCGCGGCGGGCCGGATATGCCGGTTACCTCGGGCGGCGCGGCTGACAGTTTGGCTCTGCTTAATTCATTGCCCTGTGCATCGAGGGTGAGCTGATACGTATTCAGGTCCCCGTCGGAGAGTGAAACGAAATCTCCGCGCAGGCCATTGTCCGCGGTTCGTTCGGCCCTCAGCAACACGCCTGCATCACATGCGGCCTCGCATTGCAGGCGCACAAAGACGCGAACGTCCTGGAATTTTTGCTCAGAGATGAGCCAGCCGCCGCCTGACGCTCCGTCGCCTTCGATGTTTCCATTCCGAACCTGCCAGGCGGAGGCGCCGAGTGTGTGCCAGCCGGCCAGACCAGGCCCTTTGAACACATAATCTGGAACAAAGTCCTTTTGCGCGGACGCAGAGTCAGCGCCCATGGAAGCGACCATTACAAGGAAGCAAAGCTGAATCCATCTCTTACGCATAGATCTCCGTCAAATCATGCAAGGTTGGCACACTGAAAGTTATGCGCTCGCGCGCGGATTTGTCAAAGCGTTTTGCAATTATTTTTCTCTATTGAACTTGGCGTCTTGTCTCGTCTCTCGCCTCGGTGCTCGGAATCGAGCAAATGCAACCACCACGCACTCTCCACACTCCGGCTTCTTCACCGCCAATGAAGCCGCTCGCGACGGACATTTTTGATCCTTGCGGCTTGGATGCTCTATATTGGACTCGCATTCGCGCATTCGATGGCTGTTCCTATGGGAACAGTTCTCCCATTTTGCGCAGGAGGAGCCGGCGATCGTGAAGAAGATTCAGGTAGGGATTATTGGCACAGGCTTTATGGGGCGGGTGCACACGGAAGCGTTGAGGCGCCTGGGCAATATCGAGGTGGTCGGCGTGGCGGGCAGTTCCATGGCGCGGGCGCAAAAGTTTGCGGACGAAGTTTCCATCGGGTTTGCAACCGGCGATTACCGGGATTTGATTTCGCATCCGGAGATTCAGGCGATCCACGTCTGTTCTCCGAATGCACTGCATTTCGAGCAGACGATGGCCGCGCTGGCCGCGGGCAAGCATGTTCTGTGCGAAAAGCCTCTGGCCTCCAGCGTGGAAGAGGGGCGCCAGATGCTGGCGCTGGCCAAAGAGAAAAAGCTGGCGCACTGCACTCTGTACAACGTGCGCAGCTACCCGCAGGCGCAGCAGATGCGCCAAATGCGGTTGGCCGGAGAGTTGGGAGAGATTCGCCTATTGCAGGGAACCTATTCCCAGGACTGGCTATTTTACGACACGGACTGGAACTGGCGCATCGAGTCCGGCAAGTCCAGGACCTTTGCGGACATCGGAACCCACTGGTGCGATCTTGCCGAGTACATTACCGGGCAGCGCATCACGTCGCTCTGCGCGGATCTGAATACATTTATCAAGACGCGGAAGAAACCCAAGGGTTCCATCGAAACATTTCAAGGCAAGGATCTTCGGCCCGATGAGTACACAGAGGTGCCGATCGAAACGGAAGATTTCGCGGCCGTCATGTTTCGGATGGGCGAGCATACGCGCGGATCGATGACTGCCAGCCAGGTTTCAGCCGGACGCAAGAACCGCCTCTTCCTTGAGGTGTACGGCAGTAAATGCTCCGTTGCCTGGAACGCCGAGCGTCCCGATGAATTGTGGATTGGGCGTCGCGATCGACGCAGCGAAATCCTGCTCAAGGACAGCGTGCTGTTTGAAGAGCGCGCCAAGAGCTTTGCCGACCTGCCCGGAGGCCATAGCGAAGGCTACGACGACACGTTTAAACAGACCTTTCGCCGCTACTACCGCCGCGTGGCCGACCCTGCTGCGCCGGAAGAATATCCGACTTTCGAGGATGGAATCAGGCAACTTCAGGTCGTCGATGCCGTGGTGGAGAGCTCCGGCAAGCATGGCTGGATCGACATTGCCTAGCAGCCGTCGAGTCCATTCGTTCGATAGGGAACTACGGCTTTCTGTGGACTCCCCTTTCGTATCCTTGCGATGCTATGCTAACCCTGCTTGAGATGGGGCGCTGTTTTCCGTAAAGAACTACTTGGAATTTGCTCCGATTTTGGCCGGTAGAAATGAGAACAATGCTTCAGGGATTCCTGTAGATATAAGGAGGGGGAATGTCGTCTGAGTCAAATTACACTCCACCGAATGAGATGCCGCCAGCGCCAATTCATCGCGTGCTCGTGGGACAAAAGGCGCTGATCACCGGCGCGAGCAAGGGTCTGGGCCAAGCAATGGCCATTGGCTTCGCCAAGGCCGGAGCCGACGTTCTGGTCAACTATAACGGAGACAAGGCCGGAGCAGAAGAAACCGCTCACACGATTGAAGCCGCCGGACAAAAGGCCATCCTGTTTCAAGCGGACACTTCAAAAGAAGACGAAGTGCAGGCCATGTTCGCCTGCGCAATCGAGAATTTCGGCCGCCTGGATATCGCCGTCCCCAATGCCGCGATTCAATTGAATGCTCCGGTCGACGAGATGACCCTCGACCAGTGGAAGCGCGTGATCGATGTGAATCTGACCGGAATGTTTCTTGCCGCTCGCGAGTCGATTCGCATCTTCAAGCGTCAGGGCATTGACCGCAAGATCTCCTACGCGTGCGGCAAGCTGATCTTCATCAGTTCCGTGCATGACATCATCCCCTGGGAAGGCCACTCGAACTATGCAGCCGCCAAAGGCGGGTTGATGCTGCTGATGAAGAGCATCGCTCAGGAGGTCGCTCACCTGCGCATTCGCGTGAACTCCATTGCCCCGGGCGCCATCCGCACGCCGATGAACGTGGAGAAGCTCACCACGCCGGAGCTATTTGACAAGCTCCTGCTCAAACTCATTCCCTACAAACGCATCGGAGAGCCGGAAGATGTGGCCCGTCTGGCGGTCTGGCTCGCCTCCGATGAGTCGGACTACGTGCAGGGAACCACTGTTTATGTGGACGGCGGAATGCTGCTTTATCCCGGTTTCATCGGCGCAGGTTAGACCGTCGCAGTGGTCCCACAACTTTTCCAGGAGCTAGCCCTGGCGCGAATGAACTGCGACACGATCGCATGCCCAGGGCTATCGAACCTGAAAGCTCAATGCACTTGAGGTGAAGCTATGGCAACCGTCAATCCTGCCATGTTCAAAAGCACGCTGCACGAAATGACGCAGACCACGCCAACTGTTCTGTGGAACGATTCGGCAACTCTTTCCGAGCTGACCTATTCCATCTCGCATGGCGCAGTCGGAGCAACTTGCAATCCGGTGATCGTTCTGGAAGCGCTCAAAAGCGAAGCGGAGATCTGGAATCGGAAGATCGGGGAGTTGGCGGCCAAGCACCCGGCAGCAACCGAGGATGAGATTGGCTGGCTGCTGATTGAGGAAGTATCCGCAACGCGCGCCAAACTGCTCGAAGATATTTTCATCCAACAGAAGGGCCGGAATGGGCGGCTTTCCATCCAGACAGACCCTCACCTCTATCGCGATACACATCGGATCGTGGAGCAGGCGCTACGCTTCAACTCCCTTGCGCCGAACATGATTGTGAAAATTCCCGTGACCGCAGCGGGCATTCCGGCCATTGAGGAAGCGACATATCGCGGCGTCAGCATCAACGCAACTGCCTGCTTTACACTCCCGCAGTGCGTGGCCGTTGCCGAAGCCGTGGAGCGTGGGCTGACGCGTCGCGAACGGGAGGGGAAAGATATTTCCACCATGGGCCCCGTTTGCACCATCATGGTGGGCAGGCTCGACGATTGGTTGAAGGTTGTCGTCGAGAAACAGTCCATTACACTCGGTGAGCCTGGATATCTGGAGTGGGCGGGCGTCGCCGTGTTCAAGAAAACCTACAAGCTGTTTCGCGAGCGCGGCTATCGACTCCGGCTGCTTTCCGCAGCCTATCGCAATCACATGCACTGGAGTGAATTTATCGGCGGCGATGTTGTCATCTCCCCGCCGTACCGCTGGCAGGTCCGTTTCAATGCCAGCAACATCAAATGCGAAAATAGGATCGACATTCCGGTTGACGCGAAGATCGTTTCCGATTTGCAACGCCATCTGCCGGACTTCGTGCGGGCCTACGAGGAGGGAGGCTTGAGTGTGTCGGAGTTCGATACCTTCGGCGCTACCATGCGCACGCTTCGCGGATTCCTGGATGCGACGCACGAGCTGGCAACGATCGTGCGGAACATCATCCTGCCGAATCCGGATAAGCTTTGAAATATTCGGCCTGGGCTTAGGAACGAAAAACTATGCAATCGCCGACCAGCGAGTGACCGACTGGCTGGCAATGGGATCGCCAGCCTCCCGCTTCTTAAGGAAGTTCTGAAAATGCGGAGAAGCGACGTGTGCGTCCAAAGCCGCCTGATCGGCAAACTTCTCATAGAAAAGAAATGCCCCAGGCTTCTCCCGCGAAGCATTCAATTCGTAGCCAAGGCAGCCGGGTTCCGAACGCGTCGGTCCAACCAGCCCCTTCAGCAAATTTCCCAGCTCTTCTTCGCGGCCCTGAGCGGCCTCAATAAAAACATTCAGAATAATCGGCGATTCGGCCATGCTCTTACCCTCCCTTTGAATGAGCTTTATGTCGGTTGCAACCACGCTTCAAGAATGACCGGATTGCCGGCGGTAGTAAGCCTGCCCATCTGCTCGTTGCTGAGTGTCAACTTCAGCGCATCGATATTTTCCTGAAGTTGTTCGGTCCTGCTGCCCGCGATGATCGGAAGTATCGATGGGTCGCTTTGCCGCATCCATGCAATCACTACCTGGTTCGGGCTAACCCCGAGCTCGCCCGCAACGCTTTTCAGCGCATTGATCCGCTCATCGGAATCTACACCGGCAAATTGGGCAGGAAGTTGCCGCTCAGGGCGCGTGTACGTGCCCTGCAGCAATACCGAATAGGCAACAAGAGTGATGCCATGATGCTTCGCGAATGCCTTGATCTCTTCGCTCAAAAATATCTGCGGGCCAAAATCGGCTCCATGGCGCGGACGAACATAAGTGTAGCGCTGCTGAATCACTTGATATCCGTGCCAGCCATGGGCCGCGGCAATAGTATTTGCCTCAGCAATGCGCCAGATGGGCAGATTGCTCGCGCCCAACACCCTCACTTTGCCCGCTTTCACAAGCCGGTCGAACGCAGCCATCGTCTCTTCCATCGGAGTGGCAAAGTCATCGCGGTGCGCATAATAAATATCCAGATGATCTGTTTGCAGGCGCTTCAAACTCTTCTCGCACTCCCGCTCGATCTGCTGCGCAGTCAAGCCGCCCGGAGAGCCAGGATAATCGAACGCCAGCTTGGAACTGATCAGAAGCTGATTCCGATTGCCGCGTGCCTTCATCCAGGCGCCGATAGCAGTCTCGCTCTCTCCGCCCTGGCAGCCGGGCAGCCAGCTTGCGTAGAAGTTTGCCGTGTCGATGAGCGTGCCGCCGCGATCGGCAAAGTAATCGAGCAGGCCGAATGTTGTTGTTCGGTCGATCTTGCTTCCCAGCACATCCGAGCCCATGGCAAGCGCGCTGGCCCAGACTCCGCTATTGCCCAATTGAACCTTATCCACAGCGATGCCCTCTAATTCAAGCCTCAATGAGCTATTGACTCACATAAGTAGCCAGATATGCTCCGCCCAGCAACAGGAGAGCTCCCATGCCATTGAGCAGAGATATTCGCTGCACGGGAGAGCCAAGCCAGCCGAAGTGAGAAAACACCATCCCCGCAATAATCTGGCCGGCGATCAACGTCATAAACATTCCGCGGGCGCCCACTTGCGGCAGCATCCACGCGATTGCAAAAACGAGGCAAGCTCCGATAGCGCCGGCAATCAATAGAATCGGGTTGACCGACTTGAGATTGGAGAGAACTCCAGACTGCCACCCGGTCAAGCCGATTACGATAGCCGCCAAAGCCCCAATCGACCAAAACAACGCATTGGCGACGCGCGGATTCCCGATCGCTGAGCCTACCTCGCCGTTCATCGCCAGGTGTAGCGTGAGCACAACGCCGAGAAACAGCCCGAAAATATAAAAAATCCAAGTCATACTCTCTGCTCCTTACGGTCCGAAATAGAAAACACGGCTTACGCGCCGAGCCGACTGCAAGCCGGCCACTCTTTTCAGTTCCCAAATGAACTGATGTTCAATTGCCGCCAGATCGATTTGTGTATACATGCCGTCGAATCATAGTGTCAAGGAATCTCTGCTGCAAGGTCTGCCAGGCTCACATGCGGAGATACAAAGCTGGGATGCTGGCAAATCCAGTTCGATAGAAGTAGGTGCAGAGTTTGCCTCTCCGCCTCTGCATGATCTTCGGTTGACGATATCAGCCCTTACCGCGGAGCCCGGTCGGCGCTGAAGTTCCTCTACCTGCGGACTCTGAAGCAGACCTGGTTCGATCAAGAGTTCATCAAGCCGAAGGTGCGTCGCAAGTTGCCTACCGTCTGGAGCCGCGAAGAGGTCTGCACACTCCTAAATGCGCCGATATTCCATGCTTCCGTGGGTCGATTTCACATCCACCTCGCATGCACGTAACCTATCGAAAAAGGACTCAGCCCCCTTGCCGCCCGGGCCCAACTTGAAACCGGTACCGAGCAGGGTCTGGCCCCAGACGGGCATTGCGGCTGTGCGAAACATAACGTCGGCTACGAAAATTCCCATGATGACCAATGGCTTTGCCGGCATGCTTTCTTCTCCACAAATTATTTTGAACTTGAAATTACACTTGTCACGCTTTCGTTGACACACGCCGATTGGCAGTGTACCCTCCGAAACAGAACTTTTGAACCGTTTCAAGGAAGAGTGTTTCTATCGGAGTCTGCACCTTATGGCGCGGTTGATCCCAATGCTCGTGCTTTCCATGATGTGGGTGCTACCGGCGGCTGTGTCCTCGCAAGCTGAAAGGCCAAAGGTCATCATCGATCAGGATGCGCGCGGGCCCGGCAGCACCGACATGAACTCCATCCTGATGTTCGCGCAGTCCCCGGATGTGGACGTATTGGGCGTGACCATTGTGACCGGGGATCAGTGGGTAAAGGAGGAGACTGCGCACACGCTCCGAGCCCTCGAGATCGCTGGCAGGTCTGATATTCCGGTGGTCCCTGGAGCCGAAGGGCCGTTGATCAACTCGAAAGATGAGTCTGAACTGTGGGAACAGCAGTTCGGGGCACTGAACTTCAAAGGCGCTTGGAGCCCTCGCACGTATCACGCGCCGGATATCGTTCCTGAAATGGCCGAAGGCGCACCCACGACAAAGCCCCTGAATGAACATGCCGTCGATTTCATCATTCGTATGGTTCACGCATATCCCGGCGAAGTGACCATCTGGGCGGGCGGCCCGTTGACCAACATAGCGCTCGCCATTCGCAAGGACCCAGCCGTGGTCACACTAAGCAAGGAATTAATTTTGATGGGCGGTGGATACAACGTCACTCTTGCGGGAATTCAACGAATGAACGGACGTCGCGAGTTCAATTGGTGGTTTGACCCCGAGGCGGTTCGCATCGTCATGAGCGCGCCGTGGAAGAGGATCACCATTACACCCAATGATGTTTCGATCAAGACCAATCTCTCGAAAGAGATTCAAGATCGAGTTTCGAAGGTGGATACACCGCTCACACGTTACCTGAGCAAGTTTTCGCGTTCGGGTTATATGTGGGACGAGATCGCGGTTGCTGCCTTCCTTGATCCGAGCATCATCACCGACAAGCGGCAACTCTATGTCAACATCGATATCGATCATGGGGCCAGTTATGGTCAAACCATCTTTGTGGATAAGGATGTCAAGGTTACATCGTGGTGGCAACTGGCCAATGTGCAATTCGATTTGAACCTGGACAAGTTCTACGACACATACGTTCGCTTGATGACTGCGCCAACAGGCGCGGGGAAAGTTGCAGCGCGCAAATGAAAATGCCATCAACTGTTTCGAAGTTCTACTCATTCCCGCTAAAGGAGACTCATCCTGTGAATTTGCCAAGGTGTGCCCAATTGATGATTTTTGCATTCGGCGTTGCCGTCTGCGCGTTCTGCTCTTTGACTGATTCAACCCAGCAGGCAGCCGCGCAAACCGCCGCGAAGGTCATCTTCGACACCGATTTTGTCGTACCGCCGCAGGATGACGGTACGGCGCTGGTTCTGGCGCTGCACTCGCCCGAGCTCAACATCCTGGCCGTTACAACTGTAGCCGGCAACGACACGATGCAGCGTGCAACCTCAGATGCCTTGCGCGTGCTTGAGATTTGCAATCGAACCGACATACCTGTGTATCGCGGCGCGAATCGGCCTCTCGTGCATATCGGGTCGGATTGGGCGAAGACGGTACACGGGAAATGGTGGTCCGATGAAGCGCCGCCGCTGCCGCCGGGAGGCTTGGCGAAGCGACAGGCGGAACAGGAATCCGCTGTGGACTTCATGATCCACACCGTCAATTCCAACCCTGGCGAGATTTCGATCCTCGCCATCGGCCCATTGACGAATGTGGCCACGGCCATTCGCCAGGATCCAAATTTCGCAAAAAATGTAAAGAAGATCGCCATCATGGGAGGTGCGCTTGCCTCGCTACCGGGAGGCGGCGGCAATGTAACTCCGAATGCCGAGTTCAACATTTGGGTAGACCCTGAAGCCGCGTGGGTCGTGCTGCACTCTGGGATTCCGCTGGTATTCACTCCGCTCAATGTGACCAGCAAGACGAACTTCAGCAAGCAGGCCTATGACGAAATCGTCGCAGCGGATACGCCGATTACACGCTTGATCAAAGACCGGATGGGCCCCGGCTTCGCTGCAAATCCGAATCGCCACAGCAATATGTACGACCAGTTGACGGTGGCAAGCTTCATCGATCCCAGCCTCGTGCAGGCCAAGGACCTTTATGTCGATGTGGTGATTACCCACGGACCCGACTACGGAACGACTGTTGGAGCCGCAAAGCAGTGGGAGGGCGGCGAGCAGAGCGTCAAGGTTTCCTGGCAGTACGATGTCGACAATGAGCGGTTCATCCAGATGTTCGTCAACCGAGTGAAGCAACGATAACTCTTGCTGTAACGCGCGCGTCCTGGTGGGGCATTGTCACGCTGTGCTGGGATGGATGTGCCATGCGGCTCCGGTAGAGGCGCAGGTTCCTGGATATTTGGAAAGAGCCCATGAAGAAAGCGCTAACTACAAAGCATATCGCCAAGCTTGCCGGCGTCTCGGTTGGGACCGTATCCCACGTGATGAACGGGTCCGCCGGAGTAAGCGACGCACTGCGAAAGCGCGTCGAACAGACGGTCCGCATGGTCGACTACCAGCCCAGCCAGTTGGCGCGCGGGCTTCGACGCCACTCCACGGACTTGCTCGGCGTAATTATTCCCGACATTTCCAACCCCTACTTTCCCAGATTGGTGCGTGGTGTGGAGGATGTGGCCTACAAGGAGGGCTTCCGTCTTGTACTTTGCAATACCGACAACGACTCGTCGAAGGAACTGAGTTACTTTAACGATCTGCGCTCCTTCCACCCGGCTGGAATCATCGTGATTCCCTCCGAGGGAAGCGTACTTGCAAGCGATGCCTCGCATCGAGAGCTCCAGACTATCTTCGTCGATCGCTGCCCGGATAGCTGGACCGGAGATGCAGTGATGGCCAACAACGAGGAAGGCGGGTACCAGGCGGGCAGTTACCTGACCAGCATGGGCCACAGGCTGATCGCTGTAATTTCCGGTCCGACTCATATTCAAACGGCGCGCGATCGCATTCGCGGCTTTCGTCGGGCGCTGTCCGAGGCGCATGTTCCACTGCCGTCGAAATATGTAGCGGAAGCGCCTTTCAACTCGGAAGGCGGTTTCGGAGCGGCAACCCGGCTGCTCGCATTGAGTCCGCGGCCGATGGCGATCTTTGCGGCCAACGATACTCTGGCAATCGGAGCGCTGGCGGCCATTCGAGCTCTTGGGCTTCGTTGCCCGGAGGACGTTTCTCTGGTCGGGTTCGACGATCTCGAGTTCTCGGTGCTTACTGAGCCGTCGCTGACCACGGTGTTTCAACCCGGATATCAAATCGGAGCGCTGGCATGCCAGCTTTTGCTGGATCGAGTGCGAGGAGCCACCCATCCGGCGGAGAGGAAGATCCTCAAGACGGAGTTGCGGATCAGAAACTCGGTTCACTCTGTGCTTCGAGTGGGCAAGCACGCGCGCCAAAGCGCAATAGTGCGGAGCTCGAAGAAAAAAATAATTGACGCGCCCATTCAAGTTTGATATCGCTTGAAGGTTTAGATCAGGAAGGTAGAAGAGACGCCATGTTTGAGCCTAAGACGTATGCAGTGCAACTTGCCCTTATGATTACCAGCATGTGTTGCTGGGGATCGTGGGCCAACACACTGAAACTTACACCCGGTTGGCGCTTTCAGGCCTTCTATTGGGATTATGTCATCGGAGTGTTCGTCGCCTCGATGGCGTTTGGAACCATACTGGGAGGAGGTTCCGTGTTTCTGCATGAGCTTGCAACGCCGTCGCTGGTCGCGGTTAGCTTTGCGCTTCTTGCCGGAATTATCTTCAATGCCGCAAACCAGCTTCTGGTTGCGGCCATCGATCTCGCCGGTCTGGCCGTGGCGTTTCCCATCGGCATCGGCCTGGCACTGGTGATCGGCGTGCTGCTGAACTATCTCCTTGCGCCTGCCGCCAATCCTTTTCTTCTTTTCAGCGGAGTGTTTCTGGTGGCGCTTGCGATTGTCGTCGACGCCATGGCTTACCGGAGTCGCGAACGAAACAGCGGCGCAGTCTCCCGCAAAGGCATCCTCATCAGCCTGCTGTGCGGCGTTCTCATGGGAGTCTTCTATCCCTTTCTGACACGCGCCATGCAAGGCGACGGAGCGCTGGGCGCTTATTCCGTTGTTCCATACTTCGCCCTTGGCGTGGCTCTTTGTGCGCTGCCGCTCAACTACTGGCTGATGCGCAAGCCCTTCACCGGCACGCCGGTAGACTTCTCCGACTACACCGTCGCTAAGCCGTCGTGGCATGTCTGGGGCGCGCTAGGTGGCATCATCTGGTGCGCTGGGCTTTCCGCAAACTTGATATCGTCGCGGGCCCAGCTCGTGGGGCCGGCAGTGGCCTATGCCATCGGTCAGGGCGCAACCATGATCTCGGCTGCGTGGGGAGTCTTTATCTGGCGGGAGTTCCGCTCCGCGCCAAAGACCGTTAACATCCTTCTTCCCCTGATGTTCATTCTCTTCATAGCGGGACTTGGACTCGTGGCTCTCGCACCAACATGGCATTAAGTCTGTTCGTTGAGGTACCTTTCGTCCATCTTACTGTTTACGTATGTCAGAAACGCCTGCGCGAGGGAGGTGGATCATCCCTCGCATTTGTCGAGAAAAGCAGGGCGATTCCAGCGACCTGGACGAACCAGCCGAACTAAGCGCAAATTCCAGGCTCGTATCAGCCTGAATGCAAACAAAAACCTTTGCATAGCGCTTTTTTCTTGACGAAGATTTCTAAAAGAGCGTACATTTCGCCTATATGTGAATCGTTTCAAAACGAAATACTCATGGAGCTGCCAATGAAACGCATTGCAATCTGTGCCGTGATCGCTCTTGCCGCCCTCTGGTCCCCCCACACCTACAGTCAGGTGGTCGGGTCCATCTCGGGTACGGTCCTTGATACCACCAACGCCGCCGTCCCCGGAGCGCAGGTTACTGCCACCAACCAGGGCACGAACGTGGCGCGCTCGACAACCTCCGACGAAACCGGAAACTTTGTGTTCGCAATTCTCCCCATCGGCACCTACTCTGTGCAGGTGTCACGATCAGGCTTTGCATCCCAGGCGCAGAAGAACATCTCGCTGGAAGGCCAGCAAAACATCAGCCTGCAGTTCAAACTGGTCGTGGGGTCGGTTTCCGATACTGTGAGCGTGACCGCGGAGGGCACCCAGGAGGTGCAGCGCGTCGATGCAACGCTGGAACAAACCATCCACGCCGAGCAAGTGGCTGAGCTGCCGCTCAATGGGCGGGACTTTGTACAGCTCGCCCTGCTCGCTCCGGGAACGTCCAGAAGCGAACAGGCGGGCGACTTCCTGAATCAGGGAACCAGCAGCGAAGTCTCCTTCCGCGGCTCCGTATCTCTTTCCGTGCAGGGCATGTCGGAAGCTGCCAACGACTGGCGCTATGACGGCATCGACGACAACGAGCTGACCGCCGGTGGCGTCGGCTTTCTGCCTCAGATCGACGCGATTCAGGAGTTCAACGTCCTCACTTACAACTACTCCGCGCAATATGGAAGCCGCGCCGGAAGCACGGTGCTGGTCAGCACCAAGTCCGGAACCAACAGCTTCCACGGCACTTTGTTCGAGTTTCTCCGCAACCAGATCTTCGACGCGCGAAATTATTTCAATCTGCCGGGACAAAAGAGCCCGTATCGCCAGAACGAGTTCGGCGGTTCCATTGGCGGTCCAATCATCAAAGACAAGACGTTTTTCTTCGGGGATTTCCAGAGCAATCGCGTCAACCAGGCGCCCCCGATCTTCGCCACCATTCCCACAGCGGCACAGGTCTCTGGCGTCTTCACCAACCCGATCTTCGACCCCACCACCACCATCGGCGGCGGAGCCGGCTCCACAAGGAACAGCTACTGGAACGGGACAACATACAAGATTCCGACCGGAGAGATCAGCAGCGTAGGGCAGGCAATCCTCAATATCTTTCCCGTCACGACGGTACTTCCAGGAACCAACGGCTTCCCGGCCGGCTACAACTACGAGTCAACCCCGGTTCGCACCCTGCGTGACGATGAGTGGGATTTCCGCGTCGATCACACGATCACGGATAAGGACCACATCTTCGCGCGTTTCAGTTGGGACGATGCAAAACAGTTCAACCCCTCAGGCCTACCCGGGCTGGGTTCATCGAGTTCGTACTTCAGCACCACCTATTTCACCACGCATCCCCGTAACATGGCGTTATCGGAGACGCACATCTTCTCCGCGCATGTCGTGAACCAGGTTACGGCAGGCTACAACAAGGACTTCAATTACATCCGCGGCCTGGGCTACAACACTGAGGACGGTAACAACATCGGCATCCCCGGTTCGAACCTTGGCGACCCTGCCACCTCCGGCATGGACCTGATCGCAATCACTGGATTCAATCCCATCGGCGATCGTCTTTACTCGCCATATCAGGGCGGCACCTCGATCTTCCATTATCTCGATGCGCTCAGTGTGACCAAGGGCACCCACACCATGGTCTTCGGGTTCGATTTCCGTCCCATGCAGCAAAACGGGCTCGGCGAAACCTACTTCCATGGATACCTGAGCTTTAACAAGAACTTCAGCGCTCAGATTAACTCCGCTGGCGGATTTAACGCGACCGTGACCGACCCTGCCTCCGGTATCACCGGCGCAAATGGCAACGCGATCGCCAGCCTTCTGCTCGGTTATCCGGACAACGGAGATCGCAGCAACCAGGTAAACAGCGGCATCATTGGTAGGCGTTGGAAAGAGTACCGCGGTTACGCGCAGGACAATTGGGCGTTAAGTCGGAACCTCACGCTGAATCTCGGTGTGGCCTACGGCGTAACCACTCCACTGAGCGAAGACCACAATCGCATTGCCAACTTCGACATACAAACTGGAAACTTCTATGTAGCCGGAACCGGTACCACGGCATCGGCAAATGTATTCCTCGCCAATAAATATGCCGGCGTAAATACCGACTACTCCAATATTGAGCCTCGATTCGGCTTCTCCTACAGCCCCTGGGGCGCACGGAAAAACCTGGTCCTTCGCGGCGGCATCGGCATCTTCCATGATGTCTCGCATCTTGGAGTCTCGGGTGGAATTCACCAGAACCCGCCCTACACCAACACGTATACGTTCACTACCAACGACATCACGCCGGCTCGCACAATCATCCCAGGTTCGCCGATCGATGGTTTCCCCAGCAACAGCGCGCCGCAGAATCCAGCCACCTATGTTGGCAGCCTGGTGGCCAACGATAAGAACTTCAAACAGGGCTTTGTCGACCAGTACAACCTCAACATCCAACAGGGTCTGGGCAACGGCACGCTGCTTACGGTGGCCTACGCTGGAACCCACGGCGACCGCATGGATAACAACCCAAGCTATAACGTCGCGACTCCCGGAACAGGGAACAATCCCGCCGCGCGGCGGCCCTTCCCGCAATACCAAACCATCACGTACATTACCGGGAACGGCTGGCTTCTCTATAACTCACTGCAGGCCAAGATCGAGCGCCGTACCCACGGCCTCTACCTGCTGGGCTCTTACACTTACGCCCAGGCCACGGAAACCGGCTTTTCTGAAGGCGTGAGCGGTACCGGCGGCGGCACTTACTGGCCGCTCACCCTTGACGCGAATATTCCCGTCTCCGGCGGCAATGGGACCACCCGCGCAACGCCCCTTGGCCCGAGAGACGATCGCGGCGCGTCCAATCTCACTCTGAGAAATGACTTCACTGCCAGTGTCGTTTACTCGCTCCCCATCGGCAAAGGCGGGCATTATCTCAACAACGTCAACGCCGTCACGGACGAGATTATCGGCGGCTGGCAGACCAACATGATTCTGATTAGCCATGACGGTTACCCGTTGTATTTCTCCCAAGCAACAAATTCCTCAGGCGCGGGCGTTACCAATCGTCCCGACGTGGTTCCCGGTTGCGACTTATACACCGGTTTCAAGACCCATCAAGAGTGGTTCAACCTCAATTGCTTTGCCACGCCCACCGCGCAGGAGCTTGGGAATTCGCATCGCAGCTACGGTTATGGCCCGGGCCGCACCAACGTCGATTTCTCTCTTTACAAGAACTTTTCCATCTACGAAGCTCAAAAGATTGAGTTCCGGGCGGAGTTCTTCAACATCCTCAATCACACCCAACTTGCGACCCCCAACACCAGTTTTGTTCCGCCACCTTACACCCCCGGTTCTACGACGTTTGGGTCCATCTCCGGTACGGTGCAAAATAACCGCCAGATCCAGTTCGCTTTGAAGTACATCTTCTAGGTCTCTGACCGTTTGAAGTTGTACCAGCTCCGTGCCCCATCCTTTCGCCTTTTTCCTGGCGAAAGGGTGGGAAGCCGCAAATCTCAAAGAACGAAAGCACGCGGTCGGAGAGCTGGTAACACTCGCACAGCCATCAAAGGATCTTCACATGATCAAGTTGATTCGACTTTCACGATTCACGCGCGCCGCCTGCATAGCCGCGCTCGCTGCAGTCACGGCCATGGCCGCCTCCGCTCAAAAGCGCATGGTCATTGCGGATCAGGATGCCAGCGGGCCGGGCGGCTCCGACATGATGTCGCTGCTTGTCCTGCTGCAGGCCCCGAATGTGAACGTGCTCGGCCTGACCGTCGTTACCGGCGATGGCTGGCGCGATGCCGAAGTCGCTCACGCGCAGAGGCTGCTCGAATTCATTGGCCGTACTGACATTAAAGTCTATCCGGGCGCGGCGTTTCCGCTGTGGCGCACCCAGGAATGGACGAAGC
>Ga0182012_10000699_pt1 | contig 36943 bp, 36 predicted proteins | sample 612S2SmetaG_FD_120486 | JGI IMG/M metagenome (GOLD analysis project Ga0182012, IMG submission 120486) | Permafrost microbial communities from Stordalen Mire, Sweden - 612S2S metaG | ecosystem: Environmental > Terrestrial > Soil > Wetlands > Permafrost | place: Sweden: Stordalen | collected...
AAAAGACCGGTGTCTGTGACGCGGTCGGCAGTTACGAGACACCATCGGGCAACTATCTTGGTTTTACCGACCACGCGTCCTGAGATAGCGGGCGTTTAGAGGGGTTGGCACCCGAAACACGAAACTTGCACGGCACAAGGTTTCATGTAATTACCACCTTGCGATAGCGCGACTTTCACCTTGCGGTAACCCAGTCTCCTTACGTTGTCCACATGGCACGTGCACGCACATCGTCTCCCCTGATGAACCCGTCGCGTGCCACTTCGCGTCCCTATCCCCGTCCTCTCGAGTTTCACCGTGGTTGATCCCGAGGGCCGCAGCGTCGTCATGGTCGTCGAAGACGAGGAGAGCTACCAGGATGCGCTCAACATCGGGCTCAGCGTCGAAGGCTTCGTCGTTATGGCCGCGAGCACGATCACCCAAGCGCGCGAACTGATGTCCTCGACCAAGCCTGATTTGGTGCTGCTCGACGTGATGCTGCCTGATGGCTCGGGCATTGACTACTGTCGCGAGATCTACGACACCTCGCGGATTCCAGTGATCATGGTCTCAGCGCGCACGAGCGAAGTCGACGTCGTTCTGGGTCTGGAGATAGGTGCGGCGGACTATGTCACGAAGCCCTATCGACTCCGTGAACTCGTCGCACGCATGCGTGCGGTGCTGCGCCGCCCTCTTGCCGCCAACGACGACGAGATCATCACCTTTGGTGATCTGAGAATCGACTTCGTGCGTCGCACCGTCACTCGACGAAACATCGACATCGAACTCAGTCGCAAGGAATTTGATCTGTTGGCCCTATTCGCCTCGCGCCTCGGACAGGTCGTGACGCGCGAGGTGTGTTTGGACACGCTCTGGTGGGGCCTTGAACTCTCCGATACCCGTACCCTCGACACCCACGTCAAACGACTTCGTCAGAAGATCGAAGACGATCCGTCAAGTCCGCGACATTTGATCACTATTCGTGGCGTGGGATTCCGTCTCGACCCCTAGTCTCGAACTATGCGAAAAGGCGACCTCGTCCTCGATTTCACCCTGAACGACCAGGAGGGTCAGCCACGCTCTCTGGATTCGTTTCTCCAGAAGGGTCCGGTCGTGCTGTTCTTCTATCCGGCGGCGATGACCAGAGGCTGTACCAGGGAGTCGTGTCACTTTCGCGACCTCGCCAGCGAGTTCGCCGCGAAGGGCGCTCAGCGAGTCGGCATCTCCATGGACAGTGTCGAGAAGCAGGCCAAGTTCACCTCCGCCAACAACCTCGACTACCCCTTGCTCGCCGACGTGGGCGGGAGCGTTGCCAAGGTCTTCGGAGTCAAGCGAGGCCTTGACTTGCTGAAGGTAAAGCGCACGACGTTCGTCATCGGACAAGATCACCGGGTACTCGAAGTTATCTCGAGCGAGACCAACATGAACGTCCACGCCGAACGGGCGCTCAGCGTCTTGGGCTAAAAGGACCTATCCCGCGATCATCGCCGTCGCGGGATCACCAAGGAACGCGCCGACGTGACTGAGTACCCTTGACGCCAGCGCTCCGTCGACCTGACGGTGGTCAAAGGCCATGGCCAGTTCGACGACGTGTCGAATCACGATCTCGTCATCGACCACCCACGGCGACTTGGCAATCTGACCCACCGCAAGGATGGCACCGGTGCCGGGGGGCAGAATCGGCATCGCCGCGTCCACACCGAAGGGCCCCACGTTGGTGATGGTGAGCGTCGTGCCAATCATCTCGTTGGGTGTCGTCGTGCCACTGCGGGCCTTGTCAACGAGCACGTTCAGCGAGGTCGCCATGCCCACGAGGTCCAGCTCGTCCGCGCCCTTGATGTTGGGCACGATGAGCCCGCGTGGTGTATCGGCCGCGATGCCCAAGTTGACGCTTCGACGAACGACTACCTCGCCGTTGGCCGAATCAAAACTTGAGTTGATACCGGGAAAGTGACGCGCCGCGTCACAGAACGCCAACGCCACAATCGTGAGCGGCGAAAGACGGACGTTCGCCAAGTTGGGGTGCTTCTTCAGACCCGCCAGTAACTCAACGGTCCGCGTTGCGTCGACGCGAACCCACACCGCGGCGTGCGGTGCGCTGAAGGCACTCTGGACCATCGCCTCGGACATTGAGCGCAGGACGCCCTTCACGGGGATGCGCTCCTCCTTGGGTCCAGTCGACCACGACTCGATCTCACGTCCCACGAATCGAGAAGTGGTCGTGGGACCCGTCATCGGCGCCGTTTCGCGCCGCGCCGTCGGCTGAGGGCTCAGTGCCTGTTCAACGTCGTGTCGCGTGATGAGTCCGTCACGTCCCGATCCCGTCAGGGTCGCCAGATCAATGCCGTGCTGCTTGGCGTAGAGACGCACCGGTGGCGTGCTGCGCGGCGAAAGACCTGGCGTCACCGGAGCTCGCACCACGGGTGGCGCACTGGCCGACGCGACCGGCGTCGCGGCTTTGCGACGGTGCGTACGCGTGGCGAGTCCGTCTTCGTTCGCCACGCCATAGCCCACGAGTACGGCCTCGCGACCGGCGCCCGTAGCTGGTTCCTCGGCTGGTGGGGCACTCGCGGGTGGGGTCGCTGGTGGGGCGCTCGCGGGAGAGGCGCTCGCGGATGCGCCAGCGTCACCGCCAACCTCAAAGGTGATGAGTGGCCTGTGCACTTCCATTACGTCGCCCACGCTGCCGTGCAACTTCACCACGGTGCCCGCGTAGGGGCTCGGTAGTTCAACCGTCGCCTTGGCGGTCTCGATGTCAACGAGGGGTTGGTTAAGCGTGACGACGTCACCCTCTTTCACCTTCCAGGTGACGATCTCAGCCTCGACGAGTCCTTCGCCAACGTCGGGTAGAAGGAAAATTTCTTCGCTCAACTCTCAAATCCCATCACTCGGTCAACGGCGTCAAGAACGCGGTCGACGCTTGGTCGATAGTCCTCTTCGATTCGAGTCGGTGGGTAGGGAATGTGGTAACCACTGACACGAATACCTGGCGCACGAAGCGAGTAGAAGCAGCGCTGGGTCAACTCCGCCACGATCTCTGAGCCGATCGACGCGGTGTGGGGCGCCTCGTGGACAGTAACGAAACGGCCCGTCTTCTCGACAGACCTTACCATTGGCGAAAAGTCGAGCGGCGAGAGCGAACGCGCGTCAATCACTTCAATGGAGACGCCCTCGGTCGCGGCGGTGTCGGCGGCGCGAAGAATCGTCTTTACGGTCGAGCCGTAACCAATGACGGTGACGTCGGTCCCCTCACGACGAACGACCGAATCAAAGAGTCCGTGGGGTGCTTGCTCGAGGTCGACCTCACCCTTTTCCCAGTAACGACTCTTTGGTTCACAGAAGATGATCGGATCGTCATGTTCGACTGCTTGCTGAATCATCCAGTAGGCGTCGTTCGGAGTGGAGCAGGACACCACTCGAAGTCCGCCGGTGTGCGCGAAGTACGCCTCGGGGCTCTCCGAGTGATGTTCAATCGCGCCAATGCCACCTTGAAACGGCAGGCGAATGACGAGGCCCATGGTGAAAGCGCCGTCAGAACGCTTGCGAAGCTTGGCAACCTGAGAGACGATCTGGTCGAACGCCGGGAAGACGAATCCGTCGAACTGCATTTCGCACACCGTGCGATACCCACGAATCGCCAATCCGACTGCGGTGCCCACGATCGCCGACTCGGCGAGCGGTGCGTCGATGACGCGGTCCTCGCCGAAGTCCTTCTGCAGGCCGTCGGTGATGCGAAAGACGCCGCCGAGTTTTCCGATGTCCTCACCCATGAGAAGCACCTTCTTGTCCTTCTCGAGCGCACGACGCAACCCTTCGTTGAGGGCTTTTGCCATGGTCATCGTCGTGGTGGCCATCAGTGCGTGCCTCCACTGATTCCGAGCTCAACCATCTCGCGTCGACCCTCGTCGACGAGCGGGTGCTCGCTCGCGTAAGCGTTGTCGAACATGGTTATCGGGTCGGGTCGGCTCATCGCGAGGACGTCCTCTCGTAGCTTGAGCGCCATCGCATCGGCTTCGGTCGCCACATCATCAAAGGCCGTGGACTTGATCTCGTACTCGCGTACCAACAATGCCTTCACGCGCTCGACGGGATCGCGGTGCTTCCATACCTCAACCTCGGCGTCGATGCGGTAACGAGTTGGGTCGTCTGAGGTCGTGTGCGCACCCATCCGGTACGTGTACGCCTCGATCAAAGTTGGTCCGCCGCCGACTCGAGCGTTCTCCAGAGCGCGCTTGGTTACTTCGTAGACCGCCAGCACGTCGTTACCGTCCACGCGCACTCCAGGAAACCCGAATCCTTCCGCACGCCGGTAGAGCGGCACCTTGGACTGGAGTGACGAGGGCGTCGAGATCCCCCACTGATTGTTCTGACAGAAGAAGACGACGGGCGCGTTGAACGAAGCGGCCCAGACGAATGCTTCGAGGGTGTCGCCCTGGCTCGAAGCGCCGTCGCCGAAGAAGGTAATCGCCGCCTCCTCGGCGCCGTCACGTTGGATGCCCATGGCGTAGCCCACAGCGTGAAGTGCCTGATTACCGAGGACAATCGTGGGGACCGAATGACGGTACTTCTGGGGATCCCAGCCACCGTTGCTCACCGCTCGAAAGAGTCGCAGCATGTTCTCGGGTGGTATTCCACGACACCAGGCGATTCCGTGCTCTCGGTACGTGGGAAAGGAAAAATCGGTGGGCGCCATCGCGCGACCCGCGCCGATTTGGGCAGCCTCTTGACCCTGGACCGGTGCCCACAGAGCGAGTTGGCCTTGGCGCTGCAATGAAGTCGATTCGTTACAAAGTCGACGAATGATAACCATGTCGCGGTACAGCCCGAAGATCTCTTCGCCGCTTAGCGTGCTCTGATACTCAGGGTGCGCTACTCGTTCCCCTTCGGGTGTCAGTAAACGGACCAGCTCTTCGTCGATCATCAACTCTCCTTAGACGACTAGCCCCCCGGGACACCTTACCCTCCTACTATGAATGAGTGCCAAGGTTCCTGGTCGACGTGCGACCGCTCCGCGAGAACCGCAACTTCCGACTCTTGTTCACCGGCCAACTCGTTTCGCTACTCGGCAGTAACCTCACCTTGGTCGCGATCCCCTTCGAGGTGTACCAAAAGACGCACTCGAGTCTCTGGGTCGGTCTCGCCAGTCTGTTCCAACTTCCCTGTTTGATCGCGGGCGCGTTGTGGGGCGGCGCCATGGGTGACCGCTTTGACAAGAAGAAGCTACTCGTGCTCGGTTCGATCGTTTCGGCGACCTTAAGTGGCGCACTCGCCCTCAACGCATTGTCCCTCGGCGGCAACATCCCTCTGCTCATGGTGCTCGCCGCATTCTCGGCGGGAGCGGGAGGATTCACCGGACCCATTCGTAGCGCTGCGATCCCCAAGATGGTCGGCGGTGAACAACTCATCGCCGCCTATTCACTGAACCAGATCGTCATGAATCTCGGCCCTTTCATCGGTGCGGCGCTCGCCGGTGAACTCATTGCCGACGTGGGCATCTCTTCGTGTTACGCGATCGACGCGATGACCTTCGTCGCGCTTGCGATATTCACGTCCTTCATGTCGGCAATGAAACCGTCGGGTCAGCACACCGGTATCGCGATGATGCGCGCAATCTTTGACGGTTTCAAGTACGTGCGAAGCAACGCCCTCGCCCAGGCCGTCTACCTCGTAGATCTAAACGCCATGGTCTTTGGTCTGCCCCGCGCACTCTTTCCCGCCATGGCCCTCACGGTGTATCACGGTGGTCCACGGACCTTCGGACTCTTGTCCGCCGCTCCCGCCGCGGGCGCGCTGGTGATGGCCGTTCTCACCGGTTGGATCGATCGCGTCCACCGTCAAGGTCGGCTCATCGCACTCGTTGTAATCGGTTGGGGTGCCGCGATGACCCTTCTAGGCATCGTGCACATCCTTTGGTTCGGATTGCTCTGTCTGGCTGTCGCGGGGGCCACCGACGTCATTTCGACGATCCTTCGTAACACCGTTCTCCAAAACGCCATCACCGACGAATTCAGGAGTCGAATCTCTTCGGTGCAGATGGCGGTCGTCACGGGCGGTCCTCGCCTGGGCGACGCCGAATCTGGCGTCGTGGCCAGCCTTACGTCGACCGAGTTCTCAATCGTTTCGGGAGGAATCGCCTGCATGGTCGGCGTGGTGATACTGCTGCGCTGGCGACCCGGTTTTTGGAAACATAACGTCTAGGCCGATCGAACCGGAAGCAATCGGCGCTTGGTCTTGGTGACGTTCGCTAGTTGCCCGCACGCCGCGTCAATAGAGCGCCCGCGAGTGTTGCGCACGGTCACGTTGATACCCATCGCCTCTAGTCCATCGCGAAACTCGCGTACCCGATGTTCCGAGGGACCCCGCACCAGATACCCCGGGGTCGGATTGAGTGGGATCAAGTTCACGTGAGCGCCGAGCGAGCCCGCGTAGAGCGCGAGCTCCTCAAGCGCTTGATCGGTGTCATTCACGCCTTCGATCAGAGCCCATTCGAAACTAAGCCGTCGCGACGTGGTCGCGATCCAGTATTCGCAGGCCTCGCGCAGACGCGCGAGCGGATAGCGACGATTGAGGGGGACCAGTTCGCTTCTCGTCTCGTCGTTGGCCGCGTGCAAACTCACCGCGAGCGTGAGGGGTAGTCCTTCGCGCGCCAGTCGCTCGATTGCCGGAGCCACGCCCACGGTCGACACCGTCAGATGACGCGCGGAAAGGCCTCGATAGTCGTGCAGGCGACCCAACGCACTCACGGTGACGCGGTAGTTGGCGAGTGGCTCACCCATGCCCATGAAGACGACGTTAGAGAGCCGCCGTGGGGCGGCGGCCCGCACGGCGAACATCACCTGTTCCAGCACTTCGCCCACGCTGAGCTGTCGGGAAAATCCCGCCTGGCCCGTCGCACAGAAGGTACAGCCCATCGCACAACCCGCCTGGGACGATACACAGACGGTGACCCGATCCTCGTAGGTCATCAGGACGGTCTCGATGGTCGCGCCGTCGTGCAGCGCGAAGACCCACTTTCGAGTGGCGCCACGGTCACTGTGGACATCGGTGAGTACCGACAACGCCGGTACGAACTGTTCCTCGAGCCTCGCGCGCAGCAATTTGGGAATCGTGGTCACCTCGTCGATCGCGAGAGCTTCGGTCCACAAGCCGTGCCAGAGCTGCTCGACCCGGTAGCGAGGCTCACCACTCAACAACTCCGCGAGCTCCTCCTTCGAGTACTCGAACACCGATGCCATGTACTCACACTAGGACCGACGTCGCGCTCGGCCCGCGCGTTTGTTTCAACGTGCAGCGAGGTCCGCCTCAACTGATCCGTCAACTGTCCCATTTCTTAGCGAGTTCTTCAGCCGCCCTTCTCGTCGTCTTCTCTGACGGCGTCACACTGTTGCACAACAACGAAAGAAGGTCATCATGCTCGCAACACTCTCAACCCTGACCCTGGTCCCCCTCGTACTGTGCGTGGGCATCTGCGTTCCATTTCTCGGATTTCACCTCGAACTCGCGTACCGACACGAACAACACCAACTTCACGCGCTCGAGGCGCAGGCGGCGCTCATTGAAGAGCACGAAGCGACCATCAACGCCTACCGTCACGCCGTCGCACTGGAGATGAGCGACCTGGCGCGAGTATCGTTACCCACTGATTTGTAAGGAAATCCGCGGCCCCGAATGTTGATTTTGGGTTCTCGAAAACTCTGCTTTACTCGGTAGCGGTCCGACAGATTCGTGGACCCCAAGACAGGAGTATCTCGTGGAACTGAACAACACATCAGCCGTCGTCACCGGCGGCGCCTCGGGCCTCGGTGAAGCGACCGCTCGCGCCCTCGCCGCACGCGGCGTGCGCGTCGTGGTCGCGGACCTCAACGACCAGCGCGGTAAAGAAGTCGCCGAGGAAATCAAGGGCGCCTACGTGCACTGCGACGTGACCAACACCGACCAGGTCATCGAAGCTATCGAAGCGGCCAAGGCAATGGCCCCACTCTGGAGTGCGGTCAACTGCGCAGGAATCGGCTGGGCGACGCGCACCATTGGCAAAGACGGCGAGTACGGTTCCGCTCACGACTTGGACGTTTACCGGAAGGTCATCGAGATCAACCTCATCGGCACCTTTAACGTGTGCCGTCTCGCGGCGACCGCCATGAGCCACAACGCCCCCGACGTCGACGGCATGCGCGGCGCGATCGTGAACACCGCTTCGGTGGCCGCCGAGGACGGTCAGATCGGCCAGGTGGCGTACTCGTCTTCGAAGGGCGGCATCGTCGGACTCACGTTGCCGCTCGCGCGCGACATCGCCCCCATTGGTGTGCGCGCCAATTGCATCCTGCCAGGTCTCATCGACACGCCCATCTACGGCACGGGCCCCCAGTCCGACGAGTTCAAGGCTCGACTAGGCGCGGGCGTGCTGTTTCCCAAGCGTCTGGGTTACTCCGAAGAATTTGCATCACTGGCGATCGAGTTGCTCTCGAACAGTTACATGAACGCCGAGTCGATCCGCATCGACGCCGGCATCAGAATGCAGCCCAAATAGTCATCGCGCTTTGTCTCTCGACGCGTCAGTGACCAACGTCGCGACGAGCGAACACGCCAAAGCCGAGGGCCCCCGCGACGATACCAATGAGCGTGAGCGAGAGCGTCGCGCCCCAGTTCGAGGAGACGACGGGCACGAGATGCAGGTGAAAGAAGGGCGACACGTCCAGCAGCCATTCGGGCCAGCGCATGATCGGCCCGAGCACGGCGTCGATATAGAACACGGTGAGCATCATCGCGATCACGAGGAACGAGAACCTCGGCGTCAGGGCGATCAGCAGGATGCTCACGCCAATGAGCCATGGCACCAGCGTCAGGGCGTTGGCCATTCCTTCGAGCGGTGCGCGAAGACCCATTGCCGTGCCGCTCACGAGCACGCCGAGCCAGGTCGCCAGCGCGCACAACATCGCGATGACCGCGGTGGCGACGACGGTGGTCACGACGCCACTGGCGAGCCACTTCGCTCGACTGGTGCCGTAGGCGAGGGGCAGGTCGAGTCGGCCCTGATACGAATCGGTGCCCACCGAGACCAGCAGGGCCGCCACCATGAACGACAGCGCCACCGCGAACAGCACGCACGCCTCGGCAATGAATCCACGACCCGTCACCATCGAGCCGAATCCCCAGCGCTTGAGCAGTTTCACGTAGCCCGGGTCGGTACGACAAAGCTGCACCAGGGCATTGGTGAGATAGCCCACCACGACCCCGAGCACGCCGAGACCCACGGTCCAAGCGAACAGCATGCCCCAGCGCTCGCGCCACGCGAATCGCCAGGGGGTGCGCAACAGCGACTCGCGAGCGCGCGAGCGGTCCGCGCGCGTCCACCACGCCGAACCCACGTCGCGAGCGCGCTGCAGTCGCCACGCCGTGAGCGCGGTGCCCGTCGGCACGAGGAGCAGAGGAACGAGCCACACCACTTCGCGATGGTGAAAAGCCCCCACGTTCTCGAGCCAGCCAAAGGGCGATACCCAGCGAAGAGCGACGTTGCGCGCCGAACCGTCTGCGAGTACGCGCAGTATGAAGAACAGACCAATCACGCAGAGCGCCACTTGGGACGCACTGCGACGAGGAGCAAAGAACTGAGAACCGAGTAGCCCCAGGGCGACGCCGCTCCAGGCGATTCCCACGATGGCAATGCCGTAGAGACCACAATCGCTAAAGCGCTGCCCTCCCGAAAGCAACGTGAGCCAGGTCGCCGCGCCCACCACGGCGCCCGCCTCGAAGAGTACGAGCATCGCCGAAGCGAGCGCGGGTTGACGTCCGACGCGACTCACCACGAGCAAATCCCATGTTCCGTCGTCCTCGCTGCCCCTCGTGACGCGCGTCGCCATCAGCGCCGCCCACATGGCGACCGCGAGAGCGACGAACATGCCCATCTTCCACTCGACGAATGCCCCCGCACTGTGCAGCGAGGTCACGCGTCCGTAAAGGGCACTGACCGCGGGGTTCTCGATGACCGGTCGCAGGCCGGCCATACCGCGCGCCCCACCGCTCAAGGAATACGACGAGATGCCCACGCGCACCACGAGCACGACCAGCACCGCAATCGCGACGGTCGGCACTCGAATCTGACGCCACACCAGGGTATGGACCGACCCAGGAGCTCTGCTCACGAAGGCGGTGCCGTTGACTGGTCGTAGAACGAGAGGAAGATCTCCTCGAGCGACGCCTCCTTCGTGCGAAGCGACGTCACGTGCGTCTTCGCCAACGCCTGGAGCAGCGCGTCGGGTGATCCAACGACTTGCACCCGCACACCATCGGGCAGGGCGGACACCGACGTCACTCCCTTCACGCCTCGCAAATCTCCTACGTCGCCAGTGATCTCGAACTCGGTGCCCACGTGTGCGCCGAGTTCTTCCACGTCCGCTACCGAGACGAGCTTGCCCGAACGAATCATCGCGACGCGACCGCAAAGGTGTTCAACCTCAGAGATCATGTGTGAACTCAGCAACACCGCTTGACCACGTTGCTGGGCTTCGATGATGCAGTCACGAAAGACCCTTTCCATCAACGGATCCAAACCAGACGTCGGCTCGTCCAACAACAGCACCTCGGCGCGAGTCGCGAAGGCCGCGACCAGCGCCACCTTCTGTCGGTTGCCCTTGGAATACGCACGGATACGTTTCTCGGGATCCAACTCGAAGATTTCGATCAGCCGGTCCCGGTAGGCCGCGTCGAGCGATCCGTGCAGCGAGCCCAGGAAAGCGATCGCCTCACGACCCGTGAGTTGAGGCCACAGCGACACGTCGCCCGACACGTAGGCGGCGTGCTCGCGCGCGTACGCCGTACCGGCACGATGTCCGAGGATCATCGCTTCACCCGAGGTCGGGCGCAGCAATCCGAGCAGCATTCGCAGGGTCGTGGTCTTGCCCGCTCCGTTGGGTCCGAGGAAACCCACGACCTCACCAGCGTCGACGCTGAGCTCGAGCGAGTCGACGGCTGGCGCACCCCCAAAGACCTTGGTGAGCTTCCTGGCTTCGAGCGCGTGGGCCATGAATTGAAAACTACCGTGGCGACGCTAGGGTCGAAATCCCCTCCTTGGCGTCAGCGCCGCATTAGTCGGGCGTCACGGGGTGCTCAAGTGCCTCGCTCAGTTCTCGATCATGTTGGACGCTCACGACGTGGGCACCCCTCGACCACGAGGCAACGGCAGCGACCAGCGACACCAGCGCCGAGAAGATGAACGCCGTCTCGATACCCGAGTGAAACGGCGCGGAGATGAGATGAGGGAAGAATCCATGGCCGGTGAGCGTCGCCTGATTCACCGCACTCAGCTTGGCCAGCACCTTGGGTCCTACGAGGGTCTTTATCGGGTTGTACCCGAGAAACGCGGCGAAGAGTACCGAGACCGGCGGTAACGCTCCGATGCGGTGCGCCACCGCCGACGGCACGCCGTTGGCGATGAGCCCGTGGGTGAGCGAGGTCGAGAGCGTCGATGAGAGCCCGATGATCATCAAGGTGAAGAAGATGCCAATCGACAAGACCTGGGCCGAGCTCTGGAACGTCGCGTTCATCCCACCGCCCGCGCCCCGATGTCGCGGGGGAAGGCTGTTCATGACCGCCGCACGGTTAGGTGCCGCGAAAGCACCCATCGAAGTCCCAAAGAGGAGCAGAATCAAGGCGAAACCAAGGTAGTTGAAGTTCACTGGTAACAACATCAAGAGCACGAAACTGACCGCGGCCGCCACCATGCCACCGGTCGCTAGATAACGCGCCCCGAACTGATCCGAGAGGTACCCCGACAACGGACCCGCCAAGAGGAAGCCGAGCGTCAACGGCAGCATGAGAATTCCAGCCCAGAGCGGCGTGCGCTCGAAGTTGTAACCGTGCAGGGGAAGCCAGATCCCTTGGAGCCAGATGATCAGCATGAACATCAGGCCACCTCGTCCAATCGCCGCAAGAAACGTCGCGAGCGTCCCCGAGGTAAAAGCGCGAATCTTGAACAACGGCAGACGGAACATGGGCTCGGCGACCTTGGCTTCGATGAAGAGGAACGCAATCACCGAGACGAGCCCGACGCCGAGTTCGAGGATCACGGGCACGCTGGTCCATCCGGTGTTGTGTCCCCCGGCCGGCTCTATCCCGTAGGTAATGCCCACCATTATCAAGATGAGCCCCACGGCGAAGGTGACGTTGCCCGCCCAGTCGATCTTGGCGCGGTGCCGTTCGCCTAACTCCTTTAGGTTCACGTACGACCACACCGTACCCAACAGGCCAAACGGCACTGACACGAGGAACACGTAGCGCCAGTCAATCGCGCCCAGCACACCTCCGAGGATGAGCCCAATGAACGAACCACTGATACCGGCAATGTTGTTGATACCGAGAGCGAGGCCGCGCTGGTTCGAAGGGAAAGCATCGGTGAGGATCGCCGCGGAATTGGCGATGAGGAACGCGGCGCCGACGCCCTGGACGATCCGACCAACGATCAACCAGATCGCACCCGAGGCGCCCTTCAGCGGGTCGAGGGTCAGAACCAGCGACGCCAAGGTGTAGACGACGAAACCGAGGTTGTACATCTTCACGCGTCCGTACATGTCGCCAAGTCGACCCAGGCTCACCACGAGGACGCTACTGACGATGAGAAAACCCAAGATCATCCAAAGAAGATAGAAAGTGTTACCCGGCGCGAGTGGATTCAGCTTGATGCCGCGAAAGATGTCGGGCATCGCGATCAACATGATTGATGAATCAAGCGTGGCGAGCAGCACGCCAATGGTCGTGTTGGTCAACACCAGCCACTTGTAACGCGGCGAAACATCGATTGCGCCGAGCAAAGGCGTCTCGACGCTCACGACTCCGCAAGCCTGTTAATGATGGCGACCGCCGAGCTCAACGTCGCATAGTCCTCACTTGACAACGCGACGAGCTGTGCTTGCAGCCAGACGTGAAGGAGGCGGCGAGTCTCTTCAATGACCGCCTGGCCCGAGGGCGTGGCGACAAGGATGACCTTCCTCCCGTCATCGGGATCGTCACGACGTTCGACGTAACCCGATTCGACCAAGGCGTTGACCGTCTGATTCATCGAGGGGGGCTTCACGCACTCGTGTTCGCTCAGCTCGCCGAGCGTTCGCGGTCCCTCCCTGACGAGCAAGGCAAGCGCGGTACGGTGCGATTCACTGATCTGGTCGCCGGTCTTCTCCGCTCGCACGCGACGTACGAGTCGCGACATCGCAGAGGAGAGTTCTGCGTCGAGCTCTTCGATCATCGACGTCGTGGTGACGTCCCTCGATATGGTCACAGCCGGGCCTCGATTTCGTGGCTACGTTAATTAGGCAACCTAATTAGGTTACCTAATTACAGTGGTGCTCGCAAGGCCCTTCTTAACCAGAGACAACGAGAAGATTCCTAGATCTCGCGGGCTTCGGCGACGTTGTCGAACCGGGCGAACTCGCCTCGCCAAGTGAGGTGAGCGGTGCGGGTGGGGCCATTGCGGTTCTTGCCCACGATGATCTCCGCGTCGGATTTCTTGTCGTTGGGGACTTCGCCATACTGCTCGGGCCGAAACAGGAAGAGCACGACGTCGGCGTCTTGCTCGAGCGCCCCGGACTCTCGAAGGTCGCTCATCATCGGGCGCTTGTCACCGCGTTCCTCAAGCTTTCGTGACAACTGTGAGAGCGCGATGATCGGGCAACTCAGTTCGCGCGCGAGAATCTTGAGCGACCGGCTCATCTCTGACACTTCCACCTGACGGTTTTCCGCGCGGCCGCGCGAACTCATGAGCTGGAGGTAGTCAATGATCACGACCCCGAGGTCGCCGTTTTGTTGCTTGATGCGACGTGCGCGGGCGCGAACGTCCATCACGGTAAGAGCAGGGTTGTCATCGATGAATACCTTGGCGGACTGTAGGAAACCGAAAGCGTCGTGTGCCCGATTCCAGTCTCCGTCAGACAGGTCGCCCGTGCGAAGTTTCGACGAGTCAATGCCCGCCGTCGAGGCGAGGATGCGCTCGGCCAGCTCCTGGCGGCTCATCTCAAGTGAGAAGTACAGCGCCGGGCGTTGGACGATTGCCCCTACGTGCACCGCAATGCCCAGACCAAAGGCCGTCTTACCCATTGCGGGACGCGCACCCACGATCGTGAGGCTATTGGGTTGAAGTCCCTGCAAGATGACGTCAACGGATTTGTAACCGGTCTCGAGGCCGTTGAACTGGCCGCGGGTTTCACCTCGCTGTTCGAGTATGTCCGCCTCGTTGAGCAACAACCTCTGCAGCGGCGAGACGCTGTCGGTCCTTCGCTCGTCGCCAATCTGATTGATCTTCCGTTCCGCCTCGTCGATCAGCCCAACGACGTCGTCGGTCGCCACGTAGGCGTCGTCGACTATCTCGCCCGCTACCGCGATCAGACGCCGTTGCTGAGCCTTCTCGCGCACCAACTCGGCGTAGTGCTGGGCGTTCGCCGCCGAGGGCGTGTTCATCTGCAGCGACGAGAGGACGGCCAACTCCACCGCCACCGCACCACGCTCTTGCAACTTCGCCTGAACCGTCACGTAGTCGACCGGCTCGCCAGCGTTAGCGAGCGCGATGATGGCACTAAAGATCTGCCCGTGCAGAGGCCGGTAGAAGTCCTCGGGCTGCACGGTCTCGTAAGCGATACTCACGGCTTCTTGGGACAACAGCATCGCTCCGATCAACGATTCTTCAACCTCGATGGCGCTCGGGGGTACCCGACCTCCGCCCGGTGCGGAGCGTGCGCGATCTGTGTCCATCTGTGTCATAAGACCTCAACGGTTGCTCAAGTTGCTTGTTGGACGCAATAACAACAACGTGGGGATTATCTGTGGCTAACCCCTCAAGTACCAGTCTGCAAAGTGGGTGTAACACGCCAAACGGCCGGGGCTCGAAGCCCCGGCCGACCACGCAAGAACACGTGTCGCTATTTGGCGACAATCTCCACGTTCACGGTCGCTACGACACCGTCGAACAGTGTCGCGCTCACCGTGGCGCTACCGAGCTCTTTTAAGTGCTCGGTCATTGAGATCATGTGGCGGTCAAGCGAGATGTTGGTCGCCGTGCGAATCGCGTTCACCACGTCCGACTCGGTCACCGAACCGAAGAGGCGACCATTAGCGCCCGAACGTGCAGCGATCTGGATGGACGATTTCTCAATCAACGCGCGCTGGACTTCTGCGGCCTCGCGACTCTTCGCGTCACGAAGATCGCGAGCCTTGCGCATCGACGAACCTTGCACTTCCATTGTCTCGTTAGCAATGAGAGCCGCGCCGGTTGGAAGAAGGAAGTTACGGGCGTAACCCGACTTCACCTCGACGACGTCGCCCCGGCGACCAACGCCGTTCACGTCGCTACGTAGGAGAACTTTCATTCGGCACCCTCTTCGACGAGCTCGGCTTCAAAGACCTCCGAGGCCTCGCCCGCGTCACTCTCGACCTCGACCTCGACGTCGCTCACGGGCGTCGGCGCTGCGTCACGGTCCGGACGTGGTGCACGCGGACCTCGGTCGTCCCTCGAACCGCGCCCACCGCGGCGCTCGGTCACGGTGCGCTGGGTGTAAGGCAGTAGGGCCAATTCGCGGGCGGTCTTGATCGCGTCGGTCACGTCGCGCTGGTGCTGCTGGCAATTGCCCGAGACCTTACGTCCGCGAATCTTGCCGCGGTCCGAGATGTACTTTCGCAGTTGGGCCAGGTCCTTGTAGTCAACCGAGATAACACCGTGCTGGCAAAAGGAGCAAGGCTTCTTCTTGGCGCCGCGACGCGTGTCAATTTTCGGCGCGCGCTTGGGCGGCTTGGGATTATTAATACGTGGCATTAGAAGGGCTCCTCATCAAAGGCGTAGGTAGTTGGTTCGTTGGGGCGCGCGGCTGCGGCCGGGCGCTCGCTTGATTGAAAATTCCCGCCTTCGGCTCGCGGGGTCCTCGTGACCACGGCGGTTGCCCAGCGAAGCGACGGCGCGATCTCGTCGGCGTTGATTTCGACGATCGAACGCTTATCGCCGTTCTCGGTTTCCCAGCTTCTCTGCTCGAGCCGACCGGTCACCACGACGCGTGCACCCTTTTGCAAGGAGTTCGCTGCGTTCTCGGCCATGGATCCGTAGCCGGTCACCTCGAAGTACGAGACACGCTCTTCCCACTCCTGGGTCTGTCGGTTCTGCCAGCGACGGTTCACGGCAATCGAGAGACGAATAGCAGCCTGTCCGCTGTTTAGAAACTTGAGCTCGGGGTCACGGGTGACGTTACCCACGACCGTGATTGTGTTATCGGCCATTGTGTTCTCTCCTTAATTCGCTCTGCGTCCGAACCTAGGCTTCAGCCGTGACACGGCTGAGCTTGGTTCGCTCGCTGCGACGAAGGATCTTGAAGCGAAGGACTTCGTCTGAGAGGAGCAGAATCCGGTCCAGTTCGACGACAGTCGCCGACTCACCAGAGAACTCCACCAAAACGTAGTAACCCTCTTTGCGCTTCTTGATCTCGTACGCCAGGGGACGCTTGCCCCAACGGTCGATAGCACCAGGATTTCCGCCATTGGTTCGAATGGTCTCCAGAGCCCGATCAAGGGCGATCTGGATGGACTGCGCGTCGACGGCGGTGTCGAACACGATCATGGTTTCATAGGGCCTCATGGCCTTTTTCCTTTCCCTCTGGTCCGGCTGGGCCGGGCTCTGCGGAAAACAGAGCAGGGTTCATTTGCTGCTTCCCACGCATGTGGGAAAGACAACTCTACTGCACGGGGCTGATCTTGGCTACTCCAGGAGCTCGGCGGGGTTCTCGTACGCCTCAGAAGCATCAGGAAACAGGCCATTTCTCACGTCAAAGGCGTAACGTCCCACGGCTTCGGTGATCACGTCGCCCAATTGGGCGTATTGGCGAACAAACTTGGGTGGGGTCCGACTCGTCAAACCGAGCAGGTCGTGGAACACGAGCACCTGGCCGTCAGTGTCGGGTCCCGCGCCGATGCCGATCGTGGGAATCTCGAGCGCCTCGGTGATCCGGGTGCCCACGACGCTCGGCACTCCTTCGATCACGATGGCGTAGACACCCTCGTCCTGGAGTAGGAGGGCGTCTTTGGTGAGCCACTCCGCCGCCTCACTGGTCTTCGCCTGGACCTTGAAACCGCCAAAGGCGAGCACGCTCTGTGGAGTGAGTCCGAGGTGTCCCATGACCGGGATCTCGGCGTCGAGAATCGCGCGGATCGCGTCGCGTCGCACACGGCCACCCTCGAGTTTGACGCTGTGGGCTCCAGCACGCACCAGTGCGGCAGCGTTGCGAACACTGCTCGCGACGTCCACGTGGTAACTCATCCAGGGCATGTCCGCCACGACGTGGGCCTTGGGTATCGCCGCCGCGACCGCACGGACGTGATGGATCATGTCTTCCATGCTCACCTGCAGGGTGTCACGCTGACCCATCACGACGTTGGCCATTGAATCGCCCACGAGGATGATGTCGACACCGGCGGCGTCGCAGTAACGTGCGCCGGGTTCGTCGTAGGCGGTAACCATGACGATGGGCTGGTCACCGCGACTACGTTTCTTCGAGCGAATCGTCGGTGCGCTCAGACTCATTCGCCGACCTTTCGCTGCTGGCGAACCGGCGCCCTTCGGGATTGACGTCCGCCCGCCGACCACTTTCGCACGAGGTGATGAAACATGCAGGCAACGCACACTTCGACGGCGTAGCACTGGACCGGCTCCTCACGGCGCTCGAGCTTGAGCAGTTCCGCGCGCGAAGTGGGACACGTCCCGCCCGCCGGCAAGCGCGACCCGAACACGTAAGTCACCTCGACCAACTCGGCCTCATCGCAGACCGGACACGTTTCCCCGGTCGAACGGCCGATGTTCTTCGCCGCCCTCATCAACTCGGGATGGGCGTCGCACACGTCCTCGTGCCGCAAGGTGCCCGCGGCGAGTTTCGCCAGTAGGGCGTGACGGACGAGCCCGAACTCGACCACGGCCCCGTCGGCGGTGCTGGTACGAAAGCTCTTATCCATTAGGGAGGACACTACCGTCAGCGAGGAAATACCTCGTTACCATCAGGTAAACACCGTTAAAGCCTTTGTTTTACTGCCTTTCGGAGAGAATTCGGGGGGCGTTTCGACCGAGTTCGCGTCGTCGAGCCCGACCGTCGTCCAAGGCCGTGGCTTCGCTGACGCCTGCGGCGACCTTGGCGAGAATGCTCTCCAGGGCGACCAGTTCTGGGACCGAGAGCGCCAGCAGGCTCGCGGGGGGTTCATCGAGGATCCTCTCGGCGAGCTGGGCCGCCGCGAGACCTTCTTCGGTCGCCACGACCAGTTTGACCCGGCGGTCCGAAGGATGGTCTTTCCGTGCCACGAGACCCCGTTCTTCGAGGTCGTCGACCACCAAGGTCATGTAGGGCGGATCGATCCCGAGTAGCAACGCCAACTCGCCCATGGGCATCGAACGAACGGCGATTCGTCGAAGCGCCTTGGCTCGACCGAAACTCATGCCCAGCGCCTCAGACACCCTTTGGCGTCGATCATTGTCGAGCACCAAGGAGGACATGTGAGCCACGACACGCTCGGCGAGGTCCGAGACCTCGGCGTCGCTCACGATTCCCTTCCTTCGAAGTACTCCGGATTGAGTTCACGTGCGGTCCGGTCCGCGGTGGCGCGAGCCCACTTGGACGTCCCAAGAAGTCCGAGTAAGAGCACCGCGCCACCGCAACCCGCGAGGAACCACCAACCACCTCTCGTCGCGAGGACGAACCCCACCCGTGAGTTCACGCCAATCTTCGATCCGACCAGCGCCCCCACGATCGCTACGCCCAAGGTCGCACCCACCTGACGCGACGTCGACGCGATTCCCGAAGCCACACCCGCCTGGGCTCGCGGCATTCCCGAAACCGCGGCACTCGTAATGGGCGGGTTAACGACTCCGAATCCGACGCCAAAGACCACGTAGGCACAGAACAACCAGGTAAAGGGCGTCGCGACGTCAAGACGCACCAGCATGAGGCTGCCCACCAGCAGGCTCAAACCCCCAAGGAGCAGGGGCAACCGAGCGCCGTAGTGCCCGACGACCCGCCCGGCGACAGGGGGCAGCAGCAAGGTCATCGCGGCCATGGGCAGGGTGTCTATTCCTGCACCGAGCGGCGAGAGTCCGCGGACCTCTTGGAGATAGAGCGTGTTCAAGAAGAGAAAACCGCTGAGCCCAGCAAAGCTGGCGACCGCGATGAGTGTCGCCGTGGAGAAGGGTGCGGAACGAAAGAACCGAACGTTGATGAGTGGCTCGGCGCAACGTCGCTCCCACGCGACGAGTACGACGAACGCGACAAGTGAGAGGGCAAAGACTCCGAAGGTCGACGCCGACGACCACCCGTAACTAGGTGCCTGAATGATCCCAAAAGTGAGGCTCGCCAACAACACAACGACGAGCACTTGACCTCGCGCGTCTACTTTTCTAGCAACAGCGGCCCGCGATTCTGGCACGAAACGAAGGGCGAGAACGACCGCGATGAGTCCAATCGGGATATTGATCCAAAAGATCGACCGCCAGCCCACTGAACCCACGAGCAGACCACCGATGATCGGACCCAGCGCCATCGAGAACCCCATGACCGCCGCCCACACGCCAATCGCCTGAGCGCGTTCCTTGGGATTGGTAAAGGTGTTCGTGATGATCGACATCGCCACGGGGTTGAGCATTGAGCCACCCAGCGCCTGGAGCATGCGAAAGACGATCAGCGCGGTCAAGTTGGGCGCCAAGCTGCAAAGCAGCGAACCCGAAATGAACATGACCAAACCGGTTATGAACGTGCGACGGCGCCCGAGACGGTCGGCGGTTGAACCGGACAGCATCAAGAAACTCGCCAGCACCAAGGTGTAGGCGTCCACCGTCCATTGCAGCCCCGACAGCGAGGCGTGAAAGTCTCGCCCGATGGAAGGAAGCGCCACGTTCACGATCGTCACGTCCAAACTGACCACGAGCAGACTCATAGAACAGATGAGCAGCACCCCGACACGACGACGACGGCTGAGCTCGCCGTCGTCCGAGAGAGCTGCGTGAGATGCTTCTACTGACATAATAGTATTATTACTATAACTAAATGGGTCGCGTCAAGAGAGATCGGCTTAATATTGGTCAATCGTCCGACCGTAGCGTTCGATATATCGAAGTGATATGATGCTTCGCGTGTTAGACATCGCCATCCTCGGACTACTGATGGACCGCGACCACCACGGTTACGAGATCCGCACGCAGTTGCGCGACCGTCTCGGGGTCTCGGCCAACGTTTCCTTTGGTTCGATCTACCCCGCCCTCGCGCGCCTCGAGCGACACGACTGCGTCGAGGCGGTCGCCACTCACGAACCTCGGATCAGCCCTCTTTCGACCGGTTCACTCTCGGGCGAACGCGCGTCGCTTCGCTCGTTGCGCACCAGCCAGGGCCTGGGCCGTCGTGGTCGCAAGGTCTATCGCATCACCGAGCGCGGACGTGAGGAGTTCGTCGCTCTCCTCGCCGATCCCGCCACGTTGGACGACAGCAAGAACTTTTCCTTGCGCATGGCCCTGGCGAAGTACCTGACCCCAAATCTCCGCGTTGGCCTGCTCGAGCGACGCCGCAATGATCTCGTTGGACGCCTCGCCGAAGTGCGCACCGGTGCCGATAACGAACAACTCGACGTCTACGCGCGCAGTGTGATGCGGCACGCGGCTCAAGGCGTCGAATTGGACCTCGCGTGGATTGACAGCCTGTTGGCCACCGAACGAAATAATCAAACGGCATTCGCCCAAGAGGCGAAGTAGGAAAGGAAAGCCATGGAAAAGATTCGCGTGGCCATTGCGGGCGTAGGAAACTGCGCCAGTTCATTGATTCAGGGCGTGACCTATTACCGTGACGCCAAGCAGGGCGACAACGTGCCGGGGTTGATGCACGTCGAGCTCGGTGGCTACCACGTCAGTGACCTCGAGTTCGTCGCCGCATTTGACGTTGACGCCTCAAAGGTGGGCAGTGATCTCGGCAAGGCGATCGAAGGCGGCATGAACAACACGATCAAGTTCGCCGACGTCCCTTCACTCGGGGTGACCGTACAGCGTGGTCCGACGATGGACGGACTCAACAAGTACTACCGGGCCGTCATCGAAGAGTCGCCCTACGAACCCGTGGACGTCGCCCAGGTGCTTCGTGACACGAAAGCCCAGGTCTTCGTTTCCTACTTACCCGTCGGATCCGAGAACGCCCAGAAGTACTACGCCCAGGCCGCCCTCGACGCGGGCGTTGCCTTCGTGAACGCCATCCCCGTCTTCATTGCTTCGGACCCGGTCTGGGCGAAGAAGTTCGCCGACGCCGGCGTTCCGATCATCGGCGATGAAATCAAGAGCCAGCTCGGTGCGACGATCGTGCACCGCGTGCTCGCGCGTCTCTTCGAAGACCGTGGACTGACCCTCGACCACACCTATCAGCTCAACGTAGGCGGCAACATGGACTTCAAGAACATGCTCGACCGTGAGCGTCTGGAGTCCAAGAAGATCTCCAAGACCCGAGCCGTGACCTCCCAACTGGAGATCAGCAACATGGATCCCGACGACGTCCACATCGGACCGAGTGACCACGTGCCGTGGTTGCACGACCGCAAGTGGGCCTACATCCGCATGGAAGGCCGCAACTTCGGCGACGTTCCCCTGAATGTCGAACTCAAACTCGAGGTATGGGACTCACCCAACTCAGCGGGCGTCATCATCGACGCCGTTCGCTGCGCCAAGTTGGCCCTCGACCGTGGCATTGGCGGACCCGTCGTGGGCCCTTCGGCGTACTTCATGAAGTCGCCTCCGCTGCAGTACCACGACGACGTAGCCCACGCGATGGTCGAGGAATTCGCCAACGACACCGCCGAAAACCTCGTCTGGCCATAGTCGACTGGTCGCCAACGCGACCAGCGCCATGAACTTCAGGCCGTCGCAGTAGCGGTCGCCGGTTACTGCGGTTGGCTTTGCCACCAAGCGCGTAGGCGCGACGCAGCGTCTTCGGGGCTTATCTCACCCTCGTCGAGACGTATCTCCATGAGGAAATCGAGCGCTCGTCCGACTGAACGCCCCGGCGCGATACCCAAGATCTCCATGACCGCGTCACCGTCGAGCGCGGGACGAAGCCGGCTGAGGTCCTCGAGTTCGCGAAGTTCCGCGATCCGTCGCTCCAGTTCGTCCATGCGCTCTGCGAGGACCGCAGCCTTTCTCATGTTCCTCGTCGTACAATCGCACCTCGTCAGTTCGTTGAGCTCGTCGAGAAGAGGTCCCGCGTCACGCACGTAGCGACGCACCGCCCGGTCGCTCCAACCCATCTTGTAGGTGTGGAATCGCAAGTGGAGTTCGACCAACGTCGCGACGTCATCGATTACCTCCTGGGAGTACTTCAGAGAGGTCATTCGTTTACGCGTGATCTTTGCGCCAACGACTTCGTGGAAACGAAAAGTCACGCCTTCTTCGGTGATGGCCCTCGTCAGCGGTTTACCAATGTCGTGAAAAAGAGCCGCGAGGCGCAACACCAGGGTCGGCGACGTCTTATCCACGACCGCCCAGGTGTGCTTGAGCACGTCCTTGTGCTGGTGAATCGGATCCTGTTCTAACTGGAGCTTCGGAAGTTCAGGAAAGAAGTGGTCGGCGAGACCGGTGCGCACGATGAAGTCGAGTCCGATCGAGGGTTGCTCGGTCACCATCAATAGGTCAAGTTCGCCACGTATCCGTTCGGCGGACACGATGGTGAGTTTCTCGGCCATCGCGGTGGCCGCGAGTTCGATCGAGGGGTCGATGCTGAGGTTGAATCGCGCAGCAAAACGAGCTGCGCGCAGCATCCGAAGTGGATCGTCACTAAAGAGGATCTCAGGATTGATGGGCGTACGCAGTCGTCGTTCGTGTAAGTCATCAAAACCGTTGTAGTAGTCAAAGAGCGTTTGAACCCCGGGAGTCTGCGCTTCGAGCGCAATCACGTCCAGGGCTAAGGCGTTGATGGTGAAATCGCGACGACTGAGATCTGATTGAAGAGAGTCGCCCCACGTCACCGAGGGCTTGCGCGAATGGTCAACGTACTCCTCAGAGCGAAACGTGGTGATCTCGGCCTTCACCCCGTTCTCTCGCATCACGCCGCCAATGGTCCCAAATGCCCGACCCTGCTCCCACAGCGACAAGCAAGCGGGCTTCATCAACCGAGCAATATCGTCGGGACGAGCGTTCGTGGTGAAGTCAATCTCGTAGTCCTCACCTGGCACGTCTCCGAGGACAGCGTCGCGCACCGAACCTCCTACGGCGTACAGCGAAAACCCCTCCGCCGAAAACGCGCGCGCGAGGGGGGTCGACAGACGTGCTATTTCACTCAGCCGCTCGTGGACTTGTTCAAAAGAAGTCATTGCGAATGAGGGTAGTGGGCGACGGACTTGTCGGGGAACCGAAGGTAGCCTGTACCAGCATGTTCCACCGATTTTCGACCTGGTGGCGGGCGCTCAGCGTCGTACTCCTCAGCCTCGCAACGGTGACGTGGCCCTCGGCCGCGCACGCTGAAACGACGGCCTCATTCATCTTGGTCCACCAGAATCCAGTCGTACTGCTGTCCTCGCAAAGTTCCGGTCGCTTCGACACCACCCTGCATTTCAAGAATCCCGGCAAGAGGATCACCGCTCAGGTTTCGCTGTACCCACGAATCATCGCAAGGTCTCAACTCACCCCCATCATCAACGACTCCGGCGATACCAGCCCTTCGATCGCGACCACCGGAAACTTCACTATCACCTGTCTCACCCATGACAGTGCCACGTTCGACGTCGCACTGTACTCCTCGCGAGCGAGCAGGTCCCACACCAATTGTGAGAATCGTGCGGCTCGACTCCACCTCCATTGCACGGGCGCTAGTTGCGACGGGGTCTATCCCATCAGCTACTCACTCAGTACCCTCAACAGCACCCAGACCACGTGGTCCTTGCTGAGCGTTCAGTCCGGCGCGGTGGCACGCCCACTTCACCTTGATATCATCGAAAATCTCGATCCCCAGTCGCTGCAACACGCCGTCGCCGCCACGAACGTGCTCAAGGTCATTGCCCACCACCCCCAGGCACCGTTCACGATAACGGCGGATTATCGGACTCTCGAGGCACTCCAGTCATCTGGGTCCAGTGTCGACCTCGCGTTTCGCACTGCGTACAACAAAGCGCTCGTGAGTCCCTTGCATCGCGCGGTGTCGGCGCCTCCGGCCGACATCGACTACGCGGGGCTCGTGAGCAATGGACTCGCCACCCAGGTCAATCAGCAACTCTCGCTCTCGACCACCCTCCTTCGACAAGTCACCGGCCGCTACGCCGACAGCCCGGTCGTGCTCAATGGCACCGTCTCACCCGCGGACCTAGAGGCGCTCGCCGACGCGCACGTCAGTGACGTCGTCGTGCCCGAATCCTCGCTCTCAGTCGCCCCTTCCACGACCCTCGAATGGGGCGCCCCTTTTCACGTGGCGAACTCGCCGTCGCTGAGCGTTCTGGCCACCGACGGACCGCTCAACCAACTCGTCAATGACGTTGCCATAAAGCCAGGCCGACGCACGGTGCTCGCGCTCGACACTCTGGCGTTTCTGCACTTCGAAGAACCGAATGCGCCGACACAACGGTCAGTCGTCGTCGAGATGTCGCCGACGCGAACTTCCGCCGCGTTCGTCAATGATTTTCTCGGCGGGCTCAACTCGAGTCCCTTCGCCGTTACTTCGAGCCTGGCTCCGTCGTTCAGTTCATCACTCGTGGGCACGAACGGCGCACCGAGCACGCGAAGTCTGCCGACTTCGAATCCCTCGACGTGGTCAGCGAACAACGTGAGCTCGCTCCTGTTCACGATCGGCCAGGTCAATTCTTTCAACCAAGCCATCACTGCAGCGCCGGTCGCGAATGCACTGAGCGTCGCCGTGGCCGAGTCCGAGGTGATCGGCGGCCCTACGACTCGGCAAAACGCCATCAACGAGGCCGAGTCGGCACTCACCAACCAGCTAGAGAACTTCTCGGTTGATGAGAGTTCCATCACCTTCACCGGTGCGGGCAGTTCTCTTCCAATTACGTTGCTCAGCAAAGCCAACTACTCGGTCACCGCCGTCGTGCATCTCATCACCGATCGACTCAGTTTTCCCAAAGGAGACGACCAGGTCGTGACGCTGGACTCATCGACCAAGTCGCTAAGTATTCCGACTTCAAACCACCGAGGCAGCGACCTCACGCTTCAAATCGTCGTCACCACCCCGAACAACCAGGTCGTTCTCGCTCGCGCCGCCATCCAGGTGCGGATCGCCGGTAATTCGATTGTTGGCTATCTCCTCACGGTGGCTTCGCTTCTCGTGCTCGCATTTTGGTGGATCCGCACGTATCGCAGAACTTCCAAGGGCCGCCACGCCCGATGAGCGAGATCTCGACGCACAATTCGCGCGCTCTCTCCATGGCGAGCGGGACACTCATCTCACGACTCACCGGTCTCTTGCGGGTTCTCGTGCTCGCCTGGGTGCTCGGCTTCACGCCGATCGCTGACTCGTTCAACCTCGCCAACACCATCCCCAACATGCTCTTTGACCTCGTGCTCGGCGGCATCGCGAGCGCGACGTTCATCCCGGTGTTCGTTGAACGCCTCGCACTCGACGGTGAGCGCAAGGCATGGAAGTCGATCTCCAGTGTCGTCACCGGCGCCCTTGTCGTGCTCTTGTTCGCCTCGGCGCTCGCGTGGTTCGCCGCGCCGTGGATCATCGACGGTTTCACCTTCTTACAGCATCCCGACACCCAGCGTTCCCTCGCCACCTTTCACCAACAGCGCATCGTGGCGACCTCCCTTCTGCGCTGGTTCGTACCTCAGATCTTCTTCTACGGCGTCATCGGCGTCGCCACTGCCTTGCTCAACGTTCGCCACCGCTTCGGGGCGCCCTCGTGGGTGCCGGTCGCCAACAACGTGGTGTGCATCGGGGTCCTCATCTGGTTCCACGTGATCGACCCGACCCCGACGCTCAACGCCCTCGAGGGATCGAGGGATCTCCTGTGGCTCGGACTCGGCACGACCCTGGGGGTCGCGATCCAGTTCCTCTGTCTCCTCCCCTCGCTCGCGCGAAGCGACCTCTGGCGTCTCTCGTTTCGCTTCGATCGACGTGACCCGGCGGTTCGCGCCGTGGGTCGCCTGGGCAGTTGGACCCTGATGGTCGTGCTAGCAAACCAGCTGTCGCTCTACGTCGTGCTCGCCTACGCCTTTGGCATCGGAGGAAACGGTCCGGTGAGCGCCTACACCTACGGCTGGTCGTTCATGCAAATGCCCTACGCCGTGGTCGTCGTGTCGGTCCTCGGCTCACTCACGCCCCAGCTCGCCGGACTCGCCACCGCCGAAGATTTCTCCGGGCTGAGCGAACGACTGCGGTTCGCTCTGCGCCAATCACTCGTGATCATCATCCCCTGCACTCTCGTGCTCGTGATCCTCGCTCAGCCCATCGCGGGAATCCTGCTCAATCACGCCAACGCGGTGCACCGACTCCCGGCGGGAACGGTGCTCGCGATCCTCGCCGCCGGACTGCCTGGATTCACCCTGTTCCAACTCTGCGCGCGGGGCCTTCAAGCAATGCAGCGCGCGCGCGAGGTCTTCTACCTCTACGTGCTTCAGAATGGTTTGACGATCGCACTGTGCATCGTGCTCGGTCGTCACTCACTCGCCGGGCTCACCTCAAGCGTGTCAATCGCCTATACCGGTGCCGCCGTGGCGGCGGTGATGACCCTCGCCCGCCACCACGTCAACATCACCTCGACTATCTGGTCGATCCACGTTCGGCGCAGCCTGCGCGCTTCCCTGGTCGCCGCCCTCGTCATGGCGCTCGTGTACGCCGCACCCACCTGGGACCATGGAATTCGCTTAATCGCGCGTTTTAGCCTTTCACTCGTCTTGGGCCTCGTCTCCTACGCGGCGGTCGTGCTGATATCGAACTACGGCCTTTCGCGCCGCGGGTCGAAAGATGCAAGGCTTAAGCAGTTCTAGGGAGGGTCGTGACTCGGATTCGCGTATTGACTGACAGTGCCTGTGACCTGCCCGAGGACGTCATACAGCGTCTCGACATCGACGTCGTGTCGCTCACCATCCGCTTCGGCGATCAGGAATACGTCGATAGGGTCGATCTCACGCCTTCGGCGTTTTGGGCCAAGTGCAAGAGTTCAAAGACGCTGCCCGAAACCGCCGCCCCGTCCCCGGGCGCGTTCCAAGCGGGTTACGAGCGCGCCAAGGCCGATGGCTGTGACGGCGTACTCGTGCTCACCCTCTCGGCGGCACTTTCGGCGACCCACCAATCCGCCACGCTCGCCGCGGAGGCGGTTTCGAGCACCATCGCGGTTCGCGTCATCGACACCCGGGCAGTTTCGATGGCTCAGGGTCTGCTCTGCATCGAGGTCGCCGAGCTCGCCCAAACCGGTGCCTCGATTGACGAGTTGGTCGAGCACCTCGACTCGCTCACCAACAAGGTCGGCGTGGTGGCGATGTTGGACACGCTCGAGCACCTCGTCAAGGGCGGGCGCGTCGGCGGAGCCCGCGCACTCCTTGGTCAAGTCCTTTCGATTAAGCCACTGCTCGAACTCAAAGATGGCGTGGTCGCCGAAGCCGGTCGACAGCGCACCAGGGCCAAGGCCCTCGCCGCCATCGCCGAGGTTGCCAAGTCCCACGCGCCACTTCGCCGTTTCGCCTTGGTGCACGGCGACTCGCCCGAGGTGAAGCATCTCGAGGAACTCGTCGCCGGTATCCCCACCGAGTTCGCGATGATCGTCACCGACATGGGTCCCGTCGTCGGTACTCACGGAGGTCCCGGAATCATCGCGCTGTGCTGGATTGAATCCTGAGCTCGCAACACCAGTAAGTTCTAAGCGTGACTGAACAGAACGAGCAGCGAGACCCCGACTTGGTCGATAAGGCCTTCGGCCAGTTAGACCACGCGCTCGATATCGTGCACGACCGAGTACTTCGACCCATCTTCATCGCAGGTCGTGCCGTCGCCTTCGGTTTCATCGTGGCGCTTATGGCGATTGTGCTTGTCGTGGCGCTCGTTATTGCCCTCGTGAGGCTCTTTGACGTTTACGTCTTCGCGAGTCACCAGTGGCTCACGTACGTGTGCCTTGGCGCAGTCTTCGTGGCGGCGGGCTTGGTCATCTGGCGCTATCGCCGCCCGGAGAACGTAAGGAAATAACCATGCCCGAGCACACGCGTGTTCTCATAGTCGGCTCGGGACCGGCTGGTCTCACCGCGGCAATCTACGTCGCGCGCGCACAGCTTCGTCCCATCGTCATCGAAGGCGAACCTTCCTCGACGACCGATCAGCCCGGTGGGCAACTGATGCTCACTACCGACATCGAGAACTTCCCGGGTTTCCCCCAAGGAATAACGGGTCCCGAACTGATGGCGAACATGCGCGCTCAAGCTGACCGCTTCGGTGCGGATCTGCGGGCGACCAAGGTTCAGCGCCTTGACGTCGAGTCGCGCCCCTTCCGGGCCTGGGTCACTGATGACGTTGAGCCGAGCATCAGCGCCGACGCCGTCATTCTCGCCACGGGCGCACAATCGCTGATGATGGGGGTTCCCGGCGAAGAGCGACTTCTCAGTCACGGGCTCTCAACGTGCGCGACTTGTGACGGATTCTTCTTTCGCGGTCAGGAAATCGCCGTGGTTGGCGGCGGTGACTCGGCGCTGGAAGAGGCGACATTCCTTACGCGTTTCGCCTCCAGCGTGACTATCGTGCATCGACGCGGCACACTTCGCGCCTCAAAAATCATGCAACAGCGGGCATTCGCCAACGAGAAGATCCACTTCGCCTGGAACACCGAAGTGCTCGAGGTACTGGGCGAAGACCGGGTCCTGGGTCTAAAGGTACGTGACACGCTCACCGGCGACGAGAACATCCTGGACGTTACGGGCGTCTTCGTCGCCATTGGCCACGTGCCCAACACCACGCTCGTGACCCACCAGCTTGACCTTGAGGACAATGGCTACGTGCGCACCGGACTCGGATCATTCACGAACGTGGAGGGACTCTTCGCCGCTGGCGACGTGCAAGACCACGTCTACCGCCAGGCGGTGACGGCGGCGGGCTCGGGGTGCATTGCCGCGATCGAAGCCGAACGCTGGCTCGAGGCGCAAGGTTTCTGATTCCTGGTCGCTAAGGTAGTACCTGCGTCACCGCGACGGTGACGTCCTTTGGAGGTTTTTATGAGCGACCAGATCACCACTCTTACTGACGCCACCTTCGACGAAGTCATAGGGGCGGCTGACAAGCCGATTCTCGTTGACTTCTGGGCCGAGTGGTGCGGGCCATGCAAAGTGATCGCCCCCATCCTCGAGGAACTCGCCGTCGAACAGTCCGAGAAGTTCACGATTGGCAAATTGGACGTCGACGTCAACGTCGCGACCGCGACCAAATTCTCAGTGATGAGCATTCCCACGCTTCTCCTGTTCAAGAACGGTGAGGTGGTTGCTCGCCTCGTCGGCGCCAAGCCCAAGGGCGCCCTCTTGCAAGAGATCGCCGCGAGCCTCTAAGACACCTGACGTTCACCACCATCAGACGTGGCGACACGGGGCAGCGTGTGCGCGATCTTCACGAACGTCTCCGTGAACTCGGTCACACGTCCATGGCCGACCCGCCCGATCTCTTTGGCGACGAGACCATCGCGCTGGTCGAAGCGTTCCAGCGCGCGAGAGGCCTCTCGATCACCGGCGAAATTGACGACGTCACCTGGACCAGACTCGTCGAAGCCGGTTGGCGGCTCGGCCAACGCCTGTTGTATCTCGTGCATCCCTACCTGCGCGGCGACGACGTGGCTGAACTCCAGGTTCGCCTCGCCCAACTCGGCTTCAACCCCGGACGAATCGACGGGATCTTCGGTCCCCTGCTCGAGGCTGCCCTTGGCGACTTTCAAGGTAACTGTGGACTTGAAGTGAACGGAACCCTCACTCGGCGCACGTTGCTTGAGTTGACCCGAGTCACACCTTCTACATCAACTCGAAACCTTGTCAACGAAGCGCGCGACGTAGCTGGTTTTTCAGAGGAAGCTTCGGGTCCGATCGTGCTCTGCGGAACAAGCCCGTTGCGAGACTTGCTCGAAGTGGCTCTTCGCGCTGAGCGCCAGGTGATTGCCTTGGGCGATTCAACCAGTGTCGAAGTGGCGACGTTCGCCAACGATCACCAGGCCATCATCGTGCTCTCTCTCGAGCAGGTCCAGCACGGACCTAGCGATGGTTTTCGTCTCAACTACTGGGCCGGCTATCGTTCTCACTCGCGACGAGGAGAAATGCTCGCGAGCGCGCTCGCCTCGGCGCTCTCAAAGAGTCACGTTGCGTCGCGGGTCGAAGTCGCGGGGATGGCGCTACCAATCCTGCGCGAGACCAAGATGACGACGTTGCACGTTGAGCACGGTCCACGTGAAATCGAGGATCTACGAGCAGTCGCCGACACGTTCGCGTCGGTTTTGGTCGAGGTTTTCCACAGGCAGAGGGATTAAATAGTCCCTTTTCGAGACCCTCGGCACCCCTACAGGCCTTATATACCAAGGGATTACAAGTAACCCACAACTTCTTCCACAACTTGGGGATAACTTCAACTTGAACGTTACGTTGAGAGTTGAGCCTTACTTGCTCTGAGAAATCGCGATATAAATTCGTTCGAGGTCATCCAGATCCGCAAAATCTATGATGATTCTCCCGTTCCTGCCCTTCAGGTCGACGTGAACCCTCGTGTCGAGGTAATCTTCAAGTAATTGTTCAAGTTCTGCGACACTGGCGTCGGGAACTGGGCGAAGACGCGGCTTTTCACTCGCGGTCCTCGCCACCGGCTCACCCGAAGAAATGGGCTTGGGTTCAAGGAAGACCCGTACGGCTTCCTCAGTCGCTCGAACCGAAAGCTCGTGCTTGATAATCCGAGCGACCATTGTCGTCTGTGCACTTGGATTACTGATCGCTAGAAGGGAGCGGGCGTGGCCCGCCGTGATCTGTGAGTTGGCCAGAGCGGCCTGGGCGGTCTCACCGAGTTGGAGCAATCGTAATGTATTCGTAACATTTGCCCGACTCTTACCTACTCGCTGAGCGACCTGCTCGTGGGTCAGATCAAAATCCTCGATGAGTTGCTGATAAGCGGCAGCTTCTTCGAGTGGATGAAGGTCGACGCGATGAAGGTTCTCCACGACGGCCTGTTCGAGCGAAAGTCGATCATTGACGTCATCTTGGACGAGCACGGGCACGAACTCGAGCCCCGCCAATCCCGCGGCTCGCCAGCGTCGTTCTCCGGCAATAAGTTCAAATTCCCCAGCAACTCCTTCGACGGGACGCACGATGATTGGTTGCAGAACGCCCAGTTCCTTCACCGACGACGCCAACGCCTGGAGACTGTCGTTGTTGAACGCTTTTCTCGGTTGAAATGGATTGGGTCGAATGGACCCAACGGCCACTCTACGTAAAGGACCGATCTCGGCGATGATTTCGATGGACTCAACTGTCTCAGTGTTCTCAGGAATGAGGGCACCGAGACCCTTGCCAAGACCGGGTCTCCTAGCCATGGGTGATCTCCTCTGCCAGCGCTCGGTACGCTTTCGCGCCCTTTGATGTGGGGTCAAACACGGTAATGGGCTGTCCGAACGACGGCGCCTCGGCGAGGCGCACCGTGCGGGGAATTACCGTCTTGCAAAGCTCATTCTTGAAGTGGCGGCGCACCTCAGCGGCGACGTCCACGGACAGCGTGTTGCGAGCATCGTACATCGTAAGGACCACCTTGGAAATCTTCAAGGTTGGATTCAGGTTCTTCTGAACCAGGTCAACGATACGCCTCAATTGCGTCAAACCTTCAAGGGCATAAAACTCCGTCTGTACCGGGACCAGAATATCGGTGGCGGCCGCGAAGGCATTAATGGTGATGAGGCCCAAAGATGGGGGACAGTCGATGAAAATGTAGTCGAAGTCGCCTTCCACTGAGGCGAGGGCCTTCTTAAGTCGTAATTCCCTAGAAATGACCGAAGTGAGTTCTTGCTCAACGCCCGCCAAATCAAGCGTCGCGGGCGCAACAAAGAGATTATTGAACCCGGTCGGCTCCACGATGTCGACCATCGGCGTATCGTTCAAAAGGACGTCGTATACCGACTTCTCAAATTGGCGACCATCGATGCCCAATCCAGTTGTGGCGTTTCCCTGCGGATCGAGATCCACTATGAGAACTCGGTTGCCTTTCTCCGCAAGCGCAGCGCCAAGTGACGTGGTTGTGGTGGTCTTTCCGACCCCACCTTTCTGATTGGCCACAGCAAAAACCCTCATCGTGCTGGCGCTCGCCATATGCCTCTTCCTGGACCACTGCACTCCGACACAACGTCGAATCCCTGCCATTCAACACGGTTTTGGACTGGTCGTCAAGTACTGATGTTTCACGTGAAACACTGGCACCAAAACCAGGCAACGCGCCGGGTTAATCTCCCAAAAGAAGGGAAGTGCGTCGAATTCATGTTTCACGTGAAACAATCCCACGGCTCGGGCAGATTGATCCCAGTTGTTTCACGTGAAACATCAGAAAAGCGGCCGTTTTGCCGGAACCCCGACGGCACGCGGCAACTCCTTGGGTGTTGCAGAGACCTTCGATAGAACCCTAAAGGCCGCTCCGTGGCGGATCCGGCCCCTATCCTCAAGACCCATGGTTCGCAGCACCTTCTGGTTCCAACGGGTTCCATCGTCTTCGGGGGGCTCAGAGACCACCAGGGTCCCACCTAGTCGCAAGAAGCGCACGGCGCACTCCGCTACCACCGAAGGCGGCCCGAAGGAACGAGCCGTGACCAGGTCTAACGATGAGTCCAGGGAAGGATCCCTCGCGAGCACCTCTGCCCGCTCGGTAATCACCACGACGTCTTTCGGGGCACCTGGCCACTCGAGAGTTTCTCGCAGAAAATTCATGCGTTTTACCATTGAATCCACTAGTACCGTACGGCAGCCCCAGCGCTCGGCGAGAACCAGTCCTGGAAGTCCTCCACCACTTCCGAGGTCAAGCAAACTTGCTGGTGGAAGGCCAGAAATCTCCTGCCAGCACTGGGCGAAGCCAGCCGAGTGCTCGATTTGAGGCCCAATCGCACCTGGCCCCAAAAAGCCTCGCGCCCTCGATTCCTCGAGGGCGCGTAGAAGCCAGTCGTTCGACACAGGTTCGCTAAGCCGGCGCAATCACCACAAAGCGACGAGGTTCTTCGCCTTCAGACCTGGTGATTACGTGCTCATTCTCAGTCAAGGCATCATGCACCGCCTTGCGATCGGCAGCCGACATTGGTTCAAGAGCCCGTTCTTCACCGGTGTCAGTCACTTCAACGGCCACCTGCTGGGCAAAACGGCCTAAAGCAGCCACTCGTCGCTCACGATACTGCGCAACGTCAACGAGAATCCTGTCGGTTCGGCTTGGGCTCTTTGATTGGACGACCGTACGCGTAACTTCCTGCAGCGCTTGCAACGTGGTTCCGCGAGGGCCGACCAGGATCCCTAATTCCGTTGGTGGATTGGCATTTACTGCCAGCTCCACCGTCTCGGCGTCCAGTTCCTTGACTGAAACCTCAGCCTTAATGTTCATCGACTCCAGGAGCCCTTCGAGGAACTCCTTGGCAATCGAACCCTGCTCGGCTAACGAGATTCCTTCAGCCATGGTGTCCTCCTTCGTTGAGATTCTTTCGGTTCGTGGTCCACCTTTTGGCGAACTTTGCTTCTGACGCGGTGCGCCGGGGCTCTTATCCTTCTCCCTGCGACCCCCGTCGGCTTCAACCGCCCTGGGAACTCGGGACTTCTCATTCCGAGCACCGTTGCGGGGCCGGTCTTCACGTCCTCCTGTTGATCGGCGGGATCGCTTCGGTCGTGGGCCGCTCGGACGGACGCGGGCTCGCACGCGAGCCTCGCCGCGAACGCGACCAAACATTCCCGCCTTCGGCTCCTCTATAACTTCGATTTCAGCGTCATCGCGGTGTACGCCAAGGTGCGCGAGGGCTCGATCCGTTGCTTCGTCGACTGATTTTCCTGTAGTTTCGACCCAATCCATGGGTTAACGCGCCTTTCTTTTACGTTTTGCCCGCGACCGACTCTGCGGTTGAGGTTTTGGAGCCGGTGGTTTCGCGTTCGCTCGAGAAACCAGGGGCTTCGGAGTTGAGGGTTTTGGTTCATTTGGCACTTCACTCGATTCGTCGTCTTTTGAATCCGGTGCCGGAATTGCGCGCTGAGTGCCCTTGTGAGGGTTCGAAACACCCGCTCGAAACATTAAGTCCTGAGTAATAATTCGAATCAACGTTGAAATAATCATGTAAAGAACAACTGCGGCCGGGATTATCAAATAAAAGTATGCAAAAACAATCGGCAGGAACCGTTGCATCGCCGCTTGTTGACTCGGCATCGGCGTACCGGTCTTGCGGTTGCGGTTGTTCATCTGGGCCATCTGGAAATACTGGAGCCCTACGGCTATCGCAACAAAGATGAAGAAGGGGATCGCGGCGGCGATTGAACCATGCGAACTGAACGGTTTAAGGTTCAGGTCCATCCCAAAAGCCTTAATTTGACCACCAGAATGGATAAGGCTCCGGTACATCTTCGAACTTGCGGGTATGTATCGCGGAAGAGGAACTAACTTGCCATGAAGGGTGACCTTATTGGCCAAACCCTTGATAACACTGTAAAGAATGAAAAGAAAGGGTGCCTGGAGCAAAACCGGTAGGCAACCACCAATCGGATTCGCTCCCTCCTCGCGATACAACTTCATCATCTCCTCGTTGAGAAGCTGGCGGTTTTCTGGCCCCTTGTACTTCTGTTGGAGTTTCTTGATCTCCGGCTGAAGTTTCTGCATCGCCATCATGGATTTCGTGCTCTTGATGGTGAAGGGGGTCAGTGCTCCCATGATCACCACCGTGAGCATCACGATGGCGATGGCGTAGTTAGGAACTAGGCCGTAGCAGTAGGCCAGGATCCACCCAAAAAGATGGAAAATTGGCTGAAAGATATTACCCACCGCGTGGGCGAACGATTTCATGGCTGAACACTCCTGGCTTTCTTCGGCAATGGGACAAGATCAACACCGTGTGGACCCAGTGGACGACAGCGACTGAGGCGTCGTAGAGCGAGAGCGCTGCCCCGTAAGGCTCCGTGGGTCGAGATCGCCTCGTCGGCGTAGTGAGAACAAGAGGGGTAAAAACGACACGGTGAGGGTCGACCCGAGGTGGCCTGCTGATAGAACCTGATCAATCGCAGTAAAAGGCGCGACGGCGCTGAGGCCCTAGAGTCCACCGGCGCGGACCATTGCTTGGTGGAAGTGCTGTTGGAGTTCGTCATGGGATAGGTTTCCTGTCTCAAAACCACACTTGATCAGGTATAACCCTGGGTGCGGTTGAGGTTCAAGGTCGTCCACGAGTGCCCGGAGTCGGCGTCGGATCTGGTTCCGGAGAACCGCTTTTCCAACCTTTCGGCTGATCGCGTATGCCACATCCACTGAGGTTGATTCATCGCCGGCGACTACGAAACTAATCCGAAGTGGCCCACTCTGACCCCGCCCAGTTGGTGTGGCGAAAAGCGCGAACTGCCGGCGGGTTCGAACCCGACCGGGCACCGTCTCAGACCGTCAATTGGCGACGGCCCTTGTTGCGTCGGGCCTTTAGGACGGCACGGCCAGCGCGGGTACGCATACGCGCACGAAAACCGTGCGTTTTTGCCCTTTTCCGCTTGTTTGGCTGATAAGTACGCTTCACAAAATCCTCTTCTCAAAATGTATTGATGCGCTTCGCGGTACCCCCTGGGGGTCGCTGGCGCGCTGCTGGGAACAATCTTACCCGACGGGTGGGCCCCCTCGGCAAAGAGATTGAAATAGGTGTATGGTGACTCTCCCCAAGTCAAGCGAGTTTCCCAAATTTGGTCGCCTGGCTTGTGGATAACGTCAGTTCAGGTCTGTGGAGGAAGATTGTGCAGAGTGGGGAGGAGATTTGGTCAGCACTACGAGACTCCTTACGTGGCAACGCTTCTGATGCGGTGTGGGCCGCCGGACTTAACACACTTCGCCTTGTGGATTACCACGATGATCAACTCGTAATCGGCGCCCCCAACCAAATTCAACTGCTTCGGATTCAGCAACGATTTCTCCCCTTCATCACCGAACAGGCTCAGCAGTTAGTGGGTTCAAATGTGACCGTTTCGCTAACGGTGAGTGAATCATCTGACGATGTCGCGACGCCCGCTGAGGAACCCAGCACCCTCACGCCAGCTGTCAGCTTCGCGCCGAGTGTGGACCGACCCGCGCGTCTCGATCCTCGCATGACCTTCGATTCATTCGTGCCTGGCTCTTCGAATCGCTTAGCGTTCGCGGCCGCACAATCAGTCGCCGAGACGCCTGGTCGCGCCTATAACCCATTGATGATCTACGGCAACTCGGGTCTAGGTAAGACCCATCTTCTACACGCCATCGGGAACTACGTCCAGGAGAACTATCCGGGTCGAAAGGTTCTCTACGTCTCTACCGAGACATTCCTGAATGACTTCATTCGAGCGATCCAGACCCGTACCCAGTTGGCGCTGCACGATCGCTACCGGGAAAATGATGTCTTATTGATTGACGACATCCAATTCATGGAAACCCGCGGTGAAACATTCCATGAAGAGATTTTCCACACGTACAACGCCCTGCACGGTGAAGGTAAGCAGATCGTCCTGACTTCCGATCGGTCGCCGCGCGACCTCGCTGGATTGCAAGAACGCTTTCGCAGTCGCCTGCTCCAGGGTCTGGTGACCGAGATCGACCAACCCGATCTGGAAACTCGTATTGCAATCCTTCGCTCCAAGGCGGAGCGAGAGGGAATCGAACTACCAGGTGACGTGGCCGAGTGGATAGCTCAGCGTGTGCGCGACAATATTCGCGAACTCGAGGGCTCGATCACGATGTTGCGCGCTTTCGCAAACTTGCGCCAAGAGCCAATTTCTTTGGAGCTCGCGAAAAATCACTTGACTAATCTCGGCCAAGAACAGATCATCTTGAAGCCT